>ERZ773035.1465-NODE-1465-length-16969-cov-20.748906_pt1 | contig 16969 bp, 14 predicted proteins | sample MGYA00511487_ERZ773035 | MGnify/ENA primary metagenome ERZ773035 (study PRJEB29015, sample SAMEA2737985) | human oral metagenome | biome: human oral; feature: human-associated habitat; material: dental | place: China | collected 2024 ...
CTTGCTACCTTTCCACCTCGTTCTATCGATTGCCCTGTTCGTCTGTTGGGCATGTCTAAAAACATGCGAAGAAGCATGTGGAAAGAGGTTAATAATATGGTGTAGGCGCCAGAACGCTTACCATTATACGCCAGTTCGGGATAAGAAAGTGTCCTAAAAAGTTGGTAATCTCACTATTATTTTGTGAGTTTATAAGCGTGTAAGTTAGTGAGCTGGTGAGGTTGTGAGTTAGTATGTTTGCGGCACTTTTCAAGGCAGTAGCACGTTTTGCCACATACAAATGATGCTGAATCTTGACATTTTTCCCATTTTAGTATTAGTACTTCGTGCATAATGAGGGGTGTTTATCTGTTTTCTCGCGTATATCCCAAAGATGATAAGCCTCTCTCAAAGTTATAAAAAAACTATAATTCAACACTATTTCAACATAAAAGGCGCACCGCAGGGTACGCCTTTAATACTTTTATGGTATGGCAATTAACCCAAATCGGCCGTTAGAGCCTGTGCAGGTTTTGTTGGGTTGTTGAGCCTATTGTCTGTCTTACTCTTAAAGGCGTAGCGGACTACGTCGAGAGAATAAGACGGGCAAGATGCCGACGAGCAAACGAAAGATGAACAGGGAGCGATGCCAACAACCTAAAATAATTGATAAGCGACCTAACGAACGATTGGGATTAGACTAGAAATCAGAGCTAGTATTATAGGGATCGACAAACGTGTAGCCCTGCCCTTTTTTCCTTAACACAAGCCTAAAATAGGAAAACGACATGTGGGGGATTGTGCCATTGTTCCCACTATAAACGCTTAGGAGTTCGACACCGGTATCCGACAGCGAACCTGAAGATAGAAATTTAGAGGAATCGATGTAAAAGCTGTAATAAAAGATTAGCGGTATCTGCACCCCATCTATCGACATTTCAACTCTGGAATATCCGATGCCCGTTGTGAATCGCTTTTCCATTTTGGCAATATACTCGTCGGTAATGCCGTTTCGTCGGCCATCAGAGCGTGTTGCGCCTTTGGCAGCATAGGACGGGGGAATCTCTTTCAACGGAACTTCGGGCGAGAAAACGAGTAGCTTATCGCCTTCCATCACTTCTGTTCGCACGTCTAAGGCTTTACCGTCATTCTGCCCAACAACAGAAAACTTATTATCTTTCAATAGCTCGTCGGGGTCTATGGGTTGCCCATTTTCATCTTGTACCTGCACGTAGACTTTGTTTTCCACCACAAAGACAGAATCTTCTGCATCGTTGTTCGAGCCACAAGCCACAACGAATAGGGTAGCCATCGCTGCCAGTAAGCGTATTCGCAAATGTTTCATCGTATATTATTAATTATTTAAGCATGTTAATCTTTAAGACGGCGAAGACTGGGTTTGCAGGCCTTCAATGCTCCTTTCCGTTGCTAAATTCAAGGGTTTGCGGTTGAGCGTTACGCCATGTGCTTAGCCCAAGTGGGTTTTACGCACCTCTTTACTCTACCGAATAGCCTTGCCCTTGCTTGCGCAAAACAATTTTGAAATGCTTATTATGCAGGTAAGGGTATATCGTTTTACCCTGATACTCCACCGATTTTACAGCAATACTCGTTCCTCCCAACATTTTTTCGGCATTGGGTACAGCCGCATACGCATAATGAAAACGCATCGGCAGCTTAACGCGGTCTATCATTATCACCACATCTGCATAGCCTTCGCCGCGTTTTCCCTCGACCGTGTCCCAGAATTTCATTACAGACTCGTCGGGCAAGTCGGCAAAAAAGCGAAACACGTCAACGTCATCTAGCTTGTAGGCATCCACGTTTAAGGTGCGTTTACTGGCTTTTCCAAACACCGAGAACTTGCATTCGTACAGCATGGCACTGGGCGAAACGGCCTTCTCGCCATCTTGCACTTCAATATACACGGTGCTGTAGACGGCAGATGCCGTCATTGGCCTGTACATTTCTTTCTCCTCATCTGCACTACAAGCGGCCAACAGCACAAGCACTGCCATCAACCACAAATTGCTTTTCAATTGTTTCATTGTCTTGGGTTTTATAAACGGCAACAAGATGCGTACGTGGTAAGGCTCCTCAACGCGCCGTTTTGAGTTAATTAATTGGAGCAGAACGTTCGTACCTGCCATAAAATGGTTATTGCTAGATGCTGCAAATATACGCTTTATTTTATAGAAAGCAAAAAGAAAGAGGGTGAAATGTGCCTAAGAAGGCAGAAATCAAATTATGCAAACTACACTTAAATCGTTTCAACATGCCCTCCAACCCATGCTCGCACCTCCTCGAACAATAGCAGTTTCGTCTACTCACAATTTGGCGTAAGTAAGCGAGCGAAGACCTTGCACTAACATAACGAGTGGCCTCCGTTCGCTTTTCTTTTGTTATTTACATCCTTCGCCCTACCCTATCTGCTTTAACAGATAAGCGCATTTCTCAGGATTGCCCAGCGTTTTGCCCTTATCGCACGATAGTTTTACACAGTCGTGCCATTCGCGTTTCTCGGTAATGCGGCACTTAGTGAGTTTCACCACGATGTTCATGGGCTTGCATCCCAGCACATCGCAAGTAAGGAAAGTGCCCATGCCGTAGCTGTCTTGCACACGTCCGTCTACAAAGCGGTGTATCTCTAAGGCGCGTTCGATGTTCAAGCCATTGCTATATATCACCTGCTTGGTGGCCGGATTGATGCCCAGCTGCTTGTATTTCTCGATGATTTTTTCGGTTTGCTCTTCTTCCACGCCACTGTCTACACGCAATCCAACGAACATCAAGGCCATGCGCTTTGATAGATTGTTGAAGAAAACCTTGTCGCCGAAGCAGTCGTAGAGGTAAATGCCGTTGTCGCCATCGTAAACATCGCTGAACTTACGCATCACATTGAAGTTGCATTCGAAGATGCCGCTGACGTTTTCTTCAAATTCTATAATCTGATGACTCATCGTTCCCATAGGCACCAACCCATGTTTCATGGCCAGATACACGTTGCTTGTACCCACGATACGACCTTTCCACGGCACGAAAACGCCGTCTACGTTCTCGCCGCCTGCATCGGCAGTGGCTTTCATGGCACGTATCACATTGTCGTGATGCACAAAAGACAGTCGGCGACGCGTACCCATGTCGCCCAAAACCAATCCTCCGCGTAAGATTTGCCTAGCTTTGTCGACAGCTCGCTTGTACTCTACGGCGGCATCATAGCGTTCTAAGTCGCCGCGATGCTGGTGCATCAACTCGGAAACGATGGACAGTACGGGCATTTCCCACATAATGGTGGAATACCATTTGCCGCGAATGGATATGGCGAGTTGCCCATCTGGGGCTTGTTCGATATGCACTTCGGCCGGATTGAACTTGTAACCGCGCAAGAAAGTGAAGTACCATTGGGGCAGATAATACATGCGATGCTGCATAAAGGCTATCTCCTCTTCGGTTATTCGCACGCTCTGCATCAGGTTAATCTGCTCTTTCACCTTCTCGGCAAAGCCTTCGGGGTACACGGTGTGGTTGCGATCGAAGAAGGTGTATTCCACTTCGGCGCGCGGATAGGTTTGCAAAATGTAGTACTGGCAACTGAAAGTGTAGGCATCGTTGTCGGTAAAGTGGTTGATGATTGGTTGCATAAGTATCGTTTTTTATGGGTTTTTATTTCGAAGTGCGGTGGGTGTTGCGCGGGTGGGGTTAAGGGGATTAAATGATGTTGAGCAGCTCGGCAAAGTCGTCTATCACCCAATTGGCACCTGCTTCTTCCAACTCGGCAGGCATGCCGTTGCCATAGGTTACGCCACAAGTAAGGGTGTTGGCGCGGCGCCCCATCTCAATATCGAATGCCATATCGCCCACAACGAGCGTTTCTTCGGGCTTTACGCCAAAGTGTTCGAGGGTAAGGAGCACTGGTTCGGGATGGGGTTTGGCGTTCGTAACATCGTCGGCACTCACAATATAGCTGATGTATGGGCCTATGCCGATGCTCCGCACGAGGTTGGGTAGCGAGTCGCGCCCACGACTGCTGGCTATGGTGAGCGTTAGACCTGCATCGTGCATGCGCTTAATGGTTTGCACCACGTTGGCAAAGGGCTTTACTGCACCCGTAATATTGTTGATGTCGAAAATGCTGCGATAGGTTGTTACACAGGCTGTGGCCGTTGCATCGTCTACGTTTGCCAAGCGCACGAAAGCCTCTTTAAGGGGCAGCCCGATGGTGGCCGCGCATTGGTCTTCGCTATTCTGTGGCAAGCCATGTAGCCGTAGGGTTTCTCTCAGTGTGTCGACAATGATGCGGCGCGAGTCGCCTAGCGTGCCGTCAAAGTCGAGTATCACGGTGGTAATTCTCATCTTTTTCATGCAAAGGTATGAAAACTTTGGGAGTAAGTAAGGGTGAAAAGGTGAAAATTTGAAAAGGGGAAAGAGAGGAAAGGGGAAAGAGTGAAAAGGTGAAAGGGTGAAAGGATGGCTAACGCCTTTTAAAGGTGAAAAGGTGAAAGGGTGGAAAGGTGAAAGGGTGAAAGGATGGATAACGCCGTGAAAAAGATGATGAATAAAGCACACCCCCTGCCTCCTTTCCAAAGGGAAAAGGGACAGGGGGTGAGGTTTTATTTATCAACCACAGTGAAGTCTAGCTGACGTTTCTCTTGGTCTACACGAGCCACTTGTATGCGAATAGGGTCGCCAAGCTGATACTTGCGGTGGCGTCGCCTGCCTACAAGACAATAGTTTCGTTCGTCGAAGTCGTAGTAATCGTCGTCCAAATCGCGCATGGGCACCATGCCTTCGCAGTGGTTTTCGTCTATCTCGCAATAGATACCATAGCTGGCAATGCCGCTGATGTGCGCATCATACTCTTCGCCCAGCTTGTCGGCCATAAACTCTACCATCTTATACTTAATGGAATCGCGCTCCGCATTCTGTGCAACCTGCTCCATCTCCGACGAATGCTCGCACAGTTCTTCATAGTGTTCCTTGTTCGCACTGCGGCCTCCTGCGGCATAACGCGTAAGCAAACGATGCACCATCGTGTCGGGATAACGGCGTATGGGACTGGTGAAATGCGTGTAATAATCGAAAGCCAGGCCGAAGTGACCAATGTTATGGATGCTGTATTTGGCCTTCATCATGGCGCGAAGGGCGATGGTTTCGATGAGGTTTTGCTCGCGTTTGCCCGCCACTTCGTCCATTAGTTTATTCAACGAGCGCGAGGTTTCACCCTTAGTGCTTGTTGTTTTCAGCTTATAACCAAACTTCATGATGAACTCGCGCAAGTTTTCGAGCTTCTGTGGGTCGGGATTATCGTGCACGCGATAAGGCAAAGTTTTGGGCGTTCGGCCAGCTTTGGGCTTACCTACGCTCTCGGCCACGGTTTTATTGGCCAAGAGCATAAACTCTTCTATCAGCTTATTGGCATCCTTCGAACGTTTGAAATAGGCGCGAATGGGCTTGCCTTGTTCGTCTATATCGAAGTGAAGTTCTTCGCGATCGAACTTTACTGCCCCGTTCTTAAATCGCTTTTCGCGCAGTTTCTTGGCCAACTTGTCTAGCATAATCAGGCTGTCGGCGTTCTCACCTTTATATCCTCCCTTCGGTGCAGGCGGTGCAGGGTCGCCCGTTCCGTCAAAAACACCGTTGTCTTCCAATAGTTGTTGCACCTCTTCGTAGGCATATCGCCTATCGCTTTTTATCACGGTGTGCACGATGCGGTAAGCCTTTATGTCGGCGTTTTCGTCCATGTTGAAGATAACACTATAAGCCAACTTCTCTTCATCGGGGCGAAGTGAGCAGATAAAGTTACACAGCCGTTCGGGCAACATGGGGATGGTGCGGTCTACAAGATACACGCTTGTGGCGCGTTTCATGGCCTCTTTGTCGATGATACTGCCCTCGGTAACGTAATGACTAACGTCGGCTATGTGCACGCCCACCTGCCAAAGGCCCTTGTCGAGCATGCGAATAGACAGCGCATCGTCGAAATCCTTGGCGTCTCGCGGGTCGATGGTGCAGGTAAACACGTTGCGGAAGTCTTCGCGTTCGTCGTAATCCTTCTGCGTTATCTCGGCCGAAATACGTTCGGCAGCCTCTTCTGCCGCCTTGGGATAAGTGTAGGGCAAGCCGTATTGGGCCAAGATGGCGTGCATCTCGACATCGTTTTCGCCCGTAGGACCAAGCACATCAATAACTTCTCCCATGATATTCTTGTGTTCGGCATCGGGCCATTGGGTTATTTTCACCACGGCCTTATCACCCGTTTTGCCGCCTTTAAGCTTACGTTTAGGCACGAAGATGTCGTGTACATATAGGTTTTCGGGGGTTACGAGGAACGCCATGTCGCGTTCAACCCGCAGTTTACCCACCACTTGGTCTTTGGCGCGTTTCAGTATTTCGATAACCAACGCCTCCTTGATATGTCGTTTGCGGCGCGCCATCAGCTGCACGCGAACACGGTCTCCGTTAAGTGCCGACTTGGAGTTTCGCTCACTTACGAAGATGGGCAATGAGCCATCGTCGGGAACGAACGAGTTTTTGCCGTTGGTTTTGCGCACGAAACGGCCTTCGAGCACCTGTCCGGCCTGATTCAGTCGATACGAACTGTCGGTCACTTTGGTCAAGAAGTCGTCCCAAGCCATCTCTTCCATCACGTCGATGGCCAACATCTTGAGCGGATGCGTGTCGAGTTTCAGGTTCTTGAAGATTTCTTTAAAGCTGAAAGTCTTCCCTGGATGTTGCTCGAAAAACTGTTGTAGCCTTTCGGCCACCTGCTTTTTGGTGAGGCGTTTGCCTCCTTTCTTTCCTTTTCCCATATTCGGCTGTTGTTTATGGCGTGTTATAATAATGTGCGATAGCACCGCGTTGGGTTTTAACGTACTAGCGAATTGCGGACAATCCGCTCAATTTGTAAGAGAATGGACTATGCCAAAACGTCTTCTTTGCACACGCCTTATGGCGGCATCATTACGCGAAGGCACGCCTAAATCTGTGCGCAGTTGCCTATTGTTTGATACTTGCGGCACAATGTTCGTTTTGTAACTTTCCCTTCCATACTTACCGCAAAGTAACAAAAAAGATGCGAGATAAAAGGAGCATTTTACAAAAACTTCTTTGAAGTCTGCGCATTTTATTGTACATTTGCAAGTTAAAGCACAGATACGTTCGGCTTAAACCATCCTTTTTATAGCCTTGCCCACGCGCAAGCAAGCCCCAAACCGCACGGCTGAGGCTTTTGAGAAAAGGCAAAAAGAACAAAAACAGCAAATAATATACATAGCACATGTCTGCAGTGATAATAAAGAAAGTCTGCACCAAAAGCGACTTAAAGGCGTTCATCGACCTACATTACGACCTATACGAGGGTAACGAGTATGACGCGCCAAACCTGTTCAGCGACGAGATGAATACGTTGAGCAAAGACAAGAACGCGGCTTTCGACTTCTGCGAAGCCGAATACTTCCTCGCTTACAAAGAGGGAAAGCTGGTGGGGCGCGTTGCCGCCATCATTAACCACAGCGCCAACAAGAAGTGGGACCGTAAAAGCGTGCGCTTCGGATGGATAGATTTCATCAACGACCGAGAAGTGTTAGAGGCGTTACTTCAAGCCGTGGAAGAGTATGGGCGTTCTAAGGGCATGCGCTCTATCGTGGGACCGCTGGGCTTTACCGACATGGACCCAGAAGGTATGCTCACAACGGGGTTCGACCAACTAGGCACCATGCCCACCATATATAATTATGAGTACTACCCCCAACTGATGGAAAGCATCGAAGGGTTTGAGGTGGACAATCACTACGTGGAGTACAAGCTGATGGTGCCTGACGAAGTGCCTGAGAAGTTTGCCAAGATTGCCGACATGATACAAAAGCGTTATAGCCTAAAAATAAAGAAACTTACACGCGACGATGTATTCAAAGGAGGATACGGCAAACGCATCTTCGACCTCGTGAATAAGACCTACGGACACCTATACGGCTACTCGGAACTTACCGAAAAGCAGATGGACCAGTACGTAAAGCTGTACTTCCCTATGGCCGACCTAGACCTTATCACACTTGTTGAAGACGAGGCAGCCGACAATAAACTCGTAGGACTGGGTATTTCCATACCCTCGTTAACGCGCGCCTTGCAAAAATGCCGTCGCGGAAGACTAACGCCCTTCGGCTGGTGGCACGTGCTAAGGGCCATCAAATACCACAAAACAAAGGTGGTAGACCTGCTGCTCATCGGCGTTTTGCCCGAATATCGCATGAAAGGCGTTAACTCGTTGCTCTTCGCCGACCTTATTCCGCGCTACCAAAAGTACGGATTTGAATGGGGAGAAACACAGGTGGAGATGGAAACCAACTCGAAAGTACAAAGCCAATGGGAATGGCTGGACGCTAGCATCCACAAAAGACGGAAGTGTTACATCAAGACTTTCTAACGCAGGGGCGCACCATAAAAGAGCCAATTAGTAGACACCACAAAAGAAGATGAATAAGAAAAAGACACCTAATAATCAACAAGAGATGACATTCGGGCCAGCCAACGCGGCAGGTTCGAACGCAAACAACACGCCCACATCCACCCAACAAGGCAACAACCAGACAGCATACACCGACGATAACATCAGGCACCTGTCGGACATGGAGCACGTTCGCACGCGCCCTGGTATGTACATCGGCCGACTTGGCGACGGAACACAGGCCGAAGACGGCATTTACGTACTGCTGAAAGAGGTGATTGACAACTCTATCGACGAGTTTAAGATGCAGGCCGGCAAGCGTATCGAGGTGGATTTGGAAGACGACCTGCGCGTATCTGTGCGCGACTACGGCCGCGGTATTCCGCAAGGAAAACTGGTAGAGGCCGTGAGCATGCTCAACACGGGCGGCAAATACGACTCGAAGGCGTTTCAAAAGAGCGTGGGATTAAATGGTGTTGGCCTCAAAGCCGTCAACGCATTGAGCGCACGTTTCGAGGCGAGGTCGTATCGCGAGGGTAAGGTACGCACCGTGGTATTCGAAAAGGGCGAACTGATTAGCGACAACACAGAAGACACCAACGAAGAGAACGGCACGTTCATCTTCTTCGAACCCGACAATACTTTATTCCTCAACTATCGTTTCAAGGGCGAGTTCGTGGAAACAATGCTCCGCAACTACACCTACCTTAACGCCGGCTTAACCATCATGCACAATGGGCGGCGCATCATTAGCCGCAATGGTTTGGCCGACTTGCTGAACGACCGCATGACCAACGATGGGCTATATCCCATCATTCACATACAAGGCGAAGACATCGAGATTGCCTTTACCCACGCCAATCAATACGGCGAGGAGTATTACTCCTTTGTAAACGGACAGCACACCACGCAGGGCGGCACGCACCAAAGCGCATTTAAAGAACACATCGCCAAAACCATTAAAGACTTTTTCTCGAAGAACTACGAGTACGTTGACATTCGCAACGGACTGGTGGCAGCCATCGCCATCAACGTACAAGAGCCCATGTTCGAAAGTCAAACCAAGATTAAGCTGGGCTCGCTGACGATGAGTCCTGGCGGAGAAAGCGTAAACAAGTACGTGGGCGACTTCATTAAGCGCGAGGTAGACAACTATTTGCACATACATGCCGACGTGGCCGAAGAGATTAAACGCAAGATTGACGAGAGCGAAAGAGAACGAAAGGCGATGGCAGGCGTAACCAAAATTGCACGCGAAAGGGCAAAGAAAGCCAACCTGCACAACAGAAAGCTGCGCGATTGCCGCATACATTTCAGCGATGCAAAGAACGATCGCAAGGAAGAAAGTTCAATCTTCATCACCGAAGGCGACTCGGCAAGCGGCAGCATCACTAAAAGTCGCGACGTAAACACGCAGGCCGTGTTCTCGCTTCGCGGCAAACCACTCAACTCCTACGGGCTTACTAAGAAGGTGGTGTACGAAAACGAAGAGTTCAACCTGCTGCAAGCGGCACTAGATATCGAAGAAGGGCTCGACACTTTGCGATACAATAAGGTTATCGTGGCCACCGATGCCGATGTCGACGGCATGCACATTCGCCTGCTAATCATCACTTTCTTCTTGCAGTTCTTCCCCGAACTGGTGAAGAAAGGCCACGTCTACGTGCTGCAAACACCCTTGTTCCGCGTACGAAACCGCCGAACAAAGATTAAGAGCAAGAAGGTGATTGCCGCTGCCGACGCCCGACTGATGAAGGGCGAACGCAAAAACGACTTCATCACGCGCTACTGCTACAACGAGGACGAACGGCTGAAAGCCATCGCCGAGCTTGGTCCCGACCCCGAAATTACACGCTTTAAGGGATTGGGCGAGATTTCGCCCGAAGAGTTTACGCACTTCATCGGCCCCGACATGCGACTGGAACAGGTTACGTTACACAAGAACGACCAAGTGCATAAGCTATTGGAGTATTACATGGGCAAGAACACAATGGAGCGCCAAAACTTCATTATAGACAACTTGGTGGTGGAAACCGACGGCCCGACAGAAGAAGAAACCACCGAAGTATAATTTATTAACACGTTAAAGAAAGGAGAAGAAAGCACCTAAGAGAACAAAGAGAATAGAGAGAGAAAAGAGTGAAAGAGAGAACGAAAAAGATTGAACGAGAGAATTAGGGATATTGGAGAGGATGATGAAAAGGCTTTATTGATTGGTCTAGGCCAGTGTTCTGAAAGTTACCTGCACTGCGCTTTCAGGCTTTATCCATGCAAACTTGGCTTAATCCTTGATGGGAGCATAGTTCACTATGCCGCTGAAAGAGTAAGGCTAAGATGCCAGATAAAGACAGAAAGACAGTGAAGAGCAAACCTAAAAAGGAGAAAAAATAAGCGTGGAAGTTTTAGAACATGCCTTTATAAAATCAGTTAGAAATGTTTTAACCTGTCGCGGCACATACAACCAGCCCGACTGGTCTCACTATTGTTACCACCCCTCCCAACCCAACCAAAGTAAATACGTACGGATATGAAGAAAATCTTAATTCTTGCAGCTTGTTTCGCCACACTAGCTGCACAAGCACAGTTGCGGACTACCATCGGAAAAGACAATCCGCAGCAAAAAATGCAGATTGCCGAAATGGCAATCAAGAACTTGTATGTCGACACCGTTAACGAAAACAAGCTGGTAGAGAATGCCATCAGGGGCATGCTCGAAAAGCTAGATCCCCACTCGTCTTACTCCACAGCGAAAGAAACAAAGGCCATGAACGAATCGTTGCAAGGTTCGTTCGAGGGCATCGGCGTACAGTTTAACGTTGCCAAAGATACGCTACTCGTTATACAACCCGTGGCCAAAGGTCCGTCAGAAAAGGTGGGAGTAATGGCTGGCGACCGCATTGTAAGCGTTAACGACACGGCCATTGCTGGGGTGAAGATGTCGCAAGAAGACATCGTACGCCGACTGCGAGGTCCCAAAGGCAGCATCGTTAAGTTGGGTATTGTGCGCCCCGGCATAAAGGGGCTGCTGGCCTTTCATGTAAAACGCGATAAAATACCCATCGAAACGCTCGATGCCTACTATCTTATCAGGCCGGGCGTGGGCTATATCCGCATCGGCAGTTTCGGTGCCACCACCTACGAAGAGTTTATGCGGGCGTTGATGAAACTGCAATTGCAGGGCGCAACCGACCTGATACTCGACCTGCAAGACAATGGCGGCGGCTACCTGCAAGCGGCGGTGCGCGTTGCCAACGAGTTCCTCCGCCGCAACGACCTCATCGTATATACCCAAGGACGAAATGCAGACAGGCAGGAGTTTCGCGCGCAAGGCGATGGCGGAATGCTCACGGGTAGGGTGTTCGTACTGGTTAACGAGTTCTCGGCATCGGCTGCCGAAATCGTAACGGGGGCGTTGCAAGACCAAGATCGCGGCATCGTCGTGGGCCGTCGTTCGTTTGGCAAAGGCTTAGTTCAAAGGCCTATCGAGTTTGCCGACGGCAGTATGATGCGCCTAACGGTGGCTCATTATTACACGCCTTCGGGCAGGTGCATACAGAAACCCTACACCAAGGGCGACAATGCCAACTACGAAAAGGACTTGGATAACCGCTTTAAGAATGGCGAGCTTTACAGCGCAGACAGCATTCACCTAAACGACTCGCTGAAATACCAAACCCTACGCCGCAAACGCGCGGTATATGGTGGCGGTGGCATCATGCCCGACTACTTTGTTCCGCTAGACACCACGCAGTTTTCGCGTTACAATCGCGAGCTGGCTGCCAAGAGAATTATCGTTAATGCCAATATACAATACATGGACAAGCATCGCAAGGAACTGAAAAAGAAGTACCCCACGTTTGCCGAGTTCAACAAAAAGTATCAAGTTCCACAAACGCTTATAGACGAGATTGTGGCCGAAGGCGAAAAGCAAAAGGTTAAAGCCAAAGACCAAAATGAGTTGAAAACCAGTTTGGCGAACATCAAGATACAGCTGAAAGCGTTGGTGGCACGCGACCTATGGGACATGTCGGAGTACTTCCACATCATGAACCAAAACAACCATGTGGTGCAAAAGGCTCTGGTGTTGCTGGGAAAGGCCAAATAACAACAAACCAATGAGTGCAATGCAGGCGGGTTTAAAGGCTAACATGCCCATAGATTGGGCAACCCACCAATTGACTTATCCCACCTACTAACATTACACTTAGCATACCAATAAGGGGCTGCCACTTGGCAACCCCTTATTGGTATCGCTGCGTTTCATCTCTCGAACAAGCATCGTTCATCAACTTTCAGGCCGTGACCTAGCCTTTTTCAAACCCAAAACGCATGTTATTGCATCCCAATGGGTCATCACTCGCAATTATAAACTCAACATTGTTGTCATTGTTGTTAATGACCTGTATGTTGGCAGGGAGGTGAAGGGACTGCGGTGAAGAAGTCGCATCCTTATGAATAAATACTACTCCAGTTTTAGGCTGGGTTATCATGCATACGTCATGAAGTGTTTGAAGCTCAGCATGTCCGCTTGTATGAAATCCGTCTTTGGTGCCGTCAAATATTCTATTACCGAAAATGTCTCTTATTCTCATTACGTTTGGAAGCCTTACCGCTTCTTCACCATTGTGATAGCCTTGCCACATGGAATAGACAAGATAAGCAGGCTCATCGTTGTATGTTTCCATTCTCTTTTTTATCAGCCACTCTTGACTGCCACGCACAACGTATAGGAAACCATGGTGTCGTAAATGTCCAATTACTTTTTCCGTCTCTTTGTGTGGATAGGTGAAAGCCTGCTCAAACCCGAATAGACTTTTATTCTTACCATGCTTGGCAAAAATATCGAGTATTGACTTTTGATATTTATCACAAACAAATTTGCGTCCCGTTTCCATGCATGCCGCATGAAACGAGGCAAGACGCTCCATGTCTGTAGAAGAACATAGCGCATAGACATATTTATGCTTCTTCAAAACTTCAGCCGTGTTTCTTTTTATCTCGTTTTCTGTCAGCACCTTTTCCTCTAACCTACCGAGCATTGTGCCCTCAGAAATAAGGACATCTACTTGCCCGATAAACTTTCGTAATGTTCCTTTCAACCCCTTTCCCAAATAACCATGTTGGCGAAAATCACCTGTGTGCAGGATAGTCTTTCTATTGGCTTGTATCTTGAACATATAGGCATCGAATGCCGAATGGGAACAATAGTATGGAGTTATATTGATGTCTCCTATTTGTATCAGACAATCGGGCTTATAGGTTTTCATGCGGTTTAGGGCGCATAACTCCTGCATGAAATCTCCTGTTTTACTCAATGTTCTGTACTTGCATTTCATTACTTCCAATGCTCCTTCTCCGATATATTGTTGTACAGTGTTGGGAACCAAGGCAAACTGTCCTATATGGTCAGCATGATAGTGTGTATAGAAGATAGCATCAATACCATTCGTTAATTGTGAAATCTCCTTCTGTGTAAGTTCTTTCTCTTTGCTGCCGGGAAGATTGTTCCCAAAATCGATTATTATCCGAGTGTGGTCAGTGGCAACCTCCGTAATACAGCCACCTATCTGATTTACTCCCCGATGAATTACTATATTGATTTTTGGATTGTTTTCCGGCATTGTTTCTTTGTGTTATTTGTTAAGAATATTATTGTGGCTGACGTTGATATACTTGGTGCTATCGGTTTCTATGGTTTTCATCCCCTCTTTGTGTATATGCCAAAAAATATGATAGTGAGGCTTCATGACTTCTACCGCTTGACGGATAAAGTTGCTTCCAAGGCTTTCGTCTAAAATCCCCAATGGTGGATAGTGTGTTATAAGGATGTCTATATTCTTTGGCAGCATCCCAAGTGCGTTTATAATATCTTCTGTGACAGAGGCAAAGTTTATCCCATGAAAGGAGAATATGCCATTGTGTAATAATACAATATCTTCTGTCTTGAATCGTGTTTCAGCCCATAATGGTGCAATGTCAAATGATAATTCATGATTACCAGGAATGAATAGCCGTAGTTTTACAGGTTGTTTTTTGTACCATGCAAGGAAGTCTTGATAATCTGCCGGATCCAAATTGTCTTCTACGGCATCTCCTGCACAGATAAGAATGTCTGTTTGTTGCGGTACGGTTATTTGCCGATGTCGTCCGTGCGTGTCAGAAAACGCAAATATGTTATGTCCCTTAAAATGGAAAAGCGTTGGTGTTTTCAATTTCTTCTGCAAATCTTTTGGGTATTTACCCTCCCCCCTCCTCTTTGTGATAGAGGAGAGGGGGAATGCGAATTACAACTTAACGAGCCGCTTAAATTCTACAACCATGTTATCCATTTTCAGGATAGGCTGCCCTAATCGGGTTTTTACTTCTTTGTAGCCGTGTGCTTTCATCCACTCGACTACTTGGTTGCGTACCTCGTTGTCGTATCGAAGGCTCACCTGCATAGGAGTCGTGTAATCTGTAATAGGCAGAATTAATCCTCTTTCTAGTGGATTCCCTGTTGTGATACCGAGACAATAAGCGACCATACTCCCCGACAGCTTGCCATCAAATGGCACGGGAGAGGCACTTAGGTCTCGTTTCACTCCCTCTACAATCTCTTTCAAAGTCAACAGGTTGTCGGCCAGATTGAGATTTAGTAAGATTCTTAACTCATCATCAATACGTGTTTGCACTTCCTCCGTCAGTTCAATTCCTAACGTTTGAACACCCCATTTTACTTGAAAACGGAGCGATTCATTTTTTGACCTTTCGGCCAATTGTTCTTTGCGTTTTTTGATATTTCCCATATTATATAATACGAATGAGAAATTTAATACTGAATGCAGAAGTCAGAATTTGATATACAGAAAGGTTTTGTTGTCTGCTGTTATTCTCTCAAAGCTTCACAAAAAGTTCCTTCTAGAACATTCGGATTTCCCTCAGAGTTCACATCGTAATATAACGTATACAAATGAAATGTTGTGTTAGGAAGTTGTTCTACTTCTATGGATGCCAGACTCCCCTCGTTGGAATTTCCTTTTGGCATCAGCGTTACAACGTCAAGATGCAAATCCTTAGGAACTTGTTTTGGCTCTTCAAAATTCTTTTCTTGGCCTCTAAATATATTCCACCATGTATCACCGCTCTTTGAACGAAGAAGGCGTGCGATGAATGTTGCATATATTAAGGCTTGTTTCATGGCCTTTGCCTGAGGTTCTGACGATTTGTTTTCATCCTTTAATTCAATAATGGCAATCCTGCTCCCTCCTTTTTCATTCTCTTTTTTCTTGTGAGTAACTCTGGCAAGTATGTCAATTCCCCCGCCATGCCCAGGGGCACACATTTTAATAACTTGTCTGCTCCCAGCAAATGGCGTCACTAACTGGAAAAATTGCCCTCCTAACTTGATGGGTTTGATGTAGCGAAGTAATTTGTCTGGCCCGCTTTTACCAAATTCTTCTAATATTTTACTTTCTATCCTGTGCTCTTTGCTTTGGAAATTCAGGCTGTTGTTTGATTCAACCCCCTGGAAGAGTTTCCGGAATTCTTTTGCACGCTCGTCATCTCTCCAAGAAACCTTTTCAAAAGAGTCGAACTTCGCTATGCCAAGAATCTTACAAATACCTTTAGCTTGCTCCTCCCTGACAGTTAGATAAGGAACATTTCCTTTCACTTCAACTAAGCCAACACTTTGTCCACCAAAGCGCAAATCATAGTCATAGCGGGAAGGTTCTTTCACTTTGCCTATTGAAGTATAGACCTTTAAAGGAGGGGGAGCTTCAAACGTTTTCGCACAGTCTTGATAAGGAGCACTTTTCTTTTTAATTGCTTCTGCATAGTCTGCATAGCGTTTTTCCCATTCTGGATGGTCTACCAATTGCTGGACAGAACATTTTACGATTTCTTCATTAGTTAACGTTTTCATGTTTTCAGTCATATTGTTTTTGTTTGTTATTAACTAAAATTTTCCACCCCTTAAAACACTGGCTTTTCCCTTTCACCTTTGCCTGTGGTCCCCCATATCCATTGAGTTTTAACACATGCCTAATAGAAGTTATGCAGACTGTCCACATACTTCATCCCATTTTTCCAATGCTTCCGCCATTACAAGGATTTTGACCATCTCTTTGTCGTTGCCGCTGATCGTAGCCATAAGTTGTTGTGGCGTCACCCCAAGCGTCTCCAATCCATCTGCGGGCGAATCATCATCTAGTAGAAACTGTTCTTACCATGATTTGAGAGCTCATATATCTTACGTTTGCATATGCTGTGGATGCTCTCACCCAAAATGCGGAAGAGGCAAAGGGAGAGGATCAACTCCGAAGCGGAAACTCCGTCATGTTTCTCCAATGACAGGCGAGACAGCAGGTGGCCGATGCCAAACTTGCCAAAAAGATGAAATAAATCATCACTCATTCGGCTTTTAACACTCAAAAGTTTGGATAAATCGCTTATTTTCTCTACTTTTGTTTCCATAACAGTTTTGTTGTTTTGTCTTTGAAATCAGTTGTTTTGCGATTACTAATTTACAAAGAAAATTCGACAAACTGTTATTTTTCTATCTATTTA
>ERZ773035.1471-NODE-1471-length-16951-cov-3.247455_pt1 | contig 16951 bp, 16 predicted proteins | sample MGYA00511487_ERZ773035 | MGnify/ENA primary metagenome ERZ773035 (study PRJEB29015, sample SAMEA2737985) | human oral metagenome | biome: human oral; feature: human-associated habitat; material: dental | place: China | collected 2024 ...
GAAGTTTCTTCCAGTTTTTCGCTAATTTTTCCAAATCGTCTCTCTCTATTTTGATAACTAATGAGGGCTTCTTCCAAATGTTTTTTGGTAAAATCAGGCCATAGTACATCAGTAAAATAAAGTTCAGCATATGCTATCTGCCACAGTAGAAAGTTGCTAATTCTGTACTCTCCGCTGGTACGGATAAGTAAGTCTACATTAGGCAAATCATACGTATATAGATGTTGTTGTATAATATCTTCGTTTATAGCATCAACTTTTAGCTGTTGTTGCTCCACTTGCTGAGCTATGCGTTTTATTGTTGTCAGCAACTCCTCACGCGCTCCATAACTCAAAGCCAAGGTTAGAGTAGTACCCTTGTTGTGCTTCAGACGGTCTATCACTCCTACAAGTGTATTCTTTACTTTCTCAGGAAACTTTTCTAAGTTACCTATCATATTCAGCCGCACATTGTTCTTATCTAACTCATCAGCTTCTTTTCTCAAGAATTTTACTAATAATTCCATAAGAGCTTTCACTTCCAATGCGGGTCTATTCCAATTTTCTGTTGAAAAAGTATAGAGTGTCAAATAAGGAATGTGGTGCTCTACACAATATTCCAACACTTGGCGCACACTTTGCGCCCCTTTTTCGTGTCCTAATGCTCTGAGCAACCCTTGTTTCTTAGCCCAACGTCCATTGCCATCCATTATAATGGCTAAATGTTCAGGGTATTTTGTTATTTCCATATATTAAACTCTATTTTCTACAATAGCAAGGCTCTTCTCCAAACGTATAAGTAAGAGTTAAACCTGTAAATGTATACCAATCATTGCTAGCTTTATTACCAAATGAAAAAGGTCGTTCTTTCGGTAAGCTACCATCTAAATTATTAGTAAGTGTGTATCTAAAACCTACTTCTCCTGCTAAAATAAGCCTCATAGTTATCTTTTTCTTTACTCCTAAAATCACAGGGAAAGTATAACTGAGCGTGCGCTTAGTAGTATCAGTAGCCTCTACTGGCGGAGTAGCAGCTTTCTCAAAATACAAATCGTCGTGCCAAAAAGCAGCGGCTCCTATGTAGAGATAAGGGGTCATTGGCTTATCTAACAAGTTTTTGATTCTAAAACGGAAGAAATTAAACTCCGCTCCTACAGAAAGTTCAGTCAAGTCGCTCTTAAACGAGAACTGACGGTTAATCTTACCTGGTATATCCGACTGTGCATCATCACCTTTCAATGATGATTTATTAACCTGCACCCTCAGAGCCATCCTCTGGTGAAAATTCCATTTAAAAAGACCGCCAAAGGCTACTTGGTTAGGATATACATAATAAGTACTCCCAACGTCTGATATGGGGTTGCTTCCGCCTAAAAATACCCCTACTTCATACCGCTGTGCTGATGCCAATTGCACCATCAATAGTATTCCGGTGATATATAATATTCTATACATACGCTATTCTATGCAAGGCGCAAATATAGGAGTTTTAAATGAAATAACATTCATTTTTAGCTTTTTTTTAACCCTAAAAACTCATTTTTTCCATCATCAAACCCATATAACACTGATTTTCAATAGTATACAAAAAGCACTTTTTACCTCTATCGCCCCTACTCCTAATCATACTCTTTCACAAGCAATGATTATGCCAAATTTACCTATTTTCTAATTTGCGAATCTTCTAATTTGTTTATTTGATAATTATACACTATCTTTGCGCCATTAATTAAAAAAAGATAAACTAATATGGCAAACATTGAAAAAATAAAATGCCTGATCATAGGATCAGGCCCTGCTGGCTACACAGCCGCTATTTATGCCTCTCGCGCCAATCTTAACCCTGTGCTTTACCAAGGCGAACAACCTGGCGGACAGCTTACTACTACTTCCGAAGTAGAGAATTTCCCCGGATATCCTGAGGGAGTAATGGGTACAGAAATGATGATGCAATTAGAACAACAAGCTAAACGTTTCGGCACAGACATTCGCAACGGCTTGGTGACTAAGGTAGATTTTTCGGCTCGCCCACACAAAGTATGGGTAGACGACAAAGAACTCCACGCCGATGCAGTAATCATTGCTACAGGTGCTTCAGCTAAATTCTTAGGTTTACCCTCCGAACAACACTACCTCCAAACAGGAGGCGGCGTATCGACTTGTGCTGTATGCGATGGCTTTTTCTACCGCAATCAAGAGGTAGCTATCGTAGGAGCAGGCGATTCTGCCTGCGAAGAAGCGCTATATTTAGCTAATATCTGTGCCAAAGTTACGATGCTCGTACGCCGTGATGAGTTTCGCGCTTCTCAAATTATGAAAGAACGCGTATTGAAAAACGAAAAAATAAATGTACTCTTCAATACCGAAACAGAAGAAATCATCGGTGACGGACAAGTAGTTACAGCTATTAAGGTACGTAATAATAAAACTAATGAGATAAAAGAAGTCCCTATCACAGGTTTCTTTGTTGCTATAGGTCACAAACCTAATACTGAGGTATTTAAACCTTATATTGACACTGATGAAGTAGGTTATATCAAAAATGTACCTGACACTTCTCTTACCAATGTAGCAGGTGTATTCGTTGCGGGCGGCGTTGCCGATACCCGTTACCATCAAGCTATTACAGCCGCAGGTTCAGGCTGTATGGCTGCCCTCGATGCTGAAAAATACCTAATGACCCTCGAATAACCTCATAAGGGCAAAAGGCAATTCACCATAAAAAAGCGCGATGTTTATTTCTTCTAAACATCGCGCTTTTTCATTTGCTAATTTATTTGCTTGTGCCGCTGGCACCTAATTTATGATTAATAATTCTATCCATATAATCCTGCATAAAAGCCTTAAGGTCTTTAATGCCTTTCTGAATTTCAGCATTATCTACCTTACCCAGTAGATTATCTTTCAAAGCCCCATCTTCTTTCTTATAAATACCATTAACTTTAGCATTTTCATCTATAATATAGATATAATTACCCTGCATCATTTGGTACATCACCGCATTCGAGATAAAAGCACGTGGTGTTTCATCTGCTACATTACTAAAAAGACTCCGCCCCCACGAACGGAAAGGCTTATGATAACCCATCAAATCTACTAATGAGGGGTAAATATCTATCTGTTGGGCTATTTCCGAAGATACTTTAGTAGGCACCAAGTTAGGATTAGCACTGTAGAACATTATAGCAGCTCCCATACCCGTAATAGGTTCTTTATACAAATCGTAATATACCTGATTAGGGTGGTCATTTACGAAAGCAAAAATCGTATTCTCAAACCAAGGTTGTTTCTTAGCACATTCAAAAAACTGTTTCAATGCGTAATCCGTATAACCTATACATTTATGAATTTCCAAATGCCCCACAGGAAATTTTCCTTCGTATTTCTTCGGAATCTGAAAAGGATGATGTGACGAAAGCGTGAAAATAGTACCAAAGAAAGGCTGCTTTTTCTCAGAATAAGTCCTACACATATACTGAAAGAAAGGCTCGTCCCATATCCCCCAATGTCCATCATCATCAGCGTCGTTATTATATTCCGTTTTACCGTAATAATGGTCAAAACCTAAGATGTTAGAAAAACCTAAAAATCCCATTGAACCATTAGGAGCCGAGTGGAAAAATGAAGTGTCATACCCCATCTCTTTAGCTATTGAAACTAATGACTGGGTAGGTTGTTTCACATAGGGCGAAGAAGTATAAGCTACCTGAAATGAAGGAATACCTGCCAACATAGACGAGATTCCGTGTATAGATTGCCGCCCTGTACAGTAAGCATTATCAAGCACAAATGAATGCTGTGCAAGCGAATCTAAGAAAGGAGTATAACTCTCAAAATTAGGAATATGAGTCTTAGTATTCATACAGCCCCAATACTCCTTACCAAAGCTCTCCAAAATAAACAACACCACATTAGGTTTCTGTACCACCTCACGGCTATACTGCTTAATAGGCTTAATATTTTCTTCTATATACGCCTCATCTACCAAATGATATTCTTTAAAACCTTTATTCTTTCCCATACTACGTATAAGGCAGAAAGGCGTGTTGAGTATCGCATCTGCCTGTGCCGTGATATTCACGTGCCTACTCGCGTCCAACATATTAATAGGACGTGTATCCGAAGTAAAGCCACCCCCGCGAATCGCCATCATTATCAGCGTACCCAATCCTAAAAAGCAAATCGTAGACCACACATAGTAAGGTACTTTTCTCTCAACCTTCACAGGCTTTATTTTCACTAACTTATACAGAAATACCCATAAAGCAATAAGCAAAATAAAACCGACAAACATATACCAATAATCTACCAAAAAAGTAAAAAATAAGTTCATTTTGTTCTGCTCGTGTTCTATAACTGCAAAAGAAGCTGAAGTAAGACGCGATTTACTGAATGGATAATACACCATATCAATAAAATTAGTGGTGTAAGCTATCGTATTAGGAATAAAATACACCCAAAAGACCACTTTCTGAAATTTCGGATGCGTATTCACCCACAAAGGCAACAAACTAAGCAGTATAAACAGTAAATTGATATACATTATAGCACAGTTATCAAACGCCAGACCATAGTAGAAAAGGTCAGTAGCGCTATAATCACCCATCACTTCGTGATTAAAATAGATAAACAAACCACGTGCTATAGCATAAAAGAAATATACCAAGAAAATACGATACAGAAATACTAAATATTCTCTAACCCTCATAATATTTATAGTTGATTTTTAAATAAATTGTAATAATAATATAACAAAAGCCAATACAGTTGAAGCTATAAGTACTCCTCGTGCGCTCTCATTCTTATTCCTATTCAAGAAAATGAAAAACACCAAAAGGTCTAATGCACCTCCTAAGGCTATAAGTTTCCCCAGATAACCTTTATAATAAGCATCTAACAAAGTAATACGAACGCTGAACTTCGAAAAAATAAGCACATAAGCCAAAATAGCCAACGCATTAGCCAATAATCCTGCTAAAAAACCAATGATAAGGTCTCTCTTATCCTCATTTATTTTTATAAATCCCATTGTTGTAGTGTTTGAAGATGTTGATGAGCAGTAAGGTCAAACTGCACAGGCACTACCGATATATATCCATTTTCAAGAGCCCATTGGTCAGTATCAGTACCTTCATCTTGGTTTACAAAAGTACCAGTCATCCAGTAGTATACCCTTCCTTGTGGATTTACACGCTTATCAAAGCTCTCAATCCATCTCGAACGTGCCTGACGACATATTTTCACCCCTTTTATTTCTTCTTTGCGAAGATTAGGGATATTCACATTCAGTACCGTACCTTTAGGTAAACCATTAGCGAGCACCTTCTCAGCAATATGTTTTATATAGCTACGTGCTTGCGAAAAATCAGCATTCCAACTTGGGTCTAATAGCGAGAAGCCTATAGCGGGTATTCCTTCAGTTCCAGCTTCGATAGCAGCACTCATTGTACCCGAATATATCACATTTATAGAAGCGTTACTCCCGTGATTGATACCACTCACACAGAGGTCAGGCATACGTCCGTTTAGTACCTCGTGTTTAGCAATCTTCACACAGTCAGCAGGTGTACCGCTACAAGCGTACTCACGGGTTGCACCGTTTTTAGAAGGCATTGGGTCGCAATACATAGTCGTATCTAAGGTTACCGCGTGACCTTTACCACTTTGGGGCGAGTCAGGCGCCACTACCACCACCTCGCCTAATTCATTCATTATCTCTATCAAATAACGGATACCAGGAGCAGTAATACCGTCATCATTAGTTACTAAGATCAAAGGTTTTTGCATATTCAAAAAAACTTAAAAAAGTATCAGCGCACAAAAGTACAAAATAATTATAAATAACAAATGATAAATACCAAATTTTATACTTTCAGATCACATAGCCTCTCACCGAACGTTAAGCGAACGATGAGCGAACAATTAGCGAAGGATAAGCGAACAATTAGCAAAGGATAAACATCTTACAAACGCCCTCCCAACTGTCCCACCTGTCCCACTTGTCCCACTTCTCTGCCCGTGCGGCTCGCACTCCCACCTGTCCCACTTCTCTGCCCGTGCGGCTCGCACTCCCACTCGTCCCAGCCTTCCCAAATTTGCTAATTAACAAATTATTTGTACCTTTGCGAAAAATACAGAATATTATGTGTTATACTATCACTATCAATAGCAATAGTACACAAGCTCAAAACCTTGTAAACTACATCAAAACCTTTGATTTTGCAGAGGTTACTTCTACTTTTTCAGAAGGAGTATTAGAGGCTTCTAAAGTGCTAAAAGTTACACCCTCCGAAATAGTAGCTGCTGCTGAAGAATACAAAATGTCTCCAGATGATTACGCATGGACTATGATGGTTTCTAAAAAAATTAACCGCAATATCGCCAAAAGAATGTGTAAAGATTTTGACATACCCTACAAAGGTTAGAAAACTATGATTATTATTGCCGACAGTAATATTTTTATGAGTGCTTTAATTTCGCCTTCTGGCTTTGTTGCTAACATCTTAGCCGAAAGAAAGAAAATTCAGTATATAGTACCCGATTATCTTATCAAAGAGGTAATGGAGCATATACCTGATATTATGGTGCGGCTCAAAAATACTAAAACTAAAAAACAACTATTAGCTGAATTTAAACAATTACTGGAGGGAATAACTATTATAAATGTAAAAAAAGAAGTAGATAAAACCCTCATAGAAAAAGCAGAAGCTCTTACAAAAGATATTGATTATAATGACTATCCTTTTATAGCCCTACATTTACAGATAAAACACAAAATCTGGACAATGGACAATTTCCTAAGAGAAGGCCTCACCAAAAAAGGGTATGGTCATTTCTTTATTTCTATCGAAGAATTAGGTAAAAATCTCTATAAAAAGTAATTATTATTTGCTAATTGACAAATTGGCTCATCGACAAATTAAAAATGAATATACTAAGATTTATAACTGCAGGAAACGTAGATGACGGCAAAAGTACCCTCATCGGCAGACTATTATACGACAGCAAAAGCATATTGGCTGACCAGTTAGAAGCCCTCGAGCAACAATCTAAAAATAAAAATGACGACGGTATAGACCTCGCTATCCTAACCGACGGTCTGCGTGCCGAGCGCGAACAAGGTATCACTATAGATGTGGCCTATCGCTACTTTGCTACCCCTAAACGCAAGTTCATCATTGCCGATGCCCCTGGCCATACCCAGTACACCCGCAATATGATAACCGGTGCCTCTAACTCGCAGCTTATCATCATCTTAGTCGATGCCCGCAATGGGGTAACCGAACAAACGCGTCGCCACTCTATCATCGCCTCTCTGCTCAACATACCCGAAGTGGTGGTAGCCGTAAACAAAATGGACTTGGTAGGCTATGCCGAAGATACTTTTGAAAATATCAAACGCGAATACGAGACCGTCGCCAAACGTTTGGGACTCAAAAGCGTGCATTACTTCCCTATTTCGGCTTTCGTAGGCGATAATATTGTGAATACCACTGAGGCAATGCCTTGGTATAAAGGCACTTCGCTTTTAGACTTTTTAGAGACAATAGAAATCAGTCAGAACAGCTATAAAGAGCCGCGTTTTCAGGTGCAATACGTTATACGCCCACAGACCGAAGCCCTACACGATTATCGAGGCTATGCAGGCGAAATCATTTCGGGCACTTACCGCAAAGGTGATGCAATAGTGGTTCTACCCGAAGGCATCAGCACTAAAATAAGCAAAATAGAGCGCAATGGCGAGGAAGTAGCCGAAGCTAAGGCTGGCGACCCTGTAGTGATGCACATTGAAGACGACATCGACATTTCGCGCGGTGATTACTTTGCCAGCGAAGAGGCTGAACCCACCCAAAGTCAAGAGGTAGAAGCCATTGTCTGCTGGATGGACAAGCGCGCCTTAAAAGAGGGCAACAAGTACCTACTACAGCAGCGCAGCCGATTGGTAAAGGTAGTGGTAAAAGAGATTGCCTATAAGATAGATGTCAATACCCTCGACCAAGAAGAAGAGGTAGAAAGCGTAAAACTCAATGAGATAGCCAAAATACGTATAAAAGCAGCAGCCCCTTTAGTATATGATGCTTTTACTGACAATCCGCCAATGGGCAGCGCTATTCTCATAGATGAAACCAGCAACGCCACTGTAGGCGCTGTAATGATAGCATAACCCCCTAAACCTAAAAAACTATGCCTAAAATATTAAATAACACTCCTCTGATAGAGGGAAATGTAGCATATCAAGAAGATATAGCTATTGAAGAGGAAGAAAATGATATAGCTCCTCTTGTAAAGAGTTTAAGAGGCATATTAAGACCTTTTGATGAAAGAAGTATAGAAATGAAAGAAGGTGAATATACTGAGAGTCTTTCTGTTAATGAACAGGAAGAGGATAGTGATGCTGATATAGCACCTAATATAAAAAGTTTAAGAGCTATATTAAGACCTTATGAAATGACAGGTGAATATGATGATGAATTATGTAGGTTGATATTAAAAAAGCATAGCTAATGAAAACTCTTGTTGATACTAATATAATATTAGACTTTGTGCTTCGTAGAAGATACTTTTTTAAGAATGCTGAAAAGATTTTTTCTTTAGGTGAATATCAAAAAGTAACATTATACGCTTCAGCATTATCTTTTGGGAGCACCACCCACTTTCTTTCAAGAGAGTACACTGAAAGAGAATGTAAATATATACTAAGCGTTTTAGCTCAATCAGTAAAGATACTACCTTTTGATAAGCATATCATTGAGAAGTCGCTATATTCTAATTTTAAAGATATAGAAGACGGTTATCAGTACTTTACTGCTAAAGAACACGGTATACCTATTATCGTAACTCGCAATGTAAAGGACTTTTTAGTAGATGATATTTCAGTAGTAACCCCTGAAGAGTTTCTTGCTGTTAGCCGTTAGACAAACAAAATCTAAAACTAAATATTAAACAATATGACAAAGAATACATTAACCTCAGAACAAGCTATGGCTCTAGAAAACCAGTACGGAGCGCATAACTATCACCCCCTGCCAGTAGTGCTTAGCAAAGGGCAAGGCGTATACGTGTGGGATGTGGAAGGAAAACGTTATTTCGATTTCCTATCCTCTTATTCTGCTGTAAACCAAGGGCACTGCCACCCACGTATCATCAAAGCGCTAACAGAACAAGCACAAACGCTTACGCTTACCTCTCGCGCTTTTTATAACGACAAATTAGGCGTGTATGAAAAGTATGTTACTGAATATTTTGGCTTTGAGAAAGTCCTCCCTATGAATACAGGGGCTGAAGCGGTAGAAACAGCTATCAAAATATGCCGTAAATGGGCTTACGAACAAAAAGGCGTACCCGAAAGTGCTGCTATTATCATCGTATGCGAACAGAACTTTCACGGGCGCACTACTACGGTAGTCTCTTTTTCGTCTGACAAGAATGCACGTACTAACTTCGGACCTTATACACCGGGCTTTGTATCAGTACCATATAACGACTTAGCTGCCTTAGAAAAAGTATTGGCTGAAAATGCGGCTACCGTAGCAGGCTTTTTAGTAGAGCCTATACAAGGCGAAGCAGGAGTATATGTGCCTTCTGAAGGTTACCTAAGTGGTGCTAAAGCCTTATGCGAACGTTATAACGCCCTTTTTATAGCCGATGAGGTGCAAACAGGGGTAGCGCGTACTGGCAAGCGTTTGGCAGTAGATCACGAGAATGTTAAGCCCGATATTTTAGTACTTGGCAAAGCTATCAGTGGAGGGGTTTATCCTATAAGTGCAGTACTTGCCGATGACTGTATTATGCACGTAATAAAAGCGGGGCAACACGGCAGTACCTTTGGGGGTAACCCTTTGGCAGCGGCTGTTGCTATAGAAGCGCTACAAGTGGTAAAAGACGAACAATTGGCTGAAAATGCAGCTCGTTTAGGTGAGATTTTCCGCAAAGAGCTCAGCGACTATATCAAAAACTCAAAGGTTGCTACTTTAGTACGCGGCAAAGGACTGCTGAATGCAGTAGTTATCAATGATACTGAAGATAGCGATACCGCTTGGAACATCTGTCTAAGGATGCGCGATAATGGACTATTAGCTAAACCTACCCACGGCAATATCATCAGGTTTGCGCCTCCATTAGTAATGAACGAAACTGAGCTAAGAGAGTGTATCAGCATCATTATCAATACCCTAAAAGAATTTGAAAATTAGTTCTTAGGGGTTAGAAACTAATGACTAAAACTAACAACTAACAAATATCTAAAAAAAATGTACAATTTATTAAAAGGAAAGAGAGGTATCATCTTTGGTGCCTTAGACGAAAATTCAATTGCGTGGAAAACCGCTGAGCGTGTACACGAAGAAGGTGGTAAGTTTGTGCTTACCAATGCCCCTGTAGCTATGCGTATGGGACAAATAAAAAACTTAGCCGAAAAAACAGGCTCTGAAATTATCCCTGCTGACGCTACTAATATGGACGACCTCGAAAACTTGATTACCAAATCAGTAGAAATATTAGGCGGTAAGTTAGACTTCGTATTGCACTCTATCGGTATGTCGGTAAACGTGCGCAAGAATATACCTTACACTGAGTCTAACTATGCAAATACCGAAAAAGGTTGGGATGTATCAGCCCTATCTTTTCACAAGCTGTGCCAAGTACTCTATAAAAACGATGCGATGAATGAGTGGGGCAGTATTGTAGCCCTCACCTATATGGCAGCACAACGCACTTTCCCCGACTATAATGATATGGCAGACAACAAAGCCTACTTAGAGTCTATCGCTCGCAGCTTTGGTTACTTCTTTGGCAAAGACAAAAAAGTACGCGTGAACACTATCTCGCAATCGCCTACCTCTACTACTGCCGGACAAGGCGTAAAAGGTTTTGGTGGTTTTATAGCTTATGCTGATGCAATGTCGCCACTAGGCAACGCTACAGCTCTAGATTGTGCTAACTATACCGTAAGTCTATTCTCTGACCTTACCCGCAAAGTAACAATGCAGAACCTCTACCACGATGGCGGTTTCTCAAGCACTGGCGTAAGCAATGAGGTAATAGAGCGCTTCAGTTAATGAAATATCTATTTATTTTTTTAGTACGATTTTATCAAGTGGTGGTTTCTCCTCTGAAACCACCAACTTGTCGTTATACCCCTACCTGTTCGCAATACGCTCTTGAGGCGCTAAAGAAATACGGTGCTTTTAAAGGAAGCTGGTTAGCCCTAAAACGCATCGCCAGATGCCATCCTTGGGGCGGATGTGGGTATGACCCCGTGCCGTAATACTTTTTTTGTTTTTTTTAGTTTGGTTATTCAACTTTATTTTCGTACATTTGTCTCGATAAAATTCTTAAAAATCGTAATAGTATGAAAACAAAAGTATTCTTCAGCCTATTAATAGGCTCGGTGGCGCTAAGTTTTTCGCAAATACGGATAACTCCTGCCCTAATATACCAAACCATTGCCGAGAAAGGCTATCAAACACAAGAGGTAGTAACACGCTTGGCTGATTATTATTACGCCTCAAAGCTATACCCTCGTGCCTTCACTTGGTATGAAAAGCTAACTACTACTACTGGCTACACGCCCTCGCCCATTGATTTGTACCACTACAGTCAATCGCTGCAAAATATGGGTAAAGACAAAGAGGCACAGCGTGTATTAGCCCAATTTCTTCCTGCCTCACAACGTATGTTTGCTGAGTTATTGCCTAGTGCGCCCAAAATTGCCAATCCTAATAACTACTCTCACAAAGAGCTTATAGGTATGGTAACCGATGCTATTACGGGCAACCTTATCAGCGACGCTCAGATTATCCTGACCAATGAGGCTATGCATACCCTACTTACTGATACTACTGATGATAACGGCTTCTTTGTGCTGAGCAACAGGAGCAGTGGCGCGGCTTTTGAGTATGGCTACTTGCAAGTGATAAAACCCAATTACGAAGTATTTACATTGCCTTTAATATTTGCTACCCCTGGCGAGATGCAGCAGTTCATACAGCTACTCCCCCTAAGTGTTACTGTAAACCAAGGCGATAATTTAGCTTCTGTTTTTGAAATTGACAATATACATTTCGATTACGGACGTATTAACATACGCTACGACGCTTCGGTGCAATTAGCTAAAATAGTAACTTTCTTAGAAGAGCATCCTAATGTACGCCTCGATATAAAGGTGCATACCGATAGCCGAGGCGATGACGATTACAATATGTCGCTTTCAAATACCCAAGCCAAAGTAATTGAGCAATGGCTGATAGATAAAGGTATCTCGCGCGAACGGCTTACCGCTAAGGGTTATGGAGAAACACAACCCGTAAATGGCTGTGAAAACGGAGTGCCTTGTACTGAAGAACAACACCAAGCAAACAAAAGAGTAGAGTTTATTGTGAAGTAGGTATTTTTTACTACCTTTGCCCTCTCAAAGCCATCAAACCGATGAAACTACATAATATCAAACTCTTTGCAAAACAGTCAGTAGTATTTAAGGGCTTAGCTTTTGCTGTAGCTTTAGTACTGATACTACAGGTTTTCCCCGAAAAGGCGAAGTTCAAATACGAGTTTCGCAAAGGAGAATTATGGCAGCACGAAAACCTTTATGCCCCTTTTGATTTTCCTTTAAAGAAAACCGCTGAACAGATAAAAGCTGAAGAAGCTCAAATCACAGAGCACTCTACGGTGTACTATCGTCAAGATACAACTGCTTTTACATCGGCATTACAGAAGTTTCAACAGAAGAAAAACGACTATTTTGGTCATATACCCGCTGCTCGTAAGGAGGTCTTGCTACAAAAGGCTGAAACTTTCTTAAAAGACAGTTACCACAAAGGGATTATACTAAAAATGCCAGACAATAGTCCTTCAGAGATAGCCGTTATTAGGCATAACAACCAAATAGAGGAACTGCCAACCGCCCAAATACTCTCATTGCAACACCTCAGTGCGAATGTAAAGGCTTATTTCCACTCATCTCCTTATAACGAATACACAAAAAACTACTGCGATTTATTTTTCGATGTACTCACTCCTAACCTAATGGTAGACCAAAATTTCACTCAGAAAACGTTAGAGCAAAATCTGAAAGAAATCGTTTTTACCAGAGGTTGGGTGAATAAAGGAAAACTTATCATAGCCAAAGGCGAATTAGTAGAGGGCGAAAAGCTAAATACCCTACAATCGCTAAAAGACGAGTACGAAACACAGACTTGGAACCAGAATAACTACAACTGGTCGCTTTTGGGCTATTACGTATTGGTAGCTATCGTATTGGCAGTGATGGCTCTCTATCTAAAGCTCTACGAGAAGAAAATCTATAAGAGCAACCTAAAATTGGTAGTGGTACTACTAAATATGCTCTGTATGATACTATTTGTAGGCATCGTAGTAAAACACCTGCCAGAATACATCTACATAGTGCCTGTAGCGATGATGGTGCTCATACTCAAGTCGTTTTTTGATTTGCGTACTGTCTTTTTTGTCTTTATCTGTACCATTCTCATCACAGGTTTTATAGTGCCTAACAGCTTTCAGTTTGTTTTTATACAGATAATAGCTGCTATGACTATTATTCTAACGCCTAAGAATGTACATTATCGGTTGAGTAGTTTTATTTCAGCAGCCCTCATCACAGGTGCTTACCTAATTATCTATATAGCCTTTCATACTATTACCGAGGGCACCCTCAAAGGCTTAGACCTTTCGCTGCTCACCTTATTCATTCTCAATGGTATAGGTATTCTCTTTTCACAGCCTTTCACCTATATATACGAGCGCACTTTTGGGTTAGTATCCGATGTTTCGCTGTTAGAATTGTCCGACACCAATTCGTCATTATTAAGGCAACTTTCTGAAAAAGCCCCAGGCACCTTTCAACACTCTATGCAAGTAGCCAATTTAGCCGAAGCTGCTGCTGCCGAAATAGGAGCTAATACGCTATTAGTACGCGTAGGAGCTTTGTATCACGATATTGGGAAGATGCAAAACCCCTTGTACTTTATTGAAAATCAAAAGACAAGCCTAAACCCACACGACCAGCTAACCCCTTTACAAAGTGCTAAGGTAATCATCAAGCACGTAGCTGACGGGATAGAACTTGCTCGCAAACACAAATTGCCTGAGCGTCTTATCGACTTTATACGCACCCATCACGGACGTAGCCTAACCTATTATTTTTACCGCAAAGAGTTAGATACTAACCCCAATGCAAAAGAGGAAGATTTTAGATACCCTGGTCCTATTCCTTTTTCTAAAGAAACGGCTATCCTTATGATGGCAGACTCGGTAGAAGCTGCTACCAAAAGTCTAAAAAACCCTACCTACGAAGCCTTAGGAGAGTTTGTAGACCGCATCATCAAAAAACAGTTAGACGATAATCAGTTTGCTAATTCAGATATTTCATTCAAAGAAATAGAAGCCATTAAGAGGGTCTTTAAGAGCAAACTAACCAATATTTACCACGTGAGAATCGCGTATCCTGAATAATTACTAAATAAATTGAGAAATATGAAGCGTTACATTTTATTATTTTCATTCATATCCTATATGAGTATAGCACAGATGGCGGCACAAGAGGTTGTACAGTCTGTAGTTCCTACTGTGAATGTGGTAGGCGAAGCAAGTATCGAGGCAACTCCTACCCTTGTAAATATATCAGTAAGCATTGAAGGTGAAGGGAAAGACGCAAAGCTACTGCGCCAAGAAAATGGAGAGAAGTTAGCCAAAGTAATTCAGGCTATCAACAAAGAGGAAGTACCGATGAAGAATTTTCAGACCGACTACGTATCGTTGTACAAGAATTACGATTACAACACCAAAACCTACCAATACCGCATTTCGCAAACTGTCAAAATAAAATTGGACAACTTGGCAAAATACGAAACCCTAATGGATGCTCTCTTCGAAGCAGGTGTTAACCAGATAAATAGTGTAACTTTTGGCATAGAAGACAGTGCAAGAGCTAAACTACAACAAGAAGCACGCATTGCAGCCATTGATGATGCTCGCAAAAAAGCACTGCTATACGCTACCAGCTTAGACCAAAACATCGGTAAAGCCTTAACTATCAGAGAGACGAGCTTAAGAGACACTCCTGCTAGTGTTATGGTAAGAGGGGCTGCCCCTAGCAATAATACTTTAGCTCTTGGCAGTATCTCTGTCAATAGTCAGATAATAGTTACTTTTGAACTTACTAAATAATACTTATGGAAATACAAGAAATCATAGCCTATGTATTAGTAGCTGCGGCAGTAATTTTCTTAGTAAAAAAGTTTTTTTTCACTAAAAAGAAAAACAGCTGTGGCGGAGGAGCAGGCTGTAAATGCGGACACTAAACCATTAGCAAATGAGAAAATTTGTAAATTAACAAATTTGGTCATTTGCTAATTATTTTATAATTTTGCACCCTCAATTTTTTAAAAACACTATTTGCACCTATGACCGCTATTAGAAATATAGCAATTATTGCTCACGTTGACCACGGAAAAACTACCCTTGTTGATAAAATCTTGCACCACTGTGCTTTGTTCCGTGACAATCAGGATGCGGGAGAACTTATCTTAGACAACAACGACTTGGAACGCGAACGCGGTATCACCATCTTATCTAAGAATGTTTCGGTAATTTATAAAGATATCAAAATCAATATTATTGATACCCCTGGCCACGCCGATTTTGGTGGAGAAGTAGAGCGAGTGCTGAATATGGCTGACGGAGTACTACTATTAGTAGATGCTTTTGAGGGGCCTATGCCACAAACGCGCTTTGTACTACAAAAGGCTATAGAGATGAAACTCAAACCTATAGTAGTTATCAATAAAGTAGATAAAGAAAACTGTACCCCCGATGAGGTACACGAGGCTGTTTTCGACCTTATGTTCGAACTTGGGGCTGAAGACTGGCAATTAGACTTCCCTACGGTATACGGTTCAGCCAAACAAAACTGGATGTCAGAAGATTGGCACAAAAAAACCGACAGTATCGAGCCTCTATTGGATATGGTTGTAAAACATATCCCTGCTCCTAAAGTAGAAGAAGGTAGCCTACAGATGCTCATCACTTCATTAGACTATTCTACTTTTACTGGACGTATCGCTATCGGCCGACTACACCGCGGCGTACTCAAAGCCGGTATGAACATCTCATTAGTAAAACGCGATGGTTCTATCGTAAAATCAAAAATAAAAGAACTACACACTTTTGACGGTTTAGGTCGCAAAAAAGTAGAAGAGGTACAAGCAGGCGACATTTGCGCTATTGCAGGTTTAGAAGGTTTTGAAATAGGTGATACCATCGCCGACTACGAAAATCCTGAAGCATTACCTACTATTGCTATTGATGAGCCTACGATGAGTATGCTCTTCACTATCAACGACTCTCCTTTCTTTGGTAAAGACGGTAAGTTTGTAACTTCACGCCACATCAAAGAACGTTTAGAACGCGAATTAGAGAAGAATTTAGCCCTACGCGTAGAGGCTACTGATAGTGCGGACAAATTTGTAGTGTACGGACGTGGGGTGCTACACCTCTCAGTACTTATAGAAACAATGCGCCGCGAGGGGTACGAACTACAAATCGGACAGCCACAAGTTATCATCAAAGAGATAGACGGAGTAAAATGTGAGCCTGTAGAAGAACTAACTATAGACCTACCCGAAAATGTAAGCGGTAGAGCGGTAGACTTGGTAACACTTCGCAAAGGCGAGATGCTAAGTATGGAGCCTAAAGGAGAACGAATGATTATCAAATTCTTGATTCCTTCGCGTGGTATCATCGGTTTGCGCAACCAATTGCTTACGGCTACTGCTGGCGAGGCTATCATTCACCACCGTTTCTTAGAGTTTCAACCTTTCAAAGGCGAAATAGCAGGACGCATCAACGGCTCGCTTATTTCTATGGAACAAGGTACTGCTATTCCTTATTCTCTCGACAAATTACAAGACCGAGGCAAATTCTTCATCTTCCCTGGTGAAGATATTTATACAGGACA
>ERZ773035.1472-NODE-1472-length-16941-cov-8.364622_pt1 | contig 16941 bp, 18 predicted proteins | sample MGYA00511487_ERZ773035 | MGnify/ENA primary metagenome ERZ773035 (study PRJEB29015, sample SAMEA2737985) | human oral metagenome | biome: human oral; feature: human-associated habitat; material: dental | place: China | collected 2024 ...
GTCTTTTTCGTACGGTCAGCGCCAATTTTAGGCAAGTAACCTCTGATAGGATAAAGAAACTGAATTTATCAGGGGTTCCGTAAGTTTTCTCACAGGGTGCCGAAGATGCGGTCTCCGGCATCGCCGAGGCCGGGCACGATGTAGCCGTGTTCGTTCAGGCGCTCGTCGATAGCGGCCACATAAATGGGCACGTCGGGATGGGCCGCATTGACCACCCGAATGCCCTCCGGGGCCGATACCAGACACATCAGCACCATTGTTTTCGCCCCATGCTCCTTCAGCATGGTCAGCGCCGCCGCCGAGGAACCGCCGGTGGCCAGCATGGGATCCACGACGATGAGGGTACGCTCCGCCACGTCCGGCGGCAGTTTACAGTAATATTCCACAGGCTTCAAGGTCTTCGGATCGCGGTAGAGGCCAATGTGCCCCACCCGCGCCGCGGGAATAAGATTCAAGAGGCCTTCCAGCATCCCCAATCCGGCCCGCAGGATGGGAATGATTCCCACCTTTTTTCCCGCTAATTTCTTGGCGCGGCACTTGGCCACCGGCGTCTCAATCTCCACATCCCGCAGCGGGAAATCCCGGGTGATCTCATAGCCCATCAGCATGGAGATTTCTTCCAAAAGCTCCCGAAAATCCTTGGAACCGGTCTCTTTCTCCCGCATGAGGGTCAGCTTATGCTGGACGAGGGGGTGGTCGACAAGGTGAACCTTCAAATCGTCAGTCATGGGTCATGCCTCCTCGTAGAGCGGATATTTACGGCAAAGGGCGGCGACTCGGGCGCGGGCTTCCTCTTTCGCCTCGGCGCTGTCCGGGTGCGTGAGCGCCAGCGCGATGATGCCCGCCACTTCCCGCATATCGTCCTCCTTAAAGCCCCGAGTGGTGAGCGCCGGAGAGCCCAGCCGCAGCCCGCTGGTAACGAAGGGCGAAAGGGGTTCAAAGGGGATGGTGTTGCGGTTCGCCGTAATCCCCACTTCATCCAAAAGGATCTGGGCTGCCTTGCCGGTGATGTTCTTCGAGCGGAGATCGACGAGCAGTAAATGATTGTCCGTGCCACCGGTGACGATGCGAAACCCGTCCTGCATCAGTGCCTCCGCCAGCGCCGCTGCGTTTTTCACCACCTGCGCCGCGTATTCCTTAAAGGATGGGGCCATGGCCTCCCCTAACGCCACCGCTTTGGCGGCGATGACGTGCATCAGGGGACCGCCCTGAATGCCAGGGAACACCGCCTTATTGAACTGCTGGCCAAATTCCGCGTCCCGGCAGAGGATCATCCCCCCCCGAGGCCCGCGCAGGGTCTTGTGAGTCGTCGTCGTGACCACATCGGCGCAGGGAATGGGGCTGGGATGAAGTCCCGCCGCCACCAATCCGGCGATATGAGCCATGTCCACCATGAAGTACGCCCCCACCTTTTTGGCGATCTCCGCCATCCGGGGGAAATCTATGATCCGCGCATAGGCCGAAGCGCCGGCCACGATCATCTTCGGGCGGCATTCCTCCGCTGTCTTTTCCAAAAGATCGTAGTCGATGCGCTCCGTTTCCTTATCCACACCGTAAGGAACGATCTTAAACCATTTGCCGGACATATTCACCGGGCTGCCGTGGGTGAGATGGCCGCCGTCGGTGAGATTCATGCCCATCACCGTATCGCCGGGCGAGAGGAGGGCGAAGAACACCGCCATATTCGCCTGCGCCCCAGAATGGGGCTGCACGTTGGCGTACCCCGCACCGAAGAGGGCCTTCGCCCGGTCGATGGCCAGCTGTTCCGCCCGGTCGACGAACTCACAGCCGCCGTAATAACGCTTGCCGGGATAGCCCTCGGCATATTTATTGGTCAGGACGCTGCCCTGCGCCTCCATGACCGCTCGGGATACGATGTTCTCCGAAGCGATGAGTTCCAATTTGCTCCGCTGCCGCGACAACTCGTCGTCGATGTGCTTTTTCAGCTCCGGGTCCGCCTTTGCCAACGTGTCCATTAAACTCATGAAACAGCCTCCTCAAAAAATATGTATTTTTCTATCTGTCCCACCGTATGCCTACAGGGGGCCCGCCCCGCCCTAAGGCGCCGACTCCCGGGCCAAGCGCTGCGCCCCGCCGCCGGCAGGAAAAGCACACGATGTTTCATTGTCCCGCCTCTTAAAAAATCGTCAGCGCTCTTCCAACGCCATGATCTTCCCGACGCGGCGGGCGTGACGTCCGCCCTCAAAGGACGCAGACAGCCAAGCGCGTAGGATCTCGCCTGCGGGGCCGAAGCCCAACACCCGGCCCCCTAAGGCCAAGACGTTGGCGTCGTTATGCTGCCGCGCCATCTTCGCCGAGTACACATCACTGCAAAGGGCCGCCCGAATGCCGGGGATTTTATTCGCCGCGATAGAGATCCCGATCCCTGTGCCGCAGAGAAGAATCCCCTGCTCCGCCCGGCCCCCCGTAATCTCGGCGCAGACCTTCACCGCAATATCGGGATAATCCACCGACTCCGGCGTGTACACCCCCATGTCCACCGTCTCAATCTCCGGGTACGCTGCCAGCACCCGCTTGACTTCCTCTTTCAGTTCCAACGCCCCATGGTCACAGCCAATCGCAATTCTCATCCCGCCAACCGCCGCCTTTCGCCACACAGCACTGCCCGTGCCTGTGTCAAGGAAGTATTCAGCCTGTCATCCTGGCGCATCTTTTCGTCCTGCCGGGAGAGCATATCCTCCACAGAGAAGCGCTCTGCCTCCGGTTTGTTTCCTTGCCGAACAACGTTCTGCCTCCATCGAACGGACTTCATTTTATCACTGCTTCCTCAGTATTTACATTATATCACAGAACCCTTTTCTGTCCCAGAGGGTGCGGGGAAAATCATGGCTTCGCGTCACTTTCTGTGCTACAATCGAAGGGAGGTGATCACGATGAAAAATGCTTCGAAACCCAAAGTGTGCGTGGCCGGAGTGGGGGCGATCGGCGGGCTGTTGGCGGCCCTCATCGGACGTTCCCACCGCGCCGCGCTCTCCGTCATCGCCCGCGGCGCGCGAAAGGAAGCACTCTGCCAAAAAGGCGTCATCTTAGACAGCGACCTCTTCGGGCATATCGTCGCTCGCCCCGAGGCCGCAGCGAAAGACGGCGCGGCCCTCGGCGTGCAGGATTACGTCCTGATCTGCGTCAAAAATTATTCCCTTGATGCCATCGCGGAGCAGATCGCCCCCTGCATCGGGGATGATACCGTCCTCTTGCCGGTGATGAACGGCATCGAAGCGGGAGACCGCCTGCGCCGCCGGTTCCCCCACGCCGTCGTAGGGGACAGCGTCATCTACACCATCACCGCCGCGGAGACGGATTTCTCCGCCCGGCAGGAGGGCGCTTACACCTACATGACCATCGGCAGCAAAAGCCCTAATGAGAAGGAACGGGGCAAAGTAAAAGCCCTCGCGGCTCTCCTTCGCGACACGGGGCTTGACTGCCGCTGGACCGAGGACATCGAAAGCGCCATCTGGCAAAAATACATCTTGAACTGCGCCTTTAATTCCGTCACGGCCCGCTATCAGACGGATCTGGGCGGCATTCGCGCCGACGCCGCCAAGGCCTCTGATCTCAAAGCGCTTTTAGCAGAGGCCTTCGCCGTAGGCGAAGCCACCGGGGCAGCGCTCCCGAAAGATTTAGTGGAAAAGCGCTACCGCGCCATGATGGAAAAACAAGCCCCCACCGCCACCAGCTCCATGAAGCGGGACATCGCCGCCCATCGCCCTACGGAATTAGACGCCTTCTTAGGGGCACTTCTCAAAAAGGCCAAGGAGGCGAACATTGCCGCCCCCATGAGCCGCCGTTATTACGACGCGCTGAAGGCTATGACAGAGCCCAATTAGGCGGCGCAGCCCCGCCATCTTTCGGCACGGTTCATCCCCTTCGCCTCGTGCCTTCTGCTGTTCTTCGCCTCCCGAACGGCAGACGGCTGTGCCTCCGCTGCGGGTCAGCGCAGCAGATTGCGTCCAACAGCGAATAGGATAAAAAATGCCAAGAGAAGGCCGCTCAGCCAACAGGGCCATTCTTTTCCCCGCCCAGTGCGAATGTACGCGTATTCATCCGCCGCGATGAGCGCTAACAGCAGGGGGCCAGCGAGGCAAAGGGCGGGATTGGCCGCCCACGCGCCAGAAAAATCCCCGCGCCCTAATGACAAAAAGAGCTGCGTTACGCCGCAGCCCGGGCAAAGAAATCCCGTCGCCGCGCGGATGGGACAGGGGATCGACCACCCCGTCCCGGTGACGATGGCGAAATACAGCAGCCCCGCCCCAACGAGCAGCGCGTATTTTTTCGCCACAGCTCGCCCTCGAGCCCACCTCGCTGCCGGCGTTTTTTCCATCCCTCTCCCCCCATCTCTGTGCAGCGCACTTAGCTGTATCCCTTGCGCCCGCCCTCTTCGCTATCATATTACCACAAAACCCTCACAGGAGGCTCGCCATGAATGAAATTTTTTCAGCCCCGCTGCCGGAGCGGCCTTTATTAGGCCTCTTGACCACCGGAGGGACCATCGCCGGCGCGGGGGACACCCCGGCGCAAACCATAGACTATCAAGCCGGGGTTTGGGACGCGACGGATCTCTTAGCCGCCGTTCCCGGCCTTACGGCGATAGCCCGTTTTCGCAGCGAAGCCGTGGCCGCCATCGACAGCAAGGATATCACCGAAGCGCTTTGGCGAAAGCTCGCCGCCCGCGCCCAAAGCCTACTGGATGATCCGGCGGTCACCGGCGTCCTCATCACCCACGGGACAGACACCCTGGAAGAAACCGCTTACTTCCTCTCCCTTACCCTCACCGGAGAAAAACCCGTCATTCTCACCGGCGCCATGCGGCCGGCCACTGCCCTCAGCGCCGACGGCCCGGCCAATCTCTGGAACGCAGCCCGTCTCGCCCTGTCGCCAAAAGCGCGGGGACGCGGCGTCTTAGTAACCATGAACGACGAAATCTTCACCGCCGCCACAGTAACGAAACGCGCTTCTTATCGCCGAAACGCCTTTACCGCCGAAAGAGGCGGCCCAGCAGGGTTCATCGCCGGCGAAACCATCCGCTTCTTTCATCCGGCCGCCCCCGGGGCTCTCTCCTTCGCCCTCCCCAAAGCGCCGCTGCCCCCAGTGGTCATCCTCTACGGGTACGCCGGCGACGACGGCGCTCTCGTCCGCGCCGCCCTTCACACCGGCGCCAAGGGCATCGTCTACGCCGGGCCGGGGATGGGAAGCCTCCCCGTTCCCGTGGAAAAGGAACTCCTCGCCGCCCGAGCCAAAGGCGTCGCCGTCGTCCGGGCCAGCCGCCTGACCGACGGCCTCATCCTCTCCCCCGGCAGCCCTGCCCCTCAGAATGCCGATACAGCAGCCTCACCCAAAGAAGAGGCCGCCTTCATAGCCAGCGGCTCCTTATCCCCCGTCAAGGCCCGCATCCTGCTCCAGTGCGCGCTGGCCCAAGAAACGCCTCTGGCGGCACTGCCGCAAATCTTCTGCCAGGCGTCTTCTCTATCATAACGTATCCCCTCACAAGCGACGCCGAAGAGAAGCATTTACGGCAACACGCCCGTGGCAGGCGGCAGCAATGCCGCCACCCGCTTTTATCTCCACCTCTCACTTGACGCCAAAAGGCCCTGACCGTTGCTGGTCAGGGCCTTTTTTCCGCTGTCTTTTCTTCCGCCGCGAGAGGGATATAGAGATGGATCGTCGTGCCCCGCCCCACCTCACTGGTCAGCGTGAGGCGAATGTCGTGTGCGTCGGCGATCCAGCGGGCAATGGCGAGCCCGAGGCCGGTTCCCCCCACCCCCGCCTTGGCACGGGAAGAATCCACCCGATAAAACCGGTCGAACACCTTCGCCTGATGCTCAGGGGCGATGCCAACGCCGGTATCGGCCACGATCACATGTAGTTTATCCCCCTCCCGCTGGGACGCTAAAAATATCTTCCCACCAGCAGGCGTATACTTGACAGCGTTATCCAAAAATATCCGCAGCATTTGCCGAATCATCACCGCATCGCCGCAGATGCGCGCCGGCGCATTTTCCTGCAGCGTCAGCGTGTGCTGGGTGGCAATCAGCTGTCCCTTTTGCGCCACATCCGCCAGCAGGGCAGCCATATCAATGACCTCCCGGTTCAAGGCCTGCCGGTTTAAATCCGTCCGGGCCAAAAACAAGAGGCGTTCGATGAGGCTTTTCATATTTTCCGCCTCCGAACGCATGGCCGCAATCCCTTCGTCCAGGATCTCTTCATCCTCCGAACCCCAGCGGGTCAGCATATCGGAATAGCCCAGCATGACCGTCACCGGCGTCCGCAATTCGTGAGAAGCGTCGGACACGAAGCGGCGCTGCTGCTCGAATCCCGATTCAATGCGCTCCAACATGCGGTTAATCGTCACCACCAGCTCGCGCATCTCATCGTCCGCCGGCGGCATCGGGATGCGGCGGCTGAGATCCGTAACCTCGATCTCCCGGGCTGTCTGGATGATGGTGCGCAAGGGGTGCAGCGCCTGCCGGCTCACATAATAGCAAGCGATGAGCGCCAGCAGAATTCCCAGGGTATTGGTCAGCAGCAGGCCGTTGCGCAACAGGTGCAAAAAATCCCGCTCCGCCGTGATCATGCGCAGGAAGTGAAGCTGGTACGGCTTTCCCTTCCATTGGACGGAGAGGGTCTGATAATACATGTGAAATTTATTGAGAAACACTACCTGCAGCGCCTTGCTGGCCCAGAAGGGCGGGGTTTCCACAATGTGCTGCTGCACCTCGTTCACAGACGGATAATGGGGCTCGCTGTCAAAAACGCGCACCCCGTTGCCGTCTTCAATGCGCAGGACCACCCCCGGCGTCAGCGCACCGTCCCGGTACAGCTGAAGCGCGAACTGCGGCGGCATCACCCAGTCAGGATCCAGCTCCCGCCGGGCCCGCTGCTGCCGCAGCGACGGCAGCGGCGGCAGCTCGTCAGAGCGCATCTTTTCCGACCGCTCCATGGAAAGCAACGTTTCCTTTATGCTCCGCCCGATCTCCAATTCCGCCTGATGATAAAGAGAAAAATATATGCCAAGAATCGTGAGGAGGCTCGTCAAGAGCAGCATGCTGACGAGAATCGCGGCGTTCGCCAGCATGAGCCGCGCCGATATACGAAGCGGCGGCAGCTTAATCCCGAATAACATAGCCGATACCCCGCATCGTGTAGATGAACTTCTTTCCGAAGCGCTCGTCGATCTTCGCCCGCAGATAGCGGATGTAGACATCTACTACGTTCGTATCGCCAATGTAATCATATCCCCAGACCTTTTGCAGGATCTGATCCCGGGTCAGCACCGTGCGCTTGTTGCGCAGGAGATATTCCAGCAGGAAATATTCTTTCTTCGTCAGCTCCACCGACTGGTCATCCACCCGCACCTCGTAGCGGTCAGGGTACATCACCAAATCACCCGCCACCAGCATACCGCCGTTCTCTTTCCCGTCCGCCGGCTGATGATCCCGAAGCGTGGCCCGGATTCGCGCCAAAAGCTCCTCAATGGCGAAAGGCTTCGTCAGATAATCGTTGGCTCCGATATCAAGGCCTTCCACCTTATCCTCTACATCATCCTTCGCCGTCAGCATGATGATGGGCACATCCGATAATTTACGGACACTCCGGCAAACTTCCAGCCCGTCCATATCCGGCAGCATAATATCCAAGAGAATCAGATCAAACTTTTCTTCCAAGATGCGCTCGTAGGCGCGGCGTCCGTTTGTTTCAATCGCCGTCGAAAAGCCTTCGTGTTCCAGCTCCATTTGCAGAAACCGAGCGATGCGCCGCTCATCCTCCACGATAAAGATCTTCGCTGCCTCACTCATCTCGTCCGCGCTCCTTTTTCGATTGATAATTTTCCCATACTATTATAGTATAAACAGATTAGCCTTAAAAAGGAAGCGCCCCGGCGATGTTTAACGAAAATCTAACATCCCCGGGGGATAGATGTCCTTACCTTCACTTTTTATTCAGCTTATCCTGCGCTTTGGCCATGAATTTTTCCGTCTCCACCACATAGCGCTCGTGGGATCCGCGACCGATGAGACCAGCTTCGTCAAAGGCTTCCACCGTATAGCGCAGGCGACGCCCCTCGACGGCTTCCACTTTAGCCACAGCGCGAACGCTGGCCTCTACCGGAGTGGCTGCTACATGCTCGACGGAAAGCATCGTGCCAACACTAGTCCATCCCTCAGGCAGCAGTGCCTGTGCCAGATTCGTCGCCGCCTGCTCCATCAAAGCCGTCATGGCCGGCGTTCCCAAAACCAGCAGTGACCCGCTGCCCAAAGCCCGAGCAGTATGATTGACTCCCACGGTCATCGTTTCCTCCCGGCAAAGGCCGACGGTTATTTTTTCCGTGATTTCCATATATGTCACACTCCTTGCGATTCTTGCCCGATAAGCGGAGAACGGTTCTGCTCTTCTTCCCCCGTGGACGATACCAAGAACATCTCCCGAAAGAGATCGATGAAATGGTGCGCCGCCGCCGAAAGCGTATGGTTCTTCAGCCAGGACAGAACCGTATGGGCCATGATCTCCGGCCCCACCAACCGTTTCATAACCAGCTGTCCGTCATCTGTCAAAAGGCACCGCGCCGACATCGGCAGAAGCGCGATGCCCAGTCCGGCCCGCACCGCCAGCGCATTTTGCACGATGCTGTCGCTCTCACAAATAATATAGGGCATAAAACCCGCCCGTTTACAATGGATTAAAAAGGTTCCCTTCCAACGCAGCGGCAAGATGATGGGCTGTTCTTTTAGCTCCTCTACCCGCACTTCCTCCGGCGACGCGCCGCAGAGATGATGGCGGTTCATCACCATCATCAGCGGCTCGGGCGGCAAGAGCAGCGATTCGTAGAGATTCGCATCCGCCTGGGTGCGGGTCAGGCCGATCTCGATCACACGGCTGTCCAACATTTCCAGCACCCGCGTCCCCTCGGCCTCCCAAATCTGAAAGGTCACCTGGGGCACCCGCTGATGAAACTCCCGCATGAGCTCCGGCAGAAGCAGCGCTCCCGAAGAAGTGACCGTTCCCAGCCGGATCGTCCCCGCGAGGCCGCTGCCGATCTCGGTAATCTCCCGCACCGTACCGTCCACCATGCTGAGAATATGCTCCACCCGCGCGTAGAGGCGGCTGCCCGCTTCTGTCAGGCGGATGCGACGGCTGCCCCGCTCAAAGAGCTGCACCCCCAGCCCCTCTTCAAGGCGCTTCATCTGCCGGGACAGCGCCGGCTGCGCGACGTCGAGGCGCAGCGCCGCATGACTGATATTCCCTTCCTGCACCACCGCATAGAAGGCCTGCATATCTTTAATTTCCATACCCGCTTCGCCTCGCGTCCTCTATAATAATAACAATATGGATTCTATATGAATTACGTCAATTCATTATACTTCTTTTCTCGCCGTTTGCCAACCAAAAAAGACCCCCGGCAAAACACGGGAGTAGAAAACACGTACACCCACATACGGCTCACACAGCACTACTGCCTCTTCACGTAAAACCCCCTTCCCGCCGCAGCCGAAAGGGGGTTCTCTTTATCTTCGAATGCCGCCCTCGAGCAGACATCACTTCGCACGCTATTTAAATCCCGTTTCAGGCAGCAGTTCTCTTTACACCAGCCCCAGCGATTTCATGTAGCCTGGGAGATTCGCTTCAAAGTTCACCCCGTAGCGGACTTCGGTGCCCGCCGCCGCCGACCATTTGATACTGGCAATCGTAAAGTCCACGGCGGCCCGAACGGCCTCCGGAAGGGAGCGGCCCAGTGTCAACGCGCCCACTACGGCGCTGCCAAAGATATCACCGGTGCCATGGTAGCTGCCGGGCACTTTTTCTCCCAAAATGTACTCGATGGTGCCCGCCGCGGTGTCATAAGCCGCCGCCCCCAAAGCCCGGTCATCGAAATAGACGCCGGTGAGAACGATCTGCCGCACCGGGATCTCCTCCGCCAGGCGGTGGAGAAGCCCCTCGATGTAGTTCTTTTCGTAGGGGCCTTCCCGGTACGTCTCCCCTAACATCAGCGCAGCCTCGGTGAGGTTCGGCAGAATGAGATCCGCCTTGGCGCAGAGTTTTTTCATCGCCGGGGGGAAAGTTTCATCAAAAATGGTGTAAAGCTTGCCGTCGTCCGCCATCACCGGGTCCACCGCCACGATGGTATTCGGCCCCCGGAGCTCCCCAATGGCTGCCGACACCAAATCAATCTGGGCAAAGGAACCCAAAAATCCCGTATAAATGGCGTCAAAAGGGATGTGAAGCGACTTCCAATGGGCCGCCATGGGGGCGATGTCCTCTGTCAGATCCCGATAGGTAAAGCCTGTAAAACCGCCGGTATGGGTGGACAGCACCGCCGTGGGCAGCACCGAGCATTCCACGCCCGCAGCGGAAATGATGGGCAGCGCCACCGTCAGGGAGCATTTCCCCACCCCGGAAATATCATGCACCGCCAAAACACGTTTTTGTCGCATAAAGAGCGCCTCTCTTTCATAGGTAGTCGCGAAACGATAGAAATAGGATAACACAAAATCGCTCCCCGCGCCAGTGCGGAGAGCGATAAAAATCTGTCGTCTATTCCCGCTCCACTTTGTATACCGCCGCGTACATGGCGGGCAGCACCAAAAGCGTCAGGACCGTGGCCACGATGAGGCCGGCAGCGATGGCCACCGCCATAGGGCCCCAGAAAGTACTGGGCATGAGAGGCACCATGCCTAAAATGGCCGCCGCCGCCGTGAGCATGATGGGCCGAAAACGCAGTACCGCCGAGTCCACCACCGCGTTCCAGGGGCTTTCCCCGGCCGCTTCGTGCTTTTGTATCTGATCGATGAGAATGACCGAGTTGCGGATGATCATGCCCGTCAGCGCCAGGATACCCAGATCGGCCACGAAACCTAACGCCTTGCCAAAGAGCAGCATCCCCAGCGTCACCCCGATAATGCCCAAGGGCGCAGTGAGAAGCGTCAGAACCATCTGCTTGCCATTGCGAAGCTGTACCATGAGAAGCGTCATAATGAGGAGTACCATGGCCGGTACAGGCTGCAAAAGATAGGCCATGCTCTTTTTGCTGTCTTCCAGGGAGCCTCCCGGCTCAATGGTGTAGCCCAGCGGCAGAGACTCCCGCAGCGCCGCCGTCTGCTCATAGATTTTTCTCGCCGCGTCGTCTGCCGTGCCGGTGCGGATGTTCGCCTGCACGGTGATGGTGGGCTTCAAATCCCGCCGCCAGATGAGGCCGTCCTCCGCCTGATAGGAGATTTTCGCCACCTGGGACAGGGGCACATAGCGTCCGCTGGAGAGGCCAATCGGCAGATCTTTCACCTTCTCCAACGTATCGCGATCCCCTTCCTTTAGGCGAAATACCATACCAATGGTGCGGTCCCCCCGATAATATTGCGCTACCGACGCACCATTGATTTCCGTATAGAGGGTGAGGGCCACGTCGTGGCTGCTGACCCCTAAGGCCCGCATTTTCTCCTGATCAAGGGAGAGGGACAGCACCCGAGACTTTTCATTCCAGTCGAAATGAACGTCCGTATAATTGGAATCGGCCCGCATGAGATCAGCCACCTCTCCCGCCAGCGCCCGCACCTTCTCCCGATCATAACCCGCCGCGCGGATCATCACCGGATACTCCGCCGGCGGTCCCGTCTGGATCGTCTGGATATTCGTCCGCACCTCAGGGAAATTTTCCGCTAACTCTTCCCGGAGAGCGGCGATAAGGTCGTCGCGCTTCTCCGCCGACTGGGCCACAATGACAAATTGGCTGTAATTGGCCGCCGGAAGCCGCGGATTGATCGTCAAGACGAAGCGGGGCGCACCGGTGCCGACGTAGTAGGAGTAGTTCTCAATCTCCTCCTGCCGCTCATCAAGAAAGCGTGCCAGCCGCGCCGCTTCCTCTTCACTGGCCCTAAGCGATGCCCCTTCCGGAAGCCGCATGTCCAGCAAAATCTCCGGACGCAGCGACGGCGGGAAAAACTCCTGCCGCACCGCTCCCAAAAGGAAAACAGACAGCAGAAAGACCCCTGCCGTCCCCGTTAAGACAAAGGGACGATGGGTGAGAAACCAGCCTAAGATAGCGCGAAAGATCCCATAAAATCGATTTTGGTAGGGATCGGCTTTTTCTCCCTCCCCCGCCGTCTTCGCCGGGACGCGGATGAGATAGTAACCGAAGAGCGGCGCTACCATGACGGATACAATCCATGATAATCCCAACGCAACGGCGATGACGATGAAAAGATCGCGGCAAAACTCCGACGCGGGCCCGACGGAAAAAGCCACGGGAATGAACCCGGCGACAGTGATCAGGGTGCCGGTGAGCATAGGCTTGGCCGTGGCGCGAAAAGCGTAGCAGGCGGCATCAAAACGTCCCAATCCTTCCTCCAGCTTCACGCTCATCATCTCCACGGCGATGATGGCGTCGTCCACTAAAAGGCCCAAGGAAATGATCAGCGCCCCCAGGGACACCTTGTGGAGATCAATGCCCAGAAGATCCATGGCGCAAAAGACCCCCGCCAAAACCAGCGGGATGCACCCGGCCACCACTAAGCCCGTCCGAACCCCCAGGCTCAAAAAACTCACCGCCAAGACGATGACAACGGCTTCTCGAAGGGTACTGATAAATTCGTCAATGGAATGCTCCACCACCGCCGGCTGATCGGAGACCTGATGAATCATGAGTCCCGCCGGTTCCTCTACCTGCACCTTAGCAATGAGGGAGCGAAGCTGTTCCCCCAACTCCAGCACGTTGCCCCCCGTTTCCATGGATACGGCCACCCCGACCGCCCGCTGGCCGTCAAAGTACATCTGAGGATCGGAAGGCTCGGCGTAGCGCCGCTCCACCGTGGCAATATCTCCCAAATGAAAGATTCGTCCCCCCACCCGAAGCGGCGTCGCGCGGACGGCATCCAGATCGTCATAACTCCCGGTGACCCGCAGGTACACATTGTTTTCTTCGGTATCAATCATCGCCGCCGGAGTGATCGCGTTCTGCTGCTTTATCGCCTCGGCCACCAACCCCGGAGAAAGGCCCAGCTCCGTCAGCCGTTCCTTCTGCATCTCAATGTATACCGTCTCCGTCTTTTCCCCTAAAAGCTCCGCCTTCTGCACGGCGGGCAGCTCCAAAATGAGCCGCCGCAGCCTCTCCGCTGTCTGCCGCAGCTCTTCGTAAGAATACCCGTCCCCCGTGACAGCGTACACGGAGCCAAAGACATCGTCAAAGCGGTCGTTATAGAAAGGGCCGTAGACCCCTTCCGGCAAATCCGGCTTGACATCGGCGCCAAAATTCCGCACGTCCCGCCATACATTGCGAATCTCTTCCGAAGGAACATCATCCCGCAGGTTCACGAAGATCACCGCCGTGCCGGGGCGGGAATAGCTGCGGATATGATCGATTCGGGGAATATCCTGGAATTTTCGCTCCAACTTGTCCGTGACCTGCTGCTCCATCTCTGCCGCTGTAGCCCCCGGCCACGCCGCCGTCACCACCATCTGGCGGATGGTGAAACTGGGATCCTCCATGCGGCCCAATTTCAGGTAAGAAAATATCCCGGCCACAAAGACGACGGCGATAGCGTACCAGACGAGATCCCGGTTCTTCAGGGAAACCTCCGTGAGATTTCTCATGGCCGCGCCCCTTCCGTTCCCAAGCGCACGCTCTCTCCTTCGTGCAGTTTATGAACCCCGGCTGTAACCACACGATCCCCCGCCGCAAGACCCCGCAGGATGACACGGTTGCCGGCGGTTCCCTCCACCGTAACCGCTTGCAGGCGCAGCCGATCTTCGTCGTCGATGATCCAGACGTACGGCGTATCTCCCGTCTGATAAAGAGCGGAAAGGGGCAGTGTCGCTGTATCAGTGGCACGCTCCGCCGAGAGATAGACGCTGGCCGTCATGCCCGGCATGATCCCAGCGGGCGGTTCCGGCAGCGCAACGCGCACCGCATAGGTGCGGGAAGCACTATCCGCCATGGGAGAGATCTCTCGTACCACGCCCGGCGTCCGGCTGTCCCCCAGCGCCCAAAAAGACACTTCCGCCCGCCGCCCCACGGCCACCGCCTGCCGCCGATTTTCCGGCACGCTCATCTCTACTTCTAATTCTTCTGTCTGCACCAGCGTCATCACCGGCATCCCGGCGCTCACCACTTGCCCCACCTCAGCGCTGATAGCCGCAATCAATCCGTCGGCGTTGGCCGTGAGATTCGTATAGGAAAGGGCGTTCTGCGCCTGCACATCCTGAGCCAGCGCGTTTTCATAGGAAGCCGCCGCTGCGTCGTAGGCTGTCTGTTGCTGCTCCAGCACCATTGCCGCCACCGCGTCGGCCTGATAGAGGGCGGTGTAACGGGCGAGGTTTGACCGCGCCAGTGCCAGATTCGCCCGCGCCGCTTCCACCTGCGCCGCGCTCTGGCGGGCTGTCTGAGCTACGTCCTTGGGGTCCAAGGTCATGAGAACCTCTCCCGCCCGCACCCGGTCCCCCAGCTGCACGGTACGGGACGCGATCCGCCCCCCTACCTGAAACGCCAACACTGTTTCGTAACGGCCCCGAACCGCCGCGGCGTAAGTAGAACCCTCCGCGTCTGCCCCCAATCGCACTGTTTCATACTTCACCAGGGGCACCGTCGGCTCCGGCGTCTTTTGTCCGCACCCGGCCGTCAAAAGGAGCGCCGTCCCAAACAGCAGTGTGAAGATTATCTTCTTTTCCATACCGAGCCCCCCGTCTTCATTTTCGCATCCGCCTGCCTCAGCCGCATCTCAAAAGGCATAGCCGTCAAAGCACATGAATATCTGCCGCCATGGCCCGACCTGCCAAACGGGGAAAAAGACGCTGTACCGTCTCCGCCTCCCGATCCGTCATCCCCTCACACAAATAATCCATCCAATGATGTAAAACCCCTTCTAAAAATGCCTGATGTTTGCGGGCTAAAGGCGTTAAGTACAGACGCTTACGCCGGCGGTCCTCTACATCCCGGCAGCGCGTAACGAAGCCCCGGGCTTCGAGAGACTGGATCTCTCGGGTCACCACCGTCTTGTCCATGAACAGGCGGGCCGCTAATTCCTCCTGACTGCTCCCTTCATGCTCAAACAGGGTGAGCAAGAGCCCGTATCCCGAATAACTAAGCCCTATTTTCTGGCACTTTTCCCAAACCACCGCCTGAGATCGACGATGCAGCAGGCCAAAACTGTGCGCCACAGCTAAATAATCCATCCCTCTTCCACCTCCTTGAGCCACCTGCGTTCCCCGCTGCGCCGCCAGCCGTTTATCCTCTTCCCATCGAGGTAAAAGCACAGCTCTTTACATTTGGTTGTTTTTATCAACTAACTCCTTTCATTATATAATAAACTAAGTAACTGTCAACCCCTATAAGCTTAGAACATACGCTCCTTAAACCACGTAACAAAAAACGGCCCGAAAGGATTTCTCCTTCGGGCCGTTTTTGTTCCTTGAGGAAGCACTGATACATTCAGCCACATCATCTTGGCACATCTTTTTCGCCCTGTCTACGTCAACGAAGCCTTCACAAAATGCCACTTTCTGTCCGGTTTATTTCCTTGCCAAGAAAAAATTCTGTCCACTCTGACGGCCTTTTTATCAGTGTTTCCTAAAATTTCATCGCTGGGATCTCCAATTTTCCCTTCACCACTGCGTTGGCCGTCTCGATGGCCTGATGCGCCTTATCTACGGCGAGGCCGAGGGTGCGGAGGATTTTGTCTGGATTGTGGAAGCCCATGCCGTTCTCGGCCGCCACCCAATCCCAATACCACTGCGCCTCTCGAAGCTGTTCCCGGGCTACGGCAAGCTGCTCGTCCGTCGCCCCCGCCGCCATGGCCGCCTGCACTGTCAGGTGCGCCTTGGCCACCGTCTGCCCGGCAATGCGCTGGATGCGGAACGTGTTGTCGTGGATGGTCTTGACCCGCGCCGTCAGCGTCTCCGCGCTCTCCGTGTGGCACTTTTGGCAGGAAGCCTCGACGGTCTTTAGCGGACTGGTCATCCAATGGGAAGTATACTTTCGGCCGTTCTCCCGCATATAGGGCATGTGACAGTCGACGCAGGTCACCCCGGCGTCGGCGTGAACACTGTCCTGCCACGTCTCATAATCCGGATGCTGGGCTTTCAGCATGGGCGCCTTGGAATCCGCGTGGATCCAATCGTACTGGAAGCCCCCCGCCTTCCCCGACTGATAATACTGATACTGTCCTTCCGCCGTGAGTCCATTATCCCACGGCGTCACCACCCGGCCGTCCTCCTTAGCGAAGTAATACTCACTGTGGCACTGGCCGCAGACGTAGCCCCGCATATCGTTGTGGGACACCTCTTTGATGTCGATCCCCTTCCGGGCCAAGGCCTCCACCAGGCTCTGCTGATAGACGCGCAGTGCCATCGTGTCCGGATCGTGACAGGTAGAGCAGCCCATCCACTCGTCGTCCTTGATGGGGGCCATGATTTCCTCAATGGGCTTTGCGGCGTACGCCCACCCGCTCTCCTTAAAATACACATCGTACATGTAGGAACCTTTACAGGTGATACAGCTTCCCTTCTGCCCCGGCAGGCGCTTCGAATGCTTGAGGTCCGCGCCGGCATAAGTATGTCCCCGATCGTCATCATACTGGATAGCGAACTTATAGCCTTTGAAATTTTCCAGCATCTCCGGCTGTTCCACCAAATGGGAATTTTCCGCCTGGGCGCCTCCATAACCCGTCGGCGAGGGGGACAAGTCGTTATTCTTCATGTAGGAATTGTATTGCAGCGGATAAGCGTCCCGATAGGCGTGAGTCCCCAATCGTTCCTCCGGCGGCACCTTAGCCAGCCGCACGCTATCGTCCTTTGGCGCAGCGGCGATACGGAACACGATGAATCCGAAGAACAAAAGGCAGACCGCCACTATCCCGACCAATATTTTTTGCAGCTTATTCAACTTTTATCCCCCCTTCAATAGGACGCGCCCCGTGGGCGATGCGGCTGTGACACTTCAGACAG
>ERZ773035.1474-NODE-1474-length-16935-cov-4.162500_pt1 | contig 16935 bp, 14 predicted proteins | sample MGYA00511487_ERZ773035 | MGnify/ENA primary metagenome ERZ773035 (study PRJEB29015, sample SAMEA2737985) | human oral metagenome | biome: human oral; feature: human-associated habitat; material: dental | place: China | collected 2024 ...
CAGCCCCTGGCGCTGGAATACCTGGACAGCAGCGAAGCAGGCGCGCGCGTGGTGGGCGCGTGGCAACGCAATCTGGAAAAAATCGGCGTGCGCCTGAGCCTGCGCGCCGTCGATTTCGCCCTTTACCAGCAGCGGCTGGACCGGTTTGACTTTGACATCACGTCGCTGGCCTATGCCGGCGCCGCCTTGCCGGGGCAGGAAATGGCCGAGCTTTTCGGCAGCGCCGCCGCCCGCGCCGAAGGCTCGGGCAACTACCCCGGCGCCGCCAGCGCCGCCATTGATGAGCTGATTGCCCGCATGGTCGGCGCGCGCGGGCACGCGGACTACCTGGCCGCCTGCCGGGCGCTGGAGCGCGTCATCACCCACAGCCACTACCTGCTGCCCCAGTGGTATTCGCCCGTGCACAACATGGCCTACAACGCCTGGCGCCTGCACCCGCCCGCCGTCACGCCCGCCTACTTTCAGGCCGAAACCTGGGCCATCTGGACGTGGTGGGCGCGCAGCGCCGAAGCAGCAGCCAGCCAGCACGGCGCGCCATGAAGGCAGCCTGCCTGCTCCAGCCGCGAAGACCGTTCATACCCAGTCAAAGCTGGGAACCCGCTTAGCGTCTGGCCATAAAGAGTGAAAGGGCGGATCCGGCATCTTTTGCGCTTCCTCCGCGCATCTGCCATTTGCATCATTCGCGCCCTGCGGCCGGGGCGAAGAGGGACGGCTTTCGTCGCACTCCCTTTCGCCCTTTTCGCTCCTCGTTTCTTGGCAAGGGCTGCTTCAGACGGAGAGGCTGATGGATGGAGCGCGCTTTCAGGCCGGCCTCGCCAGCGAGGTTGCATCGAAATCAGGAGCAGATTTAAAGGGTGTGAAATGCCTTTTCGCACAGGTTTCACTAGGACTCCTTGCCATGAAAAAAAGAGCGATGCAGATCCGCTGGGATTTGCAATGCCGCAGACGGGCCTTATGCCCCTCTTGCGATGGGCGAGGATTCGCAAGGCGCCAGGAGCGTTTGAGGGCAGCGCGTTTCGCACTCACGGACTGCCTGAGAACAGGCCTCTGGTGGCTGCGAAACGGCCCACGTTCAGCCCGCGTTTGGCGGCATCCAGGCTCGGGCGGCCCGCCAATGAGCAGGGCCACGCTGGCGTCCATGCCCTGTGTCTGCCAGTGCTTCAAACGCGCGGCTCGGCCTTGATGGCTTTGAGCTGCACTTTCAGCGCTGGCGGAAAGCGCTTGGCGCAGCCGTCCCACGCCGCTTGCGTCCAGGCCGGCATGCGCTGGCCGACGGCGATGATGGCGAGTTTCATGTGGCAAAAGAGGCGGCAAAAGCGGCGGGCGACAGCGCGACCGGCCGCGCCGCTGGCCCCGCTTGGGTGCCGAATGCGTCCAGGGTTTTCCGCCACTTCCAGAGCAGGTATTTCACAAGTCCGGTTTTTCACCGGAGTGAAGCCCGTTGCTCGTGCCTGCGGGCCGCACGCCTGCCCGTTTATATCGGAAACAGGAGCAAATTTAACGGGCATAAAAACGGCTTTCTCACAGTATCCACTAGGACATCACGCTATGGATTAAGGAGCAAATCATGCAGACAGCCTTCGGCTCTTGCCCGGCCCGCACCTGCCTGCTTTGACGGCACGGGCGGGCATAAAAGCGGTTTTCACCAGAGTGGCAAGGCTTCGCCGCGCAGCTCGGCGCGCAGGGCGGCGTAGGCGGGCAGCTGGGCCTGCACGTGCGCCCAAAAGTGCGGGCTATGGTTCATCTCGTGCAGGTGGGCCAGTTCGTGAACGACGACGTAGTCCACAACCGCCGGGCGAAAGTGCATGAGCCGCCAGTTCAGGCGGATGCTGCCGTCTGCGCTGGCGCTGCCCCAGCGGGTGCTGGCCGAGGTCAGGGCCATCTTTTGCCAGCGCACGCCCATGAGGGGCGCGAAGTGGTCCAGCCGCGCGGTGAAGTGGCGGCGGGCCTGCTGCTTGATCCAGTCTTGCGTGGCGTCGCGCCACTGCGCGGCCGTGGCGGCGGGGGGCAGCGAGAGATAGAGCGCGGGGCCAGCTGCGCTGCTGCGATCCGCATCAGCCACGCTATCTGCAGCGGCTTGCCAGCGTGGACGGGCGGGGCCGTTCAAGGCGGCTCGCGGTTCACGCCGCAGGGTGAGCGTCTGGCCCAGCCAGGGCAGCGTGGCGCCTTCGCCCCACGGGATGCGGGCGGCATGCTGGCGTTGCTGCCGCTCTTGCGCCTGGGCGAGCTTGCTGAGGACCCAGCGCGCTTTTGAGTGCAGGGCGGCCTCGATTTCAGGCAGTTGCGTCCAGCGCGGGGCGCTGACGGTCAGGCCCAGATCGTCCACCACGAAGCCAATGCTGCGCCGCGCCGAGCGCCGCAGCCGCCAGGCCACGCAGGTTTCGCCCAAGCGTATGGCGTGCGTGGCCTGCGGGTGGGCGTAGTGACGCAGGGGCGGCTGGAGCGTGGGAGAGGCCAGGCGCGGGGCCGGAGGCTGAACCGCCGCCCTGGGCGCGGCAGGCTGTGCGGATGCGGCGCCGAACAGGTCCAGCATGAGCTGGCCCAGATGCTCAAGCGCGGACATGTCAGTCGCCACCGCCGCCATCGCCACCGCCGCCATCACCGCCGCCGCCATCACCGCTGCCGCCATCACCGCTGCCGCCATCGCTGTTTTCTGCCAGGCCGGCGTTCGCGCAGACAGGCTGGGGCGCGCAGAGGGCCGATCCATCGGCCGGCCCGCCGTCTGATGGCGGCAGGGCGGCAGCGCTGGCGTAGGCCTGCGGATCGAGACGCCGCATTTCGGCTTCGATCCAGTCTTGCACTTCGCGCATCAGCTCATCCGCCTTGCGCCCCTGGCTGGCAATGAGCGGGCCAAATGAAATATCAACGATGCCGGGGCTTTTGACGAAGGCGCGCGGCGGCCAGCAGCGCGCCGAAGTCACGGCCACCGGAACCACGGGCACACCGCATTCAATGGCCAGCCGCGTGCCGCCGCTGCGGTATTTGCCCTGCTGGCCGCGCGCCACGCGTGTGCCTTCGGGGAAGATGACCACCCATATGCCTTGCGCCAGCAGGCGGCGGCCCTGCGTGACCATGCGGGTGAAGGCTTCCGTGGGGCGGCCCCGGTCGATGCGCACCATGTTCAGCCGCGCCAGCACCCAGCCAAAGAAGGGAATGCGCGCGAGTTCGCGCTTGAAAACGTAGGCAAGCGGATGCGGCGTTATCGTGGGCAGCACGAAGGTTTCCCAGGCTGACTGATGCTTGACGAGCAGCACGGCGGCGGCCTGCGGGCCGGCAGGCAGGTTCTCCAGCCCCCGCACCCGCGTGCGGATGCCCAGCAGCGGCCTGGCCGACGCCACAACCATGCGCACCCACACCTGGCAGAAGCCATACAGCCACTGCTTGCTCACGAAGGGCGACAGCGCAACCACCGTCAGCGACCACGGAATCACCGTCACGGTGAGAAACAGCATGTGAAGAGCGGAGCGGATGAAACGCAGCATGAGCCTGGCCGGAAGATGAGAAAACGGCGGGTTTTACCGCATCGCCGCCGCAAGGCGCACGAACAGGCGGCGGGCAGGCGGCGGGCAGGCGGGCGCGTGTTTTCCGGGCGCAGGCTTGCCAGGCTCGCGGCCCTGCCTCACGCGTCTTTTTCCTTGCGTTTTCCGCACGCCTTCACAAGCCACGCAGGCTATGCACAGAAACTGTGGACAACTTTGTTGAAAAGCCTGTGCAAACGCTGCGCCGCACTTGCAGAACAAGGGTTTTTGCGGATTGCACAGCAAAACGGCAAAAAATTTAAATCTTTTCAAATCAATGGGTTACGGACGCTATCGCTTCTGTAGTGAAAACGGAGCGGCGCATGGCCGTGCGGGCGTTTTTTGTGCATAAGTGAGCCGCCATGCCCCAAAAAACATAGCGTGAAAGCCTTGTCTGGCGGGGCTTTGCGCGGGTTTCGCATGGGGTTCACAGGAGGGCCGCGCTGACTTCCCGCTGCTGGCGCTCAGCCGCTCGCGCCGCCACCCTTGCGCTGTCACTTGTGCGCCGCCACTCACGCCCGCTCCCGCTCAGGCCGTCCGCAAGCCCGCCTGCGACAATCCGGCGCATGAACGCCCCCTTGCAAAACGATACTTTTGTGCGCACCTGCCTGGGCCTGCCCACCGCCCACACGCCCATCTGGCTGATGCGGCAAGCCGGGCGCTATCTGCCTGAATACCGCGCCACGCGCGAGCGCGCGGGCAGCTTCATGGGGCTGGCCACGAATGTGGACTACGCCACCGAAGTCACCTTGCAGCCGCTGGAGCGCTACGCGCTGGATGCGGCCATTTTGTTTTCAGACATCCTCACCGTGCCTGACGCAATGGGCCTGGGCCTGAGCTTTCAGCCGGGCGAAGGCCCGCGCTTTGCGCACGCAGTGCGCGACGAAGCCGCCGTGGCCCGCCTGGCCGTGCCTGACATGCAGCGGCTGCGCTACGTGTTTGACGCCGTGACTTCCATACGCCGGGCGCTTGCCGGGCGCGTGCCGCTGATTGGCTTTTCGGGCAGCCCCTGGACGCTGGCCTGCTACATGGTGGAAGGCGGCTCCAGCGACGACTACCGCCAGGTGAAAACCATGCTCTATGCCCGCCCTGACCTGATGCACCGCGTGCTGGGCGTCAATGCCGATGCCGTGGCCGCCTACCTGAACGCGCAGATTGACGCGGGCGCGCAAGCCGTGATGGTGTTTGACAGCTGGGGCGGCGTGCTGGCCGATGGCGCCTTCCAGACCTTCAGCCTGGCCTACACGGCCCGCGTGCTGCGCCAGCTCAAACGCACGGGCGCCGACGGGCGCGTGGTGCCCCGCATCGTCTTCACCAAAGGCGGCGGGCCGTGGCTGCCCGACATGGCCGCCGCGCTGGAGTGCGACGCGCTGGGGCTGGACTGGACGGCCAGCCTGACGCGCGCGCGCCGCGAGCTGGAACGCGCACTGGCCCTGCCGCCCGGCGCGCCAGCGGCCGCGCGCCCCGTTGCGCTCCAGGGCAATCTCGACCCGAACGTGCTCTTTGCCCCGCCCGAGGTCATCCGCCAGCAGGCCCGCGCCGTGCTCGACGCCTTCGGCCCGCCTGATGGGCAGCGTGGCTCAAGGCAAGACGAAGGCCGGGGCGTGAGCCACATCTTCAACCTCGGCCACGGCATCAGCCAGCACACGCCGCCCGAACACGTGGCGCACCTGGTAGACGAAGTGCATGCCTACTCGCGCCGCCTTCGGCAACCATGAAACGCGAGGAAAACGGCGCGCAGCGGCAGACGGTTAGAACGCTCCGCAATGGCTGGCTCCGCAGACCGTTCCGCATCAAAAAAGGAGCAAATCTGAGGCATAAAAATGCCGTCTATCGCACTCTCCACTAGGACATGATGCTACGAATAAAAGAGCTAAATAGCTCCCCCAGCCCTTATGCCCTGCCCATCAAAAGCCGCTTTCTTCACCCTTGACGGCCTGGCCGCATGAACTGGCTCTCAGGGCTGCTGGCCTTCAGGCGCATCCAGCGTCAGCCCCTGCGTCTCACGCCCCAGAAAAGCCACGGCCAGCGCGCCGGTGGCAATGGTGAGGGCGAAGAACGTGAAGATGGCGCTTGTGCTCCAGCCCCAGCCGCCCAGCACAGGAATGGCCAGCGGCCCCAGCACGCCGCCCATGCGGCCAACGGCTGCCGCTGCGCCTGCGCCGCTGGCGCGAATGGCGGCGGGATAGTTCTCAGGTGTGTAGGCATACAAAGCGCCCCACGCGCCCAGGTTGAAGAAAGACAGCATCGCGCCTGAAAACAGCAGCGTCGCATCGTAGCCAGCGTTGCCAAAAGCCCAGGCGCTGCCCGCTGTGCCCATCAGGTAGCCCACCAGCACGAACTTGCGGCCCATGCGCTCAATCAGCCAGGCCGCGCTGAAATAGCCTGGCAACTGCGCCAGCGTCATCAGCAACACGTATTCAAAGCTCTGGATGAGTTCAAAACCCTTGCTCACCATCACGCTGGGCAGCCACAGGAACATGCCGTAGTACGACAGCACCACCGTGAACCACAGCACCCACAGCATGAGCGTGGCGCGGCGATGCGGCGCCGACCACAGGGCCGCCAAGCGCCGCAGCCACGGCAAGCGCTGGGCGGTGCCAGCTGGCGCGTCCGCTGGCAGCTTGCGGCGCAGGTACAGCGCATAAAAAGCAGGCAGCGCCCCCAGCAGCAAGGCCACGCGCCAGCCCATGTCAGCCGCGAACAGGGGCATCACGAAATAGGCGATCAGCGCCGCCAGCAGCCAGCCTGCGGCCCAGAAACTCTCCAGCAAAACCACCACGCGGCCGCGCTCATGGGCAGGCACACGCTCGGCCACATAAGTGGCTGCCACCGGCAACTCGCCGCCCAGCCCCATGCCAATGAAAAAGCGCAACGCCACCAGCGCCGCCAGCGACACGCACAGCGCCGACAAGCCGCTGGCCGCAGCAAACAGCAGCAGCGTGGCGATGAACACGCGCTTGCGCCCCACGCGGTCAGCCATCAGCCCGAACGCCACCGCGCCTACGGCCATGCCTATGGAATTGACCGCGCCCAGCCAGCCCATCTCCGCGCGGCTCAGCCCCCAGGCAGCCTGCAAGGCAGCCAGCACAAAAGCCAGCAGCCCCACGTCCAGCGCGTCAAACATCCAGCCCAGGCCGGAAGTCAGCAACAGGCGGTTGCGCGACACGGGCGCCGCCGCAGGACCAGATACAAGGGAAATACTGCTCATGACATCTCCTGAAAAAAACAGTCTCAGACGAAAGCGCCTGGCCAAGCGGCATCGCTCCCATTCATGCCTAAAACGATAACCGCAAACCCAGACCCAGCCAGACCACACGGGCCATTCATTTTATGAAAACAGATCTTGCCAACAGCCCCGGCGCCCTCACCCGGTTTCGCGCATGCCTTGGTGAACTAACTCACAGCCCATAAGCGCAGCGCACAGCCATGCTGCTGCGCGGCGGGCTTTTCCCGGGGTCTTAGTTGTCTTGATATGCGATCCATTCATTGAATTACGCATCTTCCAAACTTTATTCGCGACCGCTGGAAGCAGCTATGCGGCAGATAAAACTGGCGAACGGCACAGGAAAACAAGTTTTCTCTCTGCCGCACGAAACCCAACCCGCATTCATAATAAGCAAGCAAATTGTCCGCAACAATCACCCCCTGCCATTTTAAAACGGACGAATGGAATCTCCATGGAATTATGAAATAACATGAATCCATATGGAATCCGCAAGTGGAAGATCATTGCACGCCCGATAGCAAAATAAATTTAACAACACTCAAACTGGCTAAACCATGTTGAATTACACCAAGCACTGTTGAATCCAGCATGCCGGAAGCGTAACAGGCGCAAGGTAAACAAGGTTCAAAGAAGCAGTCTGATTTGCTCCTTGATTGATAGCATGAAGTCCCCGTACTTACTGCGGCAAATGGCTTTTTGATAGGTCTGGATTTGCTCTTGTTTTTGGAGAGATAAGAGGCAGGCGATGCGGCGTCGGCAGCCTTGACGAATCGGGTCTTGATTGCGGGGCGTTCTTCTGCAGCGAAATGAGGCGAAGCCTTTTTCGCGTACTGCTGTTCATGATGGCCTGATTGAAGTCATCAGCAGGCAAACCTTCTTTGAGTGGCAAGGCGGCAATATTTCAAAGATAAGGTGAATTGCCTTCTTTCAGCCTTTTGCGCACTTCCGCAAAAGTTTTGTCCAGTTCCCAGGGGCCAATATCAATGGCCCCATTTTCTTGTCTAAAACCATTCATAACGTAAAGATAGTTTGACATAAGAAAAGCTATTCCGGTATATTTTTCATAGACTTGACCTAAATAATCAAAAACCAAACTTTCAACAACGCTGTCAGCACAATGAAGTCTTAATAAAACCTGGAGAGCAGCGTGTTTTTGGTCAAAATTTAGGCTCGGATACAATGATAAAATATTATTTCTTATGTATGAAATGTCGTTGCTATCAAGAGGTTCATCCCGCAGATGCTCCCATAGATAAAATATAGCCTACTCCTTTCTTTTTTCATGCAGCCTTTTTATTTTCTCAATCTGAGTAGCGTGTTTAGACATGATAATTGCTTGAAATTCGTTCCATAAAGATTATCGACATCAATGCGAAAGCATGTCTTTTTATACATTTGTTGCGACGAAACCGCATCGATATTTCCGATCTCACTCACTCCATAAGGACGTGATTGCTGCAACTTGGACAATGTCTGAACACTCATTGATGCTAGGTCAGGTAAAACCTGTTTGGAATCCAAGGCGCTACTGCCGCTCTCGCCAGTAATTTTCCATGCCTTGTTCACCATGGTATAACCAAGAGCGTATATGGTGCCAAATGTTAAAGATATATCCAAGCAGGCACTCAAAAGAAATAAACCTCGCCTCCTAGCCTATAATATCACGAATAAAATTCTTCAGGCACATAGCACATATGTGCATCTTCAATTCTTATCAATTCGCATTATATGATATGAGAAGACCATTAATAATATATACATCAGTTTGATAAATAATTTTTCGTTATAATATCCTACGAACGCCAGCAAAAATAACGAATAACTTCCAATAACCAATATTGATAATACTATGGAAAGTTTGTGATTTTCAACTTGGCAAAGTAGAAGACAAGTAAAAAGGATGCCAAGGTTATGATATCAATCATATCTTTAGCCATTTTACACCTCAAGAAGCGAAGCAGGCTTTCGCGCCTGATGCAGCACCAACAGTTGTTCCCCAAAAAGCGTCTTCCAGATGGACTAAACCAAGTATCTGCTTGGCAACCTTGGCAGTCACTCCGACTGGAAGTCGTAATCATTGATGTGGCCAATGTTTGAAAGAACATTTGCGCACAAGGATTATTGTTGAGATTTTTTTCTGCGCTTATCCATAATGCCAGTCCAGAAAGGATAACAGATATGGCAGCCGCCGTGAAGACCCCTGTGACTGCAGCAATGGCAGAAAATATGGTTATTAGCAATGGGGCAAACACTGCTAAAATTATTGTAGCTACCACGATTGCAAATATGATGGCAAAAATTACACATCCATTACCGCCCCCTCAATCAAATAAGCCCCGGCCCCGTCTCCGGATCAATAACAATATATCCAAACCCCTTCCACTCGTGCTTGTTGATGCTCTTCTCATGCACGGTCACTTCCTTGCCGGCATTGACGGCATTCCTGATTTCACTGCCCACTTCTCCGCCTATGGGTAGTTTCGCCAGCGCCGTCTGCGCGTTGGCCTTGTTGATCGTGTAAATCTTTTGCCCTTCGGCTTGTGCGATGGCAATGGCCTTCACGGCGGATATGCCTTCTGCACACGGATTTAAGGTCGAGTTCTGGATTCGCCCGTTTTCATCCGTATGGCTGCACTTCATTTTATCCACCCAGAACGCCTCCGGCGCCGCATGCTCCATTGCGCTGGCGTATTGGCCTCTCATCTTGTTGTAGGCAATCCAGCGGTTTTGTGCTGCGCTTTTGTTGTTCTGTTTCAGTTCAGGCTTGTTGTTGATCTGACTTCTGGGATCATCATCTTTCACCCAGCGAACATGCCGCAAGTGCCCATGTCCATGTTCAGCCCTGAAATGAGGTGTTCCGATTGATGGGCAATAGAACCCGCCCCAAAAGCCACTCGAAAAGCCTGGTCATGCGCCAATTACAAGAAAATCTCGGAGGAGGCTTCGGCTGATGCCAAGCTGACTTTGTAGTTCTTGCTCAATCTTCTCGATTGGCGCAGTCAGCCCTTGAGTGTCCTGACCGGCTTTTTATCTCTCGCGGCCAGACCTTGACCCGTTTTTCTGGCGCTTAACCGCCTGGCAAGCTCTGGCGCGGCCTGTATTCGTCGTCATGCTCTTTCAAAAAGCAGGCGGCCCAGATTTTTCACCTCTGCTCATTGAAGCTCGCCATCGAATCCGGGCGGCAGGGGCAAAGACATGACGGGGATGCCTTCTTCCAGCAGGGCGTGGGTTTCTTCGGGGCTTGCGCGGCCACGGATGGGACGTTCACGGGTTTCACCGTAGTGGATGCGGCGGGCTTCCTCTGCGAAGCGGGCGCCGACATCTTCGGTTTCGCGCATGAGGCGGCGCATGGCTTTCAGTAAAGCGGCCTGCATGGCAGGCAAAGCGGCCCCCTCTGGCCCGCCGCTTGGGCCGCCCTGCCCTGCTGGCGCGCCGCCGCTGCCCAGGTTCAGGCGCGGGGCGCTGGGGAGTTTGTCCACATCGGGCGCGCCGCACAGGGGGCATGCGAGCAGGCCGCTTTGGCGCTGGGCCTGGTAGTCGTCTTCGGAGGCAAACCAGCCTTCAAAGACGTGGCCTTGGTCGCATTGCAAGTCAAGCACTTTCATCGCGCTGCCAGTCAAGCGGCCAGGCGCCGCTGAGGTGGTTTTGCAGCCAGAGGGCGGCGGCGAGGGTTTTGCTGTCGGTCACGCGGCCCTGGCGGCACCAGTCGAGCAGTTCGGGCACGGTGGCGGTGAAGACGTGCAGGTGTTCGCCTGCGTCAAGCTGGCGCGGGCCTGCCGTGAGGCCACGCGCGAACCAGAGGTGGATGCCTTCGGTGGAGTAGGCGGGCGTGGGGTGCATCAGGCCCGCGCAGGCCCATTCGCGGGCGGTGTAGCCGGTTTCTTCGCGCAGCTCGCGGCGGGCGCAGTGCAGGGGCGGCTCGCCGGGGTCGAGCTTGCCGGCAGGCAGCTCGATGATGGCCTGGCCCAGGGGGTGACGCCATTGGCGCTCCAGCACCACGCGCCAGCCGCCCTGTCCGTCTTCCAGCAGGGCGGCGATGACGGCTGCGCCGGGGTGGCACACGTATTCGCGGATGGCCGTGCCGCCGTACCCGCCGTGTTGGCCGCCCGGCAGGCGCACGGTGTCGCGCTGCACGCGCAGGAAGCGGCCTTGCAGCAAAGGCTCGGAGGCCAGCGGCTGCTCGCGCAGGGTTTCGTCCTGAAAGTCAGGGCCGGCGGGGAGGAGCGAAGGGGTGGGAGTGCGGTCAGCGTCCACGTTTGAGCAGGTAGCGGTAAACAAAGCCGGGAAAGGCCAGCGTGAGAAAGAGCGCGGCGGTGACGGCGTAGAACTCCCAGTCTTGCGGGTGGATCTGCCCCGCATGCGCTTCCAGCGCCTTGCCGATGCCGCCCGTCACGAAGTACCAGAACACCAGCTCCAGCAGGCGCAGGCCCAGGCTTTTGCGGCCCGATGGCGCGGGCCAGACGGCCAGCCAGCGCTGGTTAAGAAAGGGCAGGTTGGCGGCCAGCGCCGCCAGGGCGATCAACAGCCAGATGCTTGCGCTTTGACTCATGGCAATGCCTTTTCCCGATATCCGCCGGGGCCAGCCGCCCGGCGCGCGACGGCGAGCATGCCGCATGTGCGCGCCAGCGTCTGGCGCCACATCGCTTTATTTGCTCTTTGTTCCATAGCACGACCTCCCCGCCGATATTGCGCAAAAGGCCATTTCTGGGCCTTGAATTTGCTCCTGATTTTGAGTTATTTCAGACTTTTCAACAGCCTGCGCAGCGGCTGCAAGGAGCGCCAAGCGCCAGAGGCAAGCTGCGCAGGCGGCGGGCCGGCAGCAGGGCCGCGCCTCGGCTTTCAGGTATTGAGCATGTGCGCGATGGCGCTGCGGCAGGCTTCCATCAGCGCGCCCGGCAGCAGGCCCAGGCCCAGCACCAGCAGGCCATTGACGGTGAGCACGGCCCGCAGGTCGACCGGGGCGGCGATGGCGGCTTGCGCCTGCGGCCCGGCGGGCGCATCGAAATACATGACCTTGATAACGCGCAGGTAGTAGAAGGCGGCAATCAGCGACATGACGATGGCGAACACGGCCAGCGCAATGTAGGCGCTTTGCCCCGTGCTCACCAGCGCCTGGATGACGCCAAGCTTGGCCTGAAAGCCCACCATCGGCGGAATGCCCGCCAGCGAAAACAGGCAGATGAGCATGATGCTGGCGAACAAGGGGCTGCGCTGATTCAGGCCCGCGAAGTCGGCGATTTCTTCGCTTTCAAAGCCCTGGCGCGCCAGCAGCATGATCACGCCAAAGCTCACGAGCGTGGTGAGCACGTAGGAGAGCGTGTAGAACATGGCGCTGCTGTAGGCGTTTTCGGCCCCGGCCGGGTTGCCGTCTGTCACGCCCGCCATCAGGCCCATGAGCACGAAGCTCATTTGCGCGATGGTGGAGTAGGCCAGCATGCGCTTGAGGTTGGTCTGTGCAATGGCCGCCAGGTTGCCCAGAAGCAGCGAGGCAATGGCCAGCAGCGCCAGCATTTGCTGCCAGTCAAAGGCCAGCGGCAGCAGCCCTTCCACCAGCAGGCGGATGGCCATGGCGAAGGCCGCGATCTTGGGGGCCGAGCCGATCATGAGCGTGATGGCCGTAGGCGCGCCCTGGTACACATCAGGCAGCCACATGTGGAAAGGCGCCACGCCGAACTTGAAGGCCAGGCCGGCCACCACGAAAACAAGGCCGAATACCAGCACCTGTTTTTGCGCCGCGCCCGCTTCAATGGCCTGGCGCACGCCGCCAATATCGAGCGTGCCCGTGGCGCCGTAAAGCATGGACAGGCCGTAGAGCAAAAAGCCAGAAGCCAGCGCGCCCAGCACGAAATACTTCATGGCCGCTTCAGTGGCCGTGGCGTCGTCGCGGCGCAGCGCCACAAGCGCGTAGGCCGAGAGGGTCATCAGCTCCAGCCCCAGGTAAATGAGCAGGAAGTTGTTGGCCGAAACCATGACGAACGCGCCCAGCAGCGACAGCAGGCCCATCGAGAAAAGCTCGCCGCCGCGCAGCATGCCCCGGTCGGCCGCGTAAGCGCGGCCATAGACGAAGCAGACGAGGGGGGAAAGGGCCGCAAAACACTTGAGCCAGTTGCTCATGGGATCGCTCACCACCAGGCCGCCAAAGCCATAGACGGTTTTGCCGTCTTGTGCGAAAAACGCCGTCAGCGCAGCCACCACGGCCAGCGTGAGCAGGGACATCAGGTAGGTGGGCGTGCGCAGCCTGCCCTTGACCATCAGGTCCATCAGCAGAATCACGCAAGCCATGGCCAGCAGCACGATTTCAGGGTAGATCGCCAGCCAGCTGAGTCGGTCAATCATGTTTGCAGCTCCTCAATTCAGCTTGGATGTGGCAACGTGTTGCAAAAAGTGGGTTACAGAAGCGTCCATGACGTCAGTGAACGGCTTGGGATACAGACCCATGCCCAGTATGGCGGCCGCCAGCAGGGCCAGCATCAGGCATTCGCGGGCATTGATGTCCTTGAGCTGGCGCACGTGGTCGTTGCCGGTGGCGCCCAGATAGACGCGCTTGTACATCCACAGGGTGTAGGAGGCGCCCAGAATCAGCGCCGTGGCAGCGCCCAGACCAATCCAGAAGTTGAATTGCACGGCGCCCAGAATCACCATCCATTCGCCCACGAAGCCCGCCGTGCCCGGCAAACCGCAGTTGGCCATGGAAAACAGCAGGGCGAAGGCGGCAAAGCGCGGCATGGTATTGACAACACCGCCATAGGCCGCGATTTCGCGCGAGTGCACGCGGTCATACAGCACGCCAATGCCCAGGAACATGGCGGCGGAAACGAACCCGTGCGAAACCATTTGCACCAGGCCGCCCGCCACGCCGAGGTCGTTGAACAGGAAAAAACCCAGGGTGACGAAACCCATGTGCGCCACAGAGGAATAAGCCACGAGCTTTTTCATGTCCTGCTGCACCAGCGCCACCAGGCCCACGTAAATCACAGCCACAAGGGAGAAGGTGATCATCAGCCAGGCCCATTCATGCGCAGCATCAGGCGCGATGGGCATGGAAAAGCGCAAAAAGCCATAAGCGCCCAGCTTGAGCATGATGGCCGCCAGCACGGCGGAGCCGCCCGTGGGCGCTTCCACGTGCACATCCGGCAGCCAGGTATGCACGGGCCACATGGGCACCTTGACGGCGAAGGCGGCGAACATGGCGAAGAACAGCAGCGTCTGCACCGGCAGGGGCAGGGGCAGCTGGTGCCAGGTTTGAATATCAAAACTGCCGCCCGAACGCCAATACAGATAGACGAAGGCTACCAGCGTGAGCAGCGACCCCATCAGGGTGTAGAGGAAGAACTTGAAGGCGGCATAAATCCGGTTGGGTCCGCCCCAGACGCCGATGATGAGATACATCGGAATCAGCGTGGCCTCGAAGAACACGTAAAACAGCAGCCCGTCCAGCGCGGCGAACACGCCAATCATCAGCCCGGACAGGATGAGAAAGGCCGCCATGTACTGATTGACCTTCTTCTGGATGACTTCCCAGCCGGCAATGACGACGATGATGGTGATGAACGCCGTCAACAGCACGAACCACAGCGAAATGCCATCCACGCCGAGGTGGTAATAAATGTTGAAGCGCTCAATCCACGGCGCTTTTTCGACAAACTGCATTTGCGCCGTGCCTGCCTGAAAGCCGGTGTACAGCGGCAGCGTGACCAGAAAGCCCAGGACAGACCCGGCCAGCGCGAGCCAGCGCGCCAGCGAAGCTTGGCTATCGCGCCCCAGCGGCAGGATGACAAGGCCAAAGACGATGGGCGTCCAGATGGCAAGGCTCAACCAACTCATTTCCAACGCTTCCTTTTACTTGTTGAGCCAGACAAAGAACGTCATGAACACGAAAACACCCAGAATCATCCAGAGGACGTAGTGGTAGAGATAGCCCGTCTGCACGCGGCGCACCAGGGCCGAAATCCGGCCGACCAGCTTCCAAGAGCCATTGACCACCGCGCCATCAATCAGCGCGCGGTCGCCCCCCAGCCATAGCCCCGTGCCAATCACGCGGCCGCCACGAGCAAAGATGTTTTCGTAAATCCAGTCCATGAAATATTTGTTTTCCAGAAACTGGTAAATGCCCGCGCTCATGAAGAACCGCTTGAGCGCCACCGGCAGCGCCGGATTGACCATGTACATGTACCAAGCTGACGCCGCACCCGCCACGGCCAGCCAGAACGGCCAGGAAACAAAGCCATGCAAAGCCATGCTGACAGCGCCATGAATATGTTCGGACAGCTCGGCCATCGCGCCGTGGCGCATGACATCGACAAAAATGACATCGCTGAAATACGGGCCAAACAGCAGCGGCATGAGCGTGAAAAAGCCGATGAAAATGGAAGGTATGGCCAGCATGACCAGCGGCACCCAGACGACCCAGGGCGACTCGTGCGGTTGGGCATCATGACCGTGGCCATGATGATCATCATGGTGGTGGATTTCCGGGTTCTGGTCATACCGCTCCTTGCCCCAGAAGACGAGGAAATAAAGACGGAATGAATAGAAAGAAGTGACAAATACGCCCGCCAGCACGGCGAAATAGCCAAAGCCTGCCCCCCAGACATGGCTGGCGCCTACTGCTTCAATAATGGCGTCCTTGGAATAAAAGCCCGAGAAAAAGGGTGTGCCAACCAGAGCCAGCGTGCCAATCAGCAGAGTCCAGTGCGTAACAGGCATGTATTTGCGCACGCCGCCCATCCAGCGCATATCCTGGTTATGGTGCATACCCATAATGACCGAACCAGCTGCCAGGAACAGCAGCGCCTTGAAAAACGCATGCGTCATCAGGTGAAACACGGCCACGGAATAAGCTGAAGCGCCCAGAGCCACCGTCATATACCCCAGCTGCGACAACGTGGAATACGCCACCACGCGTTTGATGTCATTCTGAATAATGCCCAGAAAGCCCATGAACAACGCCGTAATGCCGCCAATAACCATAATGAAACTCAAGGCGGCATCCGACAGCTCATACAGCGGCGACATGCGCGTCACCATGAAAATGCCTGCCGTCACCATGGTGGCCGCGTGAATCAGCGCGGAAATAGGCGTGGGGCCTTCCATGGAATCCGGCAGCCACACGTGCAGTGGAAACTGCGCGCTCTTGCCCATTGCGCCAATAAACAGGCAGATGCAAATAACCGTCACCAGCATCCAGTCCGTGCCCGGCATCGTCTGGGCCGCCAGCTCGCGGGCATGGGTGAATATTTCGGTGTAGTTGAGGGTATTGGTATAAGCTGCAATCAGGCCGATTCCCAGAATAAAGCCGAAATCGCCCACGCGGTTTACCAAAAACGCCTTCATGTTGGCGAAAATGGCTGTTGGCTTGTTGAACCAGAAACCGATCAGCAAATAAGACACCAGCCCCACAGCTTCCCAGCCGAAAAACAGCTGGAGCATGTTGTTGCTCATCACCAGCATCAACATGGAAAAAGTGAATAGCGAAATATAAGAGAAAAAGCGGTTGTAGCCCGCGTCTTCATCCATATAGCCAATGGTATACACATGCACCATGAGCGATACAAAGGTGACAACGCACATCATCATGGCCGTAAGACCATCGACCATGAAGCCCACTTCCATTTTCAGGCCGCCCACGATCATCCATTCATAAATGGTCTGATTGAATCGCGCACCATCCAGCGCCACACTTTTGAGCGTGCAGGCGGAAACAAGGAAGGCAATGAAAACGCCCAAAATAGTGGCCGTATGCGAAGCGCGGCGGCCAATGACGTTGCCGCCGAAGGCTGTACCCAAAATACCAGCAGCCAGGCACCCAGCCAAAGGCGCAAGCGGAACGGCCAACAGAGCCGCAGTGGAAAGGGTCTGACTCATGATGCGTTTACCCTTTCAAATCATTGAGTTCATCTACATTAATGCTGGATCGATTGCGGAACAGCAGCATCAAAATAGCCAGGCCAATGGCCGATTCAGCAGCGGCCACCGTGAGGATGAAAAAAACAAACACCTGCCCGTGCATATCACCCAGATAATGCGAAAAAGCCACGAAATTCAGATTGACGGCCAGCAGCATCAGCTCGATGGCCATGAGCAGCACAATCAGATTCTTGCGGTTGAGAAAAATGCCGACGATAGCTATCGCAAACAGAATTGCGCCCAATATCAGGCAATGCGCCAGTGTCATCGTTTCGTCTCCTC
>ERZ773035.1480-NODE-1480-length-16896-cov-2.829048_pt1 | contig 16896 bp, 7 predicted proteins | sample MGYA00511487_ERZ773035 | MGnify/ENA primary metagenome ERZ773035 (study PRJEB29015, sample SAMEA2737985) | human oral metagenome | biome: human oral; feature: human-associated habitat; material: dental | place: China | collected 2024 ...
AAGCATAGAACTTATTATTTCGTTTATATATATATCAATCATGAGAAATAGACCTGCACGCGTCGAGATGATGCGTGCAGGTTTTTTCTTATCCCGAAATATGGGGATAAGAAAAATCACATGAAATAAGTATTGTAGCCCGACAGGCGACAGAATACCTTTGTCTCACAAAAAATAACACAACAAATCGATGAAAAAAATCTTACGAAAAACACCCCTCAAAACCTTGTTTACGATTTTGATGCTGTGCGTTGCCACATCCCTCATGGCCGACACGCCTACCGGGACGGTGGTGTCGGGAACAATTATCGACAGCCGCAACGGCGAGGCGCTCGCACACATCAACGTGGCCGTTGCGGGCACAATGCTGATGTGCGAAACCGACGCCGCAGGAAAATATAAAATAGAAAATCTGCCTACAGGCGAACTAACCCTCGTGGTGAGAGCAACAGGATATAGAACCGAAAGGCGACAAATAAGCTCTTCGGCCGGCGAAATACTAACTGTTGACTTTGCGCTCGAACGCGACGAAATTGCACTCGACGAGGTTGTGGTTTCGTCTAACCGGAATCTTTCGCTACGTCGCAATGCACCTACGCTGGTTAGCGTTGTCGACACGCGGTTGTTCAACCTCACGCACTCCATGTGCCTCGCACAAGGACTCAATTTCCAACCCGGTGTTCGTACGGAGGATAACTGTCAGAACTGCGGATTCTCACAGGTTCGCATAAACGGGCTCGACGGGCATTATTCACAAATTCTAATCGACTCGCGCCCCGTTTTCTCGGCTCTTCAGGGAGTTTACGGGCTCGAGCAGATTCCCGCAAACATGATTGAACGCGTCGAGGTGGTGCGCGGCGGCGGCTCGGCACTTTTCGGCTCATCGGCAATCGGCGGCACCATAAACATCATAACCAAAGAACCGGCAGGCAACTCGATAGACGCCTCGCACTCGCTAAATACCCTCGGGAAAAATGCCCAGGATAACCGTGAATGCATCGGTTGTGTCGCCAGGCAATAAGGCCGGATTCTCGGTCTACGGTCACAGCAGGCATCGCGACGGATACGACCGCGATGGCGATAGCTTCACCGACCTGCCGAAACTCATCAACAAAACAATCGGACTGAGTGCTTTTCTGCGCCTGTCTACCTACTCAAAGCTAACCCTGCATTATCACACCCAAAGCGAATTCAGGCGCGGAGGCAATCGGCTCGACTTGCCGGCACACATCGCCGAACAGCTCGACCACGATATAAACGGCGGTAACATAGCCTACGACCTCTTCGCATCCGAGGGACGCACGCACCTGTCGGCATATGCCTCGTTCGAAAATGTCGACCGTAAAAGCTACTACGGCGGAACGGCCGACGGCTCGCCGGCCAGCGTGGCCGACGCAATGAAGGCTTATAGTACAACGCACGACCTGAATGTAATAGGCGGAGCACAGCTTGTTCACACATTCGGTCGACTGCTCTTTATGCCGGCCGACCTCACCCTGGGAGCCGAATACTCGCACGATGCACTCGACGACCACTCGCTGGGCTACAATCTCGAAACTAACCAAAAGGTGCGCATCGGAAGCGTGTTCTTTCAAAATGAATGGAAAAACGAGAAATGGAGCTTGCTCCTGGGCGGACGATTCGACAAGCACAATCTCATAAAAAGGCTAATATTCAGTCCGCGCGCAAACCTGCGATACAATCCCACGCCCGATATAAACCTTCGACTAACCTATGCCGGCGGATTCCGGGCACCGCAAACCTTCGACGAAGACCTGCACACTACCCTGGCCGGAGGCGAACGTATTCGTACACGACTCGCACCTAACCTGCGCGAAGAACGCTCGAATAGTGTGAGCCTGTCGGCCGACGCTTACCGAACCATCGGACGAACCCAACTGAATATTCTAGTTGAAGGATTCTTTACTCGGCTCGACAACGTGTTCGCAACACGCAAACTCGACCAGCCCGATCCTAACGGAATAGGAATAATGGAACGCTACAACGCCTATCGCGCCCTGGTCTATGGAGCTAACATCGAGGGCAAAGCTGTGTTTGCCGAACTCATGCAAATTCAGGCCGGACTCACCATGCAGAAAAGCCGATACGCCGAACCTGTGGAATGGGACGAGAACGCACCGGCCGAACGCCGATTCCTACGTACCCCCGACGTCTACGGCTATTTCACTGCCACGCTCACGCCCTTCCGCAACTTCGCCGCCTCGGTGTCGGGTAATTATACCGGTAAGATGCTCGTTGGCCATGCGGCCGGCTCAGGCATAACCTCGCCCGTGGCTGTCAATGTACCCGATTTCCTCACGGTTAATCTCAAATTATCCTACGACTTCAAACCCTATCGCCAAATCAGAATGCAGATAAACGGGGGTATTCAAAACATAACCGACGCTTACCAAAAAGACATCGACCGAGGATGGAATCGCGACTCGGCTTACATCTACGGCCCATCGCAACCACGCTCGTTCTTCGTGGGAGTGAAGCTCGCTTATTGACGCAGGTGTTATCTCTACTAATCAAGACTGCGGAACACAACACCAACGCGACACTTTCAGCATAACACTTATTCCCGGGATTTCTTTTAGCAGATAATATTTCTTGCTCGAACGCACTAGCCTACCGGTGAGACCTTTGAGCGGACCGAATTTCACGTAGACTTCGTCGCCGACTTTCAAACGAGCCTCTTCCGTAGAGAGAAATTTTCGCATGGTTATTTCAGGATTGCACATGAGGCGAAACTCATACATTTGGTTGTGCGGAATGAGATAGTATTTATTCGGCAACGAGGCCTGCGTGAGCACTCGCATCTTGTGGTCGGATGATTTGACGATGTTTTTCATCTCAGCTTCAGCCAGGGTTTGCTTTACGAACAGCAGATTGTGAACCACCGGACGGAGCACACGTTGCGGCCTGCCGTCGGCCCCTTCGACGTGTTGATATTGCCGAGGAATAAACGTTTCAAGCCCATAGTTTTTGAAATAAGCCTCTATTTCGAGTTGTTTTTTTGTGTAGAGGCTTATGGCGAGCCAAGGGTGCCCGTCGTCGACAATTAGGTTTTCGTCTTTATCCATGTTGTTGATTATCGGGTTGCAGGCAAGGTTTGAGTTATTCCTTGCTCGCGATGATTTATAATGACTTCAACACCGTATTTCCGGTTGAGATGCTCGGCGAGATGCTGTGCGCTGTAGACCGACCGATGCTGACCGCCGGTGCATCCGAAAGAGAACATCAGGTCGGTGAACCCGCGCTGAAGATAACGCTCCACATGATGGTTGGCAAGCTGATAAACGGGTTTGAGAAATTCAAGAATCTCGCCGTCGTCTTCGAGGAACCTTATTACGGCTTCGTCTAATCCGGTAATCTTTTTATATGGCTCGTATCGCCCGGGATTGTGTGTGCTTCGGCAGTCGAACACATAACCTCCTCCGTTGCCCGATGTATCTTCGGGCAATCCTTTGCGATAGGAGAAACTGAATACTCGCACTCGTAGCGGACCACGCCCATCGTATTTCGAGAATGTTGCCGGGCCGTCGAGCGGATGAGCAGTGTATATGTCGTGCTGTGTAGTTCGGAATCCGTCGGTTCTGTTGGCGGCCGGTTCTTCTATCTGTGCGAATTGTGGCAGGAGAGTAATCTGGTGTAGAAGGTCGGTGAGATACGGATAAGGGAACGTTTCGGCTGGCAACTCCAAGAGGTCGCGCAGATTCTGAATTGCCGGCGGAATTGAATCGATGAAGTATCGTTTACGCTCGAAGTAACCCCTGAATCCGTAGGCTCCGAGCACTTGCAGCGTGCGAAACAGTACGAAGAGCGACAGCCGTTCAACGAAGTGATGCTTAGACGGTACTTCGGTGTAGTTTTTCAAACTGTTATAGTATTCGAACACCAGTTCGCGTCTTAGTTTGAAAGAATATTTTGCGCTGGCTTGCCAGAGGAACGACGCTAAATCGTAGTAGAACGGACCGCGCCGTCCGCCCTGAAAATCGATAAAGTGCGGCGAGCCGTTTGAGTCGAGCATTATGTTTCGGGCCTGGAAATCGCGGTATAGGAACGAATCCATCCGTTCGGCCGTGAGATCTTTTGCGAATAATCGGAAGTTGGCTTCGAGTTTAGGCTCGTGAAAATCGATTTCAGTTGCTTTGAGGAAACAATATTTGAAGTAGTTTAGATCGTATAGCACGCTTTCAGTGTCGAACTCGGGTTGCGGGTAGCAATTTGAGAAATCCAGTCCGCGTGCACCTCTGAGTTGTATGTTGGGCAATTCGCGTATTGTCTTCCGAAGCAATTGCTGTTCTTTGAGGTTATATCTTCCACCGGCTTCACGCCCGCCTCTTATGGCGTCGAAGAGCGACGTATTTCCGAGGTCGGTTTGCAGATAGCACGTTTCATCGGCAGACACGGCTAAGACTCTGGGCACAGGCAGTTGGCGTTGGGCAAAATGGTTGGCCAGATAGACAAAGGCGTGGTTCTCGTCGCGACTTGTCCCAACAACTCCGATGACCGACTGCCCATCCTTGTCGACTATACGATAATAAGCACGATTGCTTCCCGCACCTTCCAATCTTTCAATGTTTAAAGGCGACTTGCCTCGCCATGAGCTGTATAACTCAAGTAGTTTCTTCATTATCGTCGTCTTTTAGTCGTTTAATGATTTCTTCGGATTGTTTCTCGCCTCTTTTTCGTCTTTCGTATTCTCGCAGAAGTCCGTCTATGAGTAATAACACTACCAATATTCCGGCTGTTATCCAAAACGAGCTTGTGATGTAGTAGAGAAGTGAAATCACAACGAAAAACAATAAAAATTCTTTCCAGCTTATTTTGATTTTCATGCAACAAAGGTAGTATTTCATGCCGAAACTCGATTTCTGGGGCAAGAACGTCAGCATTTATCGGACAGACACGGGGGCTGTCTCTACATGCCGCCTATTGACCGAATTGGCATTGTGCTATCGGTTGCTGGCGACTCTGTGACGAGAAATACTATTGTATTCCTCGCACTCGAATGCAATTCAAAAAGCCGCAACCCAAGTGGGTTGCGGCTGTACAGAGAGTTAGGATTCTTCGCGTCCCAATTATTGGAGGCGAAATGAAAACAAAGGGGCTACTTTATTACTGTCGTCTTCTTACCGTTGATGATATAGACGCCCTTCTGGAGTGACTTCAGACTGCGGGCTTTATCCAGAACAAGCTTGCCATCTAGAGTGTAAACCGTGAAGGATGACTGACCGTCGGCCTGCAAAGCGTCTATCAGACTGGCTACGCTAATCGTAATAGGATCTGATTCAGAACCGTCAAAATAAACTGCCGTGACGCTGTAAGTGTGATTACTTGTTCCGGCGTCGGCCGAGTTATCGATAAACGTGAGCTCGGTGGTGTTAATCTTGAATTCATTGTCGCGATAGATGTTGAAACTACTAGCTCCAGAACTTGCCTCGAAGGTTGCATCATCTATCATGAAGATGAATGCTTGAGCACCTAAAGTGATATGGTGAATGGCGAAATAGCGGGTGCCTTGTGGAACTTTAACGCTGATTTCGGTCCATGTACCAGTGCCTTGTGTGTAAGTATCGCCAATCTTCTGGAAGTCACTTGTGGCATTACCAGTCGACGAGGTCATTACTTCAAATGATTCTGTTCCAAAATCTTTACCCTTGACATTGTTCACCCAGAATCTCACAGTTTGCTCCTTGCCTGAGAGCTCCGGACTGATGAGCCAGTTATCGGCATCGACGAAATTCTGACCTTCAACCTGATAGATTGCTACTGCAGCTTTGTCGCCAGAGTGTGGGTCTAGACCTTGACCAGCTTGGAACATATCTGATGGTTTCCAGTTAATGAATGCGAACTCTTCACCCTGATGCTGATAGCTACCTTGTTGCGTTATGCTTCCTGCCTTTCCTTGGTCGGCATCTACGGTTGTCCATCTACCAAAGTCGAGTCCCCATGCTTCATATTCCTCAAAGTCGTCATTTACAGTTTCCTGTGTCGAAGCAGGAGCTTTCCACGTTAGTTCAACGTTAGGCTTATGGTTTCCGGTATTCTTCAAATCAGTCGGAGCTGCAACATTTGCCTTTTCAAGGGCGATGGTGGCATTGGCTATGTTATTGTCGACATAAAGGTCGCCTTGTACTATCACTTCGGCTTTAACATTTAGACTTGTTGCCTGATTGAGAGTGGTAGTTCTATAGGTTACAGGAATATCTACGCTTTTGGCATAGCCAATTGCTTGACTGATTGTAGATTCGTGTACAATCTTATTGTTCACGCTAACTCTAACCTTTGCGTTCTCCACTTTATCGAGTCCACGACTAGTTACTTTAAGTTTAAGATTAGCCATCTGACCTTTCTTCAAATTATCCGGCACTGTTAGTTCAATGTCGGCATCTTTCTGCAACGGGTCGGCAATGTTGATGTTATCCACATAGATTGGCGCCTGACTCATATCGCCACTCGATGTTGCTTTTATGCATAAGAGCACATAATCTTCGTTTGCAATCGATGCTGGAAGATTCACAACCACATTATTCCACTCTCCGGGATTCGGCTCGTTGGTGAAATCGTGTGTCCAAACAGCTGGATCAAATGTTCCGTCTTTATGACGAATTAGTATTTCGAGTTTACCAGGAGCTGCAGCCTCGCCTTGATAATCAAAAATTAGCTTTGGACTTATCGCACCTTTAAAACTTAGCTTTCCAGGGATAATGCTTGAATGACCTTCTTCTTTGGGGTGGAAGATAAGCGAACCACCATCATCGTCAACAGATACTTGTTTGCTGATACCCCACACAGTACTCTGACTCGAGGCTTCCAAAGCAACAAATTTACCCTCTACGCCGGCATCCTTGAAGCTGTTGTGATATGGCAGAACATAGGGCTTTCCAACTATTAGGGAAGCTACTGCAAATTGGCTGGCTCCGGCAGAGTTTTCAGCATTCACAGCCCATTTCGCATAGCCTTGTTTACCGTCATTATTATTTAATCCTGTGACAGTATATTCGGTTGTATTACCAGAAACAGAGCCCAGTTTCTCCCCTAGTTTATTATCAGAAGTCACTTGGTATATATTGTATGTAAGTTGGCCTAGAAGTAGAACTCCGTCATGCTGTCCCGTCACATTGTTCCAAGTTATTTTTGCTGATGTTGTATTGTCTATTGTTTTCGTTTCAGGAGTATTTGGAATATCCACACCAACATAAACCTTTGTTTTTTCCTTCAAGCCATTGCCCTTATCGTTATAGGCTATGACAGAATAGACATTATAACCAGCTAAGGCATTATCATCAGTAACAGTTTGGATCGAACCCAGTGCGGGGGCTGTTATATCCTTAACGAGACGGTTACCCGACTTGACTTCAATCTTGCTTATGTTTGCTAATGCACTGCCGTTACTAGTCTTGTCGGGAGCTTTAAATGTGATGGTCGATTTCAAAGCGCCGGTTGGATCTGGCGTAGCTTTTAGGTCGGTTACGGCTGCCGGAGCTGCGGGATCAGCTGCCCACTCAATACTTATGTCGTCAAGATATAGATAAAATTTGTTCGGATCTGAAACAGCATGGAAGCCGATGTAATATTCACCGTCGGTTACTGGAGTGATTTGTCTTTCGAATTCTTGATATTTTCCTTCGGAGATTTCGGTTTCATGCATCACTTCTTCAGACATGCCTTCAACGGTTGCACTTTTTCCATATTTCACTTCGAGACGCTCTGCATAGTAAGAGCTAGTGCTACTTGCCTTGAATTCGATGTTATAGGTTTTACCGCCTTTGAGTTTGAATGCCGGAGTGATTAGCCAATCGTCAGCAGTGTTTTTCCCGTTGAATCTATAGGCGAATGCCCTACTCTTATTTTCGTTGTCGACCCATTTCCATGTTGACTTATCGCCGTTATTGTCAATGATTTTATAAATTAATGAAGTGCCTTTATCCTCGAAGTTATCGAAGTATGGAGGTTCTAGGATGTCACCGAAGAGCTTATTATCGCTTGATGCCCACTTGCTCTTCTTCGTTGTATTCACTGCACAAACGGCATAAGTGTAGCTGGCCAATTTTGCTTGCGAAAGAGTTTCGCTGAAGTTGGTTTGTGTAATGTTATTTGCAACCAGCGTTGTGTCGGAGTTCTTTATTCGATAGACGTCATATGTAAGATTTCCGATATAGCCAGCATGAATACCTTCTGTTGGGGCTGTCCATGTGAGTTTAGTCTCTCTTGTTGCTTTATCGATATCCAAGGTTATGTCGTTGACCGGTTTTGGTGTGTCGTAGCCGATGTATTTCTTCACCTTAACCTTCGGACCATCGCCTGCATCGTTTGTTATTATTATTGTAAACACATACATTCCATCTTCATCCACTGTTGCAGGGGCATTGACTATAGCGCCCGGTAACGTATGCTGGTATTTAGCAATCTCTTTACCATTTGCTGTTATGCTGTATTTGAGATCACCGGTCAGAGGTGCACCACCAAAGGTTTTACTCGGGGCCTGGAAAGAAACCGTACCAGTTTTTTGTTCATTTACGAACGTCAGATTAATATTATTCGCAACATCGGGGGCATTATCCACAGCCTTATCCTTAGGAATAGTCATTCCGACAATGTTCGTCAAATTTTCGAATGAACTAACTTCCGTGAGATGAGCATCGTTAAGATCAATCGTGTAGAGAGCTGAAATTCCGTCGACATCCGTAGTTGCCCAATAGAACTCATCGGTTTTCGGATCAATTTCTCCACTCTGGAAATAATAGCTTCCCTTATCATTTTTGATTTGCAATTTGGTTGAACCTTTCAGAGTTTCAGTGCCTGTGGCGCGGTCAATCTGATAGAGATTCCCATCGTCTGCAACCCCAAAGGCGCGTCCGTCACTGGTTATACCTAGTGCAACATAAGTATGCTGTGCGGGTGCTATCGTGGTACGGGTAAGCGTAGCATAGTCGATTTCACCCCATTCCATGCCTTGAAAATCTGCCGTGAAGAACTCACCGAAAATTTTACCCGTTGTTGGGTCGCAAGCAGTTTCTAAAGCAACTAAAGAATTTGAGTTCTGTAGTAACTTCTGTTCGACAGTTAAATCCCATGTATAAATGTCGAATGCATAATGATAAACCCAAATAAGTCCCCAGCCGGCTAAGCTAGCGTCATAATAGATACCATGCAATTCGTCGCCAACTATACCACATCCACCATTGAAAAATCCCTTATTATAGGATACAAGTTCTGTAAGATTAATGGTTGGCGTCGGATTAAAAGCATATATTCCTGTCAAGTTTTTCGAAATAACATTTCCCAAAATCGTTAAGTTCTGATTAATCATCAGCGGGGTAGTCTTGCGATTTACTCTCATCACAGTTACAGGTTGTTCGGAGAATGGGCTGATAGTCTGATCGCAGAATTTCCCTTTCAGTAGCGGGTATTCTTTCTCAACATCAATTTTTGGAGTTGAGCTTTTCTGACCTGGCAGAAGTTTTTCCGCCATAAAAGGAATCGGAGTCATCGGACTGATTTGCGCCGATGCTGGTAAAGCTGTTGCTATCGCAACGATGCTTCCCAATAAGTAAGCCTTTGTTTTCATACTTTGAAAAGGTTGATTTAACAATAAAAGGAATAATACTCACTGTTATAAGATAACGTTCGCTAATATAGGCGATATTTTTCATATCTCCTAATGATTGCTTAAGGGATCTTGAGAATATTTTTTTTTCTAGAATACTAGATTTATGTCTACCAAAAATACAATACCACTGTGAAAACAACTAATTAACGGCACACAAGGCCCAATTTATACCATCATATTTCAATATATAATACCATATTGCATAATGATATGCAACATTTGCCTTTTCAAGGGCGATGGTTGCATTGGCCATGTTATTGTCGACATCAAGATCGCCTTGTACTATCACTTCGGCTTTAACATTTAGACTTGTTACCTTCTAAGCCAGCATTCTTAAAGCTATTGTGATATGGCAGAATATAGGGCTTTCCAACTATGAGAGAACCATTATTGGTTAACCCGATATAAAGAAAAAGCCGCAATCCTAAATGGATTGCGGATAAATTAGACAACAATCATTTCTTATCCCTTATAACTAAAGGTTCTCTAAGAAAGATTACAAGAATCATCCTACTTGACTATTATGATACATAGTTCAATGGATTGACTCATTTGTTGATACTTCCTCCATCTATTTTATAACATAGTTACCTTTAAAGAAATCAGGATTCCACAATGTAGCACTGGCAAAAGCTATACTTAGATCTTGTTTTATTTCTATTTTCTTATTTTGAGCTAACTTTCTTTTTTACCTTTTTTAAAGTATTTTCTTTTTCATATATTTCCATAAAATAACCATCAAAGCTATCATAATTACTGTAATTATCGCCAATGTGGCAAAACCTTTATTCTGAAATGGAAGGAGAATATTCATTCCATAAAATCCGAATATCATATTTGGAACTGTAATCAGTATAGTTGCAGCTGCAAGAAATTTCATTGTTATATTCATATTATTCCCAATATAGGAAGAATAGGTTTCCCTCGTTGTCTTACAGATTTCGCAGTATGAAGAAGATAAATCTGTTGTAAAATTAATTTCCTGCAGTATTCTTACCATGTATTCATCGTATTTTTCAAATTCAGGTTCTTCATTTAAATTTTCAATAACAAAACTCAGATTCCTCAATGCAATATTATAAATATAGAATCCCTGTTCAACTTCTGCCAGCGATATCAGTTTTTCATTGCTCTGTTGTTCTCTTAATATTGTTTCTATCTGGTCATGCTCTCCAATTAAAAAACGCACATATTTATAAAGACTTTGCGATACTTTATGCAGCATTGTAATAAGAAACTTATTTATTTCGATTTCACTATTTATTTTTGCATATTCCTCAACAAAATTATGAAACTCATCAAAATAATTTTCATCTATAATAGTTAACTTCTCTTCCTTTTTGAGTATTACAAGCGGAGAAATTTCACACCAGAAATATTTTTCATCTTTATTGTTAGACTCAATTTTTGGATAATAAAGTTTGTAAATTTCCCAGTCAGACTTGGAAATTCTTGGAGTAAAAATCTCTTCATTTGTAATATTCTTTATTTTTTCTTCCGGTATCTGAAATGTTTCAGATAATACCTGATAATCTTCCTCCATTAACTTATGTGCATACACTATACTTTTATTTTCTTCTGAATAAAGCTTTTTTATCATAATTTAATTTTATCTCCTTAACTTTTCCTTCATATTCACATTTTCTGTCACTTTTTAAAAAATAATACCCTTCCCTAAAATAATGTCTGCTGATTTGTTGCTGATAATTCAGGCACACAGTTGTATGTTTTCAGCAAGTCCATTACTGTTTTATTTAATTTTGTCCTTTTTACAAGATCCTCCATTGACAGAAACTCTCCTTTTTTTCTTTCATTTACAACATTAATTGCAACTGCTTCACCAAGTCCATCCATTGCAATTAGAGGCATTCTTATTTTTCCATCTTCAATAGTAAAATGAGTAGCTTCTGATTTATAAATATCTATCTGCATAAGCTCAATTTTTCTATAATGCATCTCAATCAGAATTTCATACAGGAACAGTTCCTGTTTTTCCTTTGCATTAAGGTTACCTCTTGCATCAAGTTCCCTTTTTGCTTTTTTCAGTTCATCTACAGGCTTAAACATTGCAGTCATTTTAAAATCAGCGGCCTTTCTGTTCAAGAATGCCGTATAAAATTCAAGCGGGTAATAAACTTTAAAATAAGCTATTCTCACTGCCATCATAACGTAAGCAACAGCGTGTCCTTTAGGGAACATATATTTTATCTTTTCACACGAATCAATATACCACTGCTTTACCTTATGTTTTTTCATTATTTCTGAATATTCTTTCCATTTTTCAGGATTTTTAGTAGGCTGACCTTTTCTGACAAATTCCATTATCGTAAAGGCAACTGATTTATCAAGACCGTTATCAATCAGATAGTTCATAATGTCATCACGGACTGTTATTATTTCACTTAAGGTAGCAATTCCCTGTCTTACATATTCCTGTGCATTATTCAGCCATACATCAGTTCCATGGGAAAGCCCTGATATTCTTACTAATTCCGCAAACGTCTTAGGTTTCGTATCCATAAGCATCTGTTTTACAAATGATGTTCCAAATTCAGGTATTCCTGACGATCCTGTTTTAGAGTCAATGTCCTGCGGTGTAACACCAAGTGCATCTGTTCCGCTGAACAGGCTCATAACCTTTTCATCATCAAGAGGAATACTGTAAATATCCACTCCTGTCAAATCCTGAAGTATTCTCAATGTAGTCGGATCATCATGTCCCAGTATATCAAGTTTTACAAGCTGTTCATCCATTACGTGATAGTCAAAGTGGGTTGTCTTGGACTCGGCATTCATATCATTTGCAGGTCTCTGAATAGGACAGAAGTCATATATGGACTTATCAGCCGGCACTACAATCATACCTCCGGGATGTTGTCCTGTTGTTTTTCTTGCTCCCTCGCATCCTTTTGCAATTCTTGTAAGTTCAGCTTTTCTTTTACTTATTTCAGGTGTCCCCTCTACTTCCTCGAAATATTTTTTTACATATCCAAAAGCATTTTTTTCTGCAAGAGTGGCTATAGTCCCTGCCCTGAATACATTTTCTGAGCCAAACAGTTCTTCTGTATATTTATGTATTTCACCCTGATATTCTCCTGAAAAGTTCAAATCAATATCAGGAACCTTGTCACCGTCAAATCCCATAAATACTTCAAAAGGTATCGCATGCCCATCTTTTATATATTGAGTTCCGCATTCAGGACACACCTTATCAGGCAGGTCAGGCCCACTTCCTTCAAACTCCATAAATTCAGTATGTTTACAGTTAGGACATCTGTAATGTGGATAAAGTCCGTTCACTTCCGTTATTCCCATCAGATATGCCACGATAGATGATCCTACCGATCCTCTTGACCCTACTAAATATCCATTATCAAGAGACTTCTTAACAAGCTTCTGGGCTATAAGGTAAAGAACTGCAAATCCATTTCCTATTATTGAATTCAGCTCCTTTTCTATTCTTTCCTTCAGATGCTCAGGAACATTTTCTCCATACAGCTCATTCAGTTTTGTATAAGTCATCTGTCTTACTTCCTCTTCTGCACCTTCTATTTTCGGAGGATAGAATCCTGTAGGTATAGGTCTTACATTTTCTATCATATCGTTTATTTTATGAGTATTTTCTACAACTACTTCATATGCTTTTTCTTCTCCTAAATATGAAAATTCTTCCAGCATTTCATCTGTTGTTCTTAAAAACAGCCTTTTATCGTAAGAAAATACACGCCGTCCCATTCCGCTTCCTAAAATAAGCACACTACGGTTAATTGCTTCCCTTTCTTCCAGATAATGGGCATCTCCTGTAGCAACTACTATTTTTCCAAGTTTTTTTCCAAGATCATAGAAATAATTATTCATTTCCACAATTTTATCAAGGCTCTCAACATCTCCAGTACCTTCCAGATCAATATAATTTGTCAGAGGATGTATTTCAATGTAATCATAAAATTTTGCCTTCTCTTCAATATCATTCAAATCTGACCCACGTATAAACATATTTGCAAGCTCACCATTATTTCCAAATACTGCCGATGCCGAACTTGCAATCAGAAGATTTTCCCTCTTTTCATTTAACAATGATTTAGGTATTCTCGGCTTTCTATTACCAAAAAATTCAATATGGCTTCTTGATACAAGCTCATAAAGATCCCTTAGTCCTTCCTGATTTTTTACAAGTATCATTGTATTAAGCGTTTCTGCATTCTGTATGTTTGTTTCCAGCTCCCTACTTATTTCTGTAAGTTTCAGGATTCCCTTACTCAGCACCATATTCAGAAATTTCTGAAATATTTCAGCAGTTGCCTTTGCATCATCTACTGCCCTATGGTGATTATCAAGGGAAATATTAAAATAATTGGCTATATTCTTAAGACCGAATCTCTTCTGGTCATGCAGCAGCACTCTTGCCCAGTGCAATGTATCTATAACGCTTGGAGAGTATTCCAGACCTTGATTTTTAGCCTTCTGGTTGATAAATCCCACATCAAACTTGGCATTATGCGCTACAACTGTAGTATCCTTACAGAATTTTAAAAATTCAGGAAGCACAGTTTCAATATTATCAGCATCCTTCACCATATCGTTTGTAATATTTGTAAGCCTTGTAATCTCTTCAGGAATATTCATTTCAGGATTTATAAACACAGAAAATTCATCAATTATTTCTTTCCCTTTTAATTTAATTGCTCCAATCTCAATTATCTTATCATTATAAGGGTCAAGCCCTGTTGTTTCTATATCAAATACAACATAAACTTCTTCTTCTATCAGCTTATCAGATGGTTTCGTTATCATATCCTGCTCATCATCGACAACATAGGCTTCCATTCCAAAAATTATTTTAAAATTTTCATTTGACTCCTTATATGCAAATGGAAAAGAATGCACCACTCCAAAATCTGTAACTGCAATTGCCTCATGTCCAAATTCCTTTGCCCTCTTTGCAAGATCCTTTGCAGAAACCACTCCGCTCATTTCACTCATGTTTGTATGGGCATGAAGCTCTATTCTTTTCTTTTCGGCATTGTCTTTTCTTTCAGTCATTTTAGGCTCTATCTTGTCAATTTTCTTTGTATTTATATAGTGTTCTCCGGTAAATCTGTCTATTTCAAATCTTCCTATTACTTTTACCCAGTCATTCAGACCTATTTTCAATTCTCCGGCATTTTTCAAAAAAATCCTGCAACCTATGGAATCTGTATAATCAGTAATTATGAAGTCACATTTTATATTTCCATTTTTTGTTTCAGAAATATCTATATGAAAAATATGCCCTTCAAGTGCAACTTCCTCATTCAGGTTTAAGCTGTCAAGCACTTTGAATTCACTTGTTTTTCTGTCAGCCACTTTTTTTCTGTAATCACTATGTACTGTATTTCCTTTATTTCCATTCCATTTTTCCTTTGTTTCTTCCTTTGGAGGTTCAAATACAGGAAGCTCTTCCACTTTCACAGCTTTTTCCAGATTTCTCTTCTTTTCTTCTATCATTTTATGAATTTCTTCAAAATCTCCACTTGTAAATTCCAGATTGAAGTTTTTTCCTGTAGTATTGTATATTCTCTGTTTCAGTTCACTCAGTATATCAGAGTTTCTTCCATGTTCTATCAGATGTTCTGACGGAAGTTTTATAAAAATATTATCTTCAATATTATCCACTTCATAATTGGCAAAAATATACTGATGTCTTGCACTTTCAGATTTATAGTTATCAATAATAAATCTTATAAAGCCATTTACATCACTTTCAAGAGTTTCAGTTTCAACTGTTATTTTCATGCTGAGCTTAAGATCCGTACCAAAACTTTTGTGCATCAGCTTACGTAAATCTGCCAGTTCTTCATTTGCATTGTAATTATTAACTTTTACATGTATCTCAATTTCCTTCTTTTTTGAAAACAGGTTTACATGCTCTATTCTAAAACTTTTCATATCATACTTTGCCGTAAAATCATTTGACGGCTTTAATTTTAAATACTTTGCTGACATTCTATCATTACCTTTGCTTTCTAGTTTTTATTTTATGATTTTATTTTTTATATTATACAATATCCAAAAAATTATTACAAAAGTTTTTGGTTAGAATTTATTTTATCTCTATAATACATATGAGGGCATAAAAAAAAATACCGCCAATATAATATTGACGGTACTTTTCATATTTTTACTTAATTTCTTAATTAAAATTATATTTTAATTAGAAACTTTTCTTTGAATAAAGAGTTATTAGTAAATCGCTCTAAATCCAATTCCTCCTCTTATGTTGCTTCCCTTAGTATCATAACCTGCATTTACTGTTACTCCGAATCTTGTATTGTCAATTCCGATATTAAGGTCAAATTTACCGTTTCCTCGTCTATTTTCCTTTTCTCCTCTAACTCCAAACCAGTCGGCCTCTGTGTATCTTACTCTTGCCTTGTTCTTACCGTTTGCAACTCTTCCCAATTCGTTTTCATACGCTGCTGCAAGTCCTACTGACAAGTTTGTTTTTAATGCCATTGGCTGTACATACTTAAATTCCAATCCAACTTCCGGTTTTACTGAGAAATAGTCGTTTCCGTCAACTTCTAGTCTGATTTCCCCTGAATCTTCTTTAATATTAGTAAATCTTCCATATTCCATCTTTAACGCTCCATATGGTCTTAGGTGTGCTCTTTCACTCAAACGGACATCATATCCCAAATCTGTCTTGAATGCCGCACCATATGATGTATAGTCAGCTTTTGCATTAAAGATGTCATCAACTACTAGGAATCTACGTTTCATTTCATTTCTTCCTGCAAATACATCTCCTGCTATTGTCCATCTAAGTGAACCATTGTGGTCAAAAGATGGAGACATTGTTTTAAAGACTCCCGCTTTTATCATAGTTTGATTTTCTCTTGATTTTCCTATATCTTTGAATTTAAATCTGTTGTTTACTGCTCCTGCATACCATCCAGAAGAATTTCCCAATCTTACAGTTTCATCTTCATGAACGTAAGCCACACCGTAGGCGTTACTTGTATAATCAATTATTCCTGCTGTATCAGTCTTGTATTCATCTCTTTGACCAAATACTTTAATTTTGTTGCTTTGTTTAGATGAATTTTTCCAGTTATCATGCAAATAAGTAAATTCCTTGTCCAAAGCATTTCCTGTGGAATTTATTCTCTGTTGAACATTTCCATATTGGTGTCCCATCATTTCGTCGAATGCTTGGTACAGTAATACTTCCTCGTTGTTTCCAATTCCATTCAATTTGCTGAATATCTGTCTTTCCCTAGTTCCTAAAGCTT
>ERZ773035.1484-NODE-1484-length-16866-cov-65.473440_pt1 | contig 16866 bp, 15 predicted proteins | sample MGYA00511487_ERZ773035 | MGnify/ENA primary metagenome ERZ773035 (study PRJEB29015, sample SAMEA2737985) | human oral metagenome | biome: human oral; feature: human-associated habitat; material: dental | place: China | collected 2024 ...
CGACAAGGTGGGAACACGTGTCACCTGCGACTATGAAGCACATTGGGGAGCATTTCACTTAATATCGGTCGATTGTTTCAAGCAAAGATTCGTATGCGCTTAAGCTGAAGCCAAGTGCCGACGAAACTGATCTGGCGACGGCAAATGCCGTCTTGGGAGGCACGGCATTTCCTATCTGGCGATATCGAGAACTCTGATAACCATGCCAGGGCATGTCCTTCGGGAACGACTGAATGGCAGCGGCCTCCTGTACGGTGATGCGTCTGAGCCTACTCGGTATTGTCGATACCACTTCGCCACCATCCATGAGCGAGTCGTGATACGTCTCGACCCATTGCTTTGCCCCGGCCTCGAGCGTCTCCTGATCGACGATGGGCGTGCGATTTCCACCCATGGACGCCGGCAGCGTTGGTGCTGGGCGGTTCATGTCCATAGGGCGGCCTTGGCCGTTGAATAGCATGCCCGCGAACGGTGACTGCCTTAGAATCGGCTCCTTGGCAGCCGTGACCTTCGCCTTACAAGTCTGGTCGTTGCCCGGCTGGCCCATGGCAGGAAGACTCCTGAGCGCTTGCGCCACGCCAACGTGCTCTAAGACCGTCGGCTCCGGATACTCATACACAATATCGCTATCCCGGAATCCCACCAGAAACATCCTCTCGCGCGTCTGCGGCACGCCATAGTCCGCGCTGTTGAGAACTTCGAGATACGTCTTGTAACCGATTTTCTCGGCCTGGCTTCTGATGTCGGCAATGGTGCCAGCCCAGCGTTTATTCCGAGCCAGAGCCTTGACGTTCTCCATGACGAACGCCTGGGGTTCGACGCGCTCGACCATCGCGAGGAAGTCGAAGACATGGCGCGAGCGGGGGTCGTTGGGATCCATCTTGCCGGCAACCGAGAACCCCTGACAGGGTGGGCCTCCGATAACCAGCTCAGCACAGCCCTTAGCGGGAAGCTTTTCCACCTGGCGTATGTCACCAGTCACAATCTCGTGTTCGAACGACTCGCCGGTGCGCCTGGCGATCATATCCATTGCAGACGCATAAGTCTCTATGGCATCGGCGTTGATGTCATTGGCGAACACTGGCATGAATCCAGCAGCAATGAAGCCTAGGTCGAGGCCCCCGGCACCGGTGTACAAACTGACAAATCTCGGCATCTCCACTCACTCTCTAGATGAGTTCATTCTGTTGGAGAATGAGCCCTACAACAGATATCATATCGCATGTAGCGCACGAACACGGGACCGGGATATTCGAATGACTGACGAAAGCACCAACCTGGGTGGTCTGCTTGCCAAGTGGCGCAGGGCTGCTGGGTTATCGCAGGCGAACATGGCGGATGCACTGGGAACGCAACAGGCAACGATATCGAAGCTCGAGTCCGGTGCCTACAAGCTAAGTGTGGCGCAGCTCCTCTCCTTTCTGAGCGCATGCGGGCTTACTGTGTCCGATGTTGCTGGGGAGATTGACGCTGCCTCGAGAACAGAAGACAGGCCATTGTGGGAGAGAATCAGTGAGTAGCGAAGCCATCTCAGACGTCGCCGAGGTGTTCTTGGCGTCGTCAATGCCAATTGACCCAAACACGATGGACGAAGCGGCCGAGAGGGCCATTGCCTTCTATGCCAGCGCACCTGCAGCCATTGCGCTACCCGAGGAGGAGGTCGCGGTGCGCTTCTCCGAGATGTGGGACCTTTGGTTTACCGAAGGAGGTATCCCCTCGAAGGAACTACGCGACGTCGTGCACGAGACTGTTAGCGTCGATTCCGAAATGGAGAGACTGGCCGGCGAGTACTTCAAGCTCGTGGAGAAGCTCGAGCGGAAGTTGTACATGAGCCGTGCCTACGCAGTTGCACTTGTCGGGTGTGCGCCGCTCATCCGAACGCTCGTGATAGAGCAGCACCTGGGACTTGACCGCATAAGGTCTATCCTCAACGTACCGGGCGCAACATTCGACGCGATACGCAGCGTTCTCGGGGCAATCGGCATATCGGCTGCCTTCGTTGTCGATGACATCGACGCGATACACCAGGCGGACACCGAGGACGTGTCCGCCTATTTCGGCGATATGCCAGCCGACGAGTCTGAGGGGACATTCAAGGGCCTGCTCGGCAACTTCTCACGCAACGAGGAGCTTTGGGAGGAGGTAACCGAGCTTGTGTATGTCGGCTTCGAGCCTTACCTGTTCATACTGTACTTCGAGCTTCTGACGCTCGAGACCACCGACCGGTTCCCTGGTCGGGCCATCTACGAGTGCGGGCCGCGCGGACAGAAAGTCAAGGCGCTCTGGAACTCGATGTACCATCCGACCCAGGAGAACCCGTACCTCAACAACGCGAAGTCGGTCTACTCGCTGGACATGACATGGGCCGAAACGAAGCTCTCGCGCGAAACCCAGAACGGCTCCCTCATGCTTGCTGGCATATTCGAGATCATGAGCGAGCTACCGTACACGACGCGGCGACGGGTCGCGCACGTGATCAGGTGCTACCTCATCCACGTTGCAAACGAGAAGCAGTCGTCCACGCCGCTGCCCGCAGTAACGTCAATCGGAATACGCTCGTTCGTGGAGCGTGTGGCCTCGTCGAACAGCCTCACCAAGGGTGTGCTCGACCAGCGTATGGTGGACTTCCTCACCATGTGCGCGCACGACTACGACAAGTGGATGGCACGCGGGCTCGGATCGTCCGTCAATGAGACGAACGCATCGGGCAGGAAGTTCGGGGATGTCGAGTATCTGAGTCTCGAGGACAGAAGGACCATGCACGCCTACGAGGCGCACGGTGGTGGCCTGCGCGACGAGTACGTTCAGGATCATATAAGCTCGCTCGTTGGGACTGTCAAGTATTTTAAAGATGTTGCCAATGATCGTGGAGAGACCTTCGAGCGAGAGGTCGAGGTTGCTTACGTTGCCCACGACATTTCGCGGTTGATCCGATTCGAGGACGGTCATACCGAGGCAATCGGCGGAATCCCATTCACCTTCCGATTCATGACGTTCCACGACCTCCTCGAAAAGGCTGGCGGCATTGACCACGTGTCAAAGCAGGCGGAGTTGTTTGAGGATCTCGTGCATCGTCGTATTTCGAGATTACCCGATACTTACTCCCTCAAGAGACGATACTCGCACATGCTAGGCGTAGCATTGAAGTGATGCTTATTTACAGGTTTACCGAGTAGACGTTTTCAAGATTATATGAGATGATGTTGCTGATGAGCCATCAGAAAGAACGGATTAAATACTTAGATTTATGCAGTGGTATTGGTGGTTTCCACCAAGCCATGGATAGGCTTGGGTGTGTTTGTGTTGGTGCGTCTGAGATAGATCAGGTCTGCATCGATACATACCACGCAAACTTTCCTGGTACGCCGATGTTGGGGGACGTGCGAGATTTTGATCCTAAAGATCTCCCTGAATTCCAGTTTGTCTGCGCAGGGTTTCCATGCCAACCATTTAGTAAGGCAGGCAAGAGAAGGGGCTTCAAGGATGAATCACGCGGTCAACTTTTCTACACAATCCTGGACATAATTGACGCACATGACGAGGTCGAATTCATCCTCTTCGAAAACGTAAGAAATCTAGCAGATCGCAAAGAGTACTGGGGCACCATACAGGACGAGTTCGCAAAACGGGACTTCACGATAACCACTAAGCCAATTATCCTTTCGCCCTCGGACTTTGGAATCCCTCAGATTAGAGAGCGCGTCTTCATCCTCGGTATCAGGAGCGACGTCAAGAACCATGATCTTCTGCCATACGGCCAGATAATAGAAGAAGACCTGTGGCTCAGAAAGGCAGCATGCAAACCGAATGCGGCCTTTGATATTCTTGATGAAACGCCGAGCAATCCCGTATGCCTTGCGCCAGACAAAGAGGAAGCACTGTTTGCATGGGATGAGTTCAGGGAACAAATCGGCATTACCACCATAGGATTTCCCATATGGCTGAGCTACTTTGGACTCGGTATCGAGTTCGATAGAGTTTTCTTCAATCAGATCGGACTCGAGAAGATGCCTGGTTGGAAGCAGAGCTACGTACGCAGAAACCGACATCTATACCAGATGAATCGCGACTATATCGATGCTTGGGTCCGGCGGTTCAACATGTTTGACCGCACCAAACTGCTCCAGAAATTCGAGTGGAATTGCGGTGAAGATGTACCCGACATAAAGCATGGGCTCGTACAGATTAGACAATCGGGAATCCGCGCAAAAAGGCCTGACTGCTTTCCTTCTCTTGTCGCTATGGCAACAACGCCCTTGGTCTGGGATGAGAATATAAAACATTTCCGAGAAATAACAGTCAGTGAGGCTGCAAGATTGCAAAGTTTCAATGAGGAGTTTATTTTTACCGGAAGCAGTAAACAGATGTACAAAGAGTTAGGAAATGCAGTGAACGTCGAGATCGCATACCAACTTGCTCAGGGACTACTGAGACTGCGAGAAGTGGACTGATACTGAAAGAATCATTAGAGAGCATTATCTGCACATGAGCTACGACAGTGACTTTACATTCGACATGAGACCCCAGGCGGGCATCCTCAACGTTTTTTCTAGGCTTAGCTACAGGCCCCAATACGCCATAGGCGAATTCGTGGACAATTCGACTCAATCCTACCTTCTGCACAAGGCAGAACTCATCGATTCTGAGGATTATTATCGCTTGAGAATTGACATCGAGTACGATTCCCGAGCCATGACGCTAACGGTCACTGATAACGCATACGGTATGGAGAGAGACAGATTCCTTGACGCCATAAAGCTTGACGCAAAGAACTCTGATCAGACGAATAGTCGAAACGAGTTTGGCATGGGACTCAAGACTGCGGCTTCATGGTTCGGAAACGTTTGGAGCGTTACCAGCACCCAACTCGGATCGAGGAGATGTTTCAAGACCACCATAAACATCCCCTACCTCCACGAAAGCGGAGAGAGCGACGTTCATATCCGCGTTACTGACAAGCCGCCATACACTCACGGCACAGTCGTGAGGATCGAGAAACTGACAAAAAAGCTGGCGGGCCGTTCGATTGGTAAAATCAAGGACATGCTTGGCAGCATGTATCGACGTGACCTGGCAAATGGGGACGTCGAAATCATGTTCAACGGCCAGCCCATTACATTCGAACAGTTTCCAATTTTGCGTTTCCGAGATCAGCAATGGAAAAAGCCTCTTGATTTCGAGTTCGATTTCGGGCCCGAGAAGCATCGCGTGATGGGTTTCGTGGCAATCATGGACCCCGGTTCGTTCATCAAAGCAGGATTCGCCCTTTTCCGCAGGGGACGAGTCGTCATAGGCGGTGCTGATGCGAACTACAAACCACGAGAGATCTTCGGCAACGCTAACAGCGAGATTTCGCTAAAACTTTTTGGCGAACTGGACCTCGACGACTTCCCGATTAACCAGGCCAAGGACGGATTTGTCTGGGAAGATGGCTTGGAAGATGGCTTTATCAAAGCACTACGAATGCAGATAGCGGACTTCCGCACAATCGCCGATATGACAAAGAAGGCGCGAGTGCAGGAGTCGCAACTAGCGACACCGGCTTCAAATAGAGTTAAAGACCAGGTCACGGACACAATAACCCGACTTAACAACGGCTTGAGCAAAGCACGGCAAGATGTCGAAGAAGAACAACCGAAGAGCACGGACAACACCGACACGAGCGAATCGGCGGAAAGTCGGTACGTACAAGACTATCGCGAGATGCAGCGCGAGGAATCAAAGGTGCCAGACGAATTGCTCAGTGATGTACGCACCTATCCCATAAAAGTCAGCTCAACACAAACCAAGACCATAGAGGTGCGTTGGTCCATAGAAAGCGGAGAAAAATGGATCGGCGTTACATATCCCACAGACGATGCAGTGGCAGTAACCATTAACCTGAACCACCCATTCTTCAAGCCATATTCGCGAGAAGAGAACTTCCAGATCGTCTTGGAAAAGTTGGTCATAGCCTTTGTGGTATCTGAGGAGCGGGCGAAGCTTAACTCGACGCAAGCCGGTATGATTATTTCATCGGCAATACGCAGCAATATGAATCGAATACTCTATGTAATGGCGGTGAACAGTAATGGATGATGTCTACACCCATAGCGCAAGTGCGCAAGATATAGCTATTGAATACGGGCGTTACTCCGAACTCGTTAACTCGAAACATAAAAGAGCTTACGGCGCGGAAGGCGCAACCAGCATGCGCGATGCTGCCACGCGTATTCTTTCTGATGCAATAAGACAAACAAAAGACGTGAGCCAGAGCAATAACGTGCTACTTGTCGGAAAGGTTCAGTCTGGCAAGACATCGAATCTTGAGATGCTTAGCGCCCTCGCGTTTGACAACGGGTTCCAAATCCTCGTTCTGTTTGGTGGATACACGGCAAACCTCCTCGGCCAGAGCGTGAAGAGGTTCAGGAAAACATTTGACATCCCTGATTACGATGATGATTTCGATCTCGAAGATTCAGATGCGCCCGTACTCATGTCCACTGCCACGAACAGCGAAATCTCGTTGGACATAAGCGGATGCAATGGGGACTATCTACGCTACGCTCTCGAATCGGGCAACCCTATAATCATTGCCTGCTTGAAACACTACGACAGGATACGCCAAGTGGCCGATAAACTTGCCCTGCTCGGAGACGTGGAAGACAGGGCCTTCATAATCGACGACGAGGGCGACCAGGCCAGCCTTAACAACGCGAGAAACAAAGCTACGGATGCGTCGTCAACCTACAGGAGTATCTGTACACTCAAGGATGTTCTGCATAACCCGCTGTACTTTTCGATAACAGCAACTCCGCAAGCGAACGTGTTCCTGAACGAGTTGAGCCAGCTGATCCCTTCACGACTGCACCTTCTCAGTCCCGCCAAGGGATACTGTGGCGCCGAAGTGTACCATTTAAGCGACCCTGGAGTGGTGATAACCAGCGATGACGACTTCGAGGCCTGCCTGGATAATAATATGAGTCCCGAGTCGTTTCAGATTGCGATGCGGCATTTCCTCGTTGCTAGCGCCATTCTCACAACTCGCAGGGACGTCAAAAGGTGTAATAAGTCGGACATGGTCATTCATGCACGCAAGGAGATCATCTACCACAATCAGATTTCGCAGTGGGCTGAGGTGTATCTTAACGATCTAAAGGGTGTACTCTCTGATGCCATTGAAGGAGACGACGATACGGCTTATGCGCTGTTCAAGCCCATATACCTGAGATACTTTGATGAGAGCACTCGTGCGTCTGTACCATTCGACAAGGATTTCATTAATAAACTCTACAAAGTTGCTAACAGCAGCGTCGTTTTGCGACAAAACTCGAAAGAGACGAGCACCAACAACAATTCTATAATCTACCCGCACCGCATCAATATCGGCGCTGACCTTCTGCAACGCGGTATCACCTTCGACCATCTGCTAACAACGTATTTTGTTCGTTGGGCTAAGTCCGGCGGAAATATGGACACGAACCTCCAGCGTGCACGCTGGTTCGGATATAGGTCCCAGTACGTAGAACTCACACGGCTATTCACGACGGAAGAAATAGCTCAGGAATTTTCGTATCTTGGTGATATGGAAGACGATCTTTGGACCCAGATGGAGGAGGTCGAAAACGGCACCCGCGAAATCGGTGCAATACGCATCCTCGCCGAAAGAACCAAGCAACAGCCGACGAGAAAGTCGGTAGTAAGCTACTCCATTATCAGAGTCGACGACTGGACGAAGCAAAGTAACGGCTTATTCGATATCGATAAGGCGCAACGCAATAGGAACACGGTAGAAGACTTCATAGGACGCCATTCGTTCGTTGACGTGGATTATGGTAGACAACTCACTAGCGAGCCAACGGCTCTCATGAGTATAGTCGAAGTACGCGGCGTGCTCGAACTCATCTGCAATCTTGATGAGGCAATTTTCGATGGCGAAGGCGGAAGTTTCACGAAAACGGAATTGCTAAGAAGAATTCGCACAGCAAAGAGTGTTGCCGTATTACAGATGTCCATGGGACAGGAACGTAACCGTAGTTTCTACAAAGATAGCCATAGGATCAAGGCGCTACAGCAAGGCCGCAGCAGCAACAGTATCGAAGAATCGAAGTACCTCGGAGATAAGTCGGTCATTAGCCTCGAAACTGATATATCGATTCAGATTCATCACATCGTCCCAAAGATTGATGAGATCGACTATCAAGAATACGAGCAGTACTTTCTAGCGATATATGACTCCAGAAAATCGCCGAGGGCCTATGTGAAAACGTGAGGGTGTTAGCGTCGGGTGATTATAGCCCCGAATAGTCGGAACAATTTGACCAATCGCGGCCGACGGAAAATGGCCATCGCGCCGTATGCCTACGCCCCTAAGCTGGTGTTGCCAATGCGCCGGCGTTAGGAGGACTATAGAGGTGAATGAGAGACGCGATGACCTACAGGAGATTATAGACAAGGCCCTTGAGGAGATGGCCGCCGAGGCAGGCGAAGGGTTCAGCATCGATACGCTCAGCCTGGCCGAATTCTGTCGCAGGACGGGACTCACTCGATCGAGGGCGAGGACGATCAGGAAGCATGGGTTCAGGGCGCTTCCACACGGCAACAGTGGGCGGAAGGCCGGGGCGACGGTGCTCACCGGCCACACAGGCCTTGTGGACGACCAGCCCGGGAGGGGTGTCACCAACTCGCAGGTGATCTATGAAAGGCTGCTCGGCCAGGGGTATCGGGGTGGCCTCACCAGCGTGAAGACCTACATAGCGGCTCACAGGGACCTCGTGCCCGCGCCGAGGAGGCATGTGGCGCCGCAGGGCGGACGCAGCCAGCGCTTCCGGACCGGACCCGGAGAGGCGTACCAGATGGACTGGGGCTTCGCGAGTGTCGAGAACCGGGAGGGCAGCGAGTGCAGGATAGCCTGCTTTGCGATGGTGTGCCACCATTGCGGCACCTTCTATGTCGAGTTCTTCCCCAACGCGAGGCAGGAGAACCTGACCATGGGGATGCCGCGCGCGCCCGTGGCCATGGGCGCGCCCGACGAGGTGCCGGCCGACGACATGAGGAGCGTCGCGGCGCGGACGGCCACCCCGTATGGCAGCGCGACTACGCCTCCCTTGTGGAGCTCGTCGGCCTCGGGACCAGGACCCGCGAGCCGCGTCACCCCCTCGAAGGCATGGCCTTCGCCGGCACCGCCCGGCCCGACGGGGATGCGCTGCTGTGGTGCGCAAGGCAGGCGGGAAGGTGGCGCAGGGCCGTGGTATGCGTGCCCGCCGACGAGCACGACGCCGCCCGCGCACTCGGGGCGGCCGACGAGGTGGCGGAGTGGCTCTGCCCGAGGAGGAAGACAGCCCTCGACGGCCTCGCCGGCCACGGGGGCAGGCGCCTCTGCGTGCCGCGCCGGTCGGGAGGGGTCGTACCCCCGCATACACGGCGATGACCTCTCCCTCGAGCTCGCCGTCCACGCCGCGGCCTGGGACGGGGGTGACAGCTGGCGCGAGGGCCAGTGGGCCGGCGACGAGCCATGCGAGCTCCCGAGCCAGCGGCCCACGGCAACGATCGCGCAGGCCGAGCCCCCGACGGGAAGGTCCGCATTCGCCAAGTCCGGCCTCGGGAGGTGCGCGAGAGGCTCGCGCCCGACAGGGGCCGCCCCGGGCCTGCCAGACGACCGAGGCAATGCATGGCGCCTGTGGACGGGTGACGGCAGCAGGGGCGGGGCCTATGCCCGACGGGGTCCCCGGCCGGACGGCGCACCCGAACGTCTCCGAGACGAGGGCAGTCGCCAGGACGGTCCGAGAGAACAGGGAGGGGACCCCGGCTACTTCGGCAGCAGGCCCGCCAACGCCTACCTCGAGGGGGCCAACTCGCTCACACGGCCCGTCAAGAGGGCTGCCAGGGGATTTCGCAACGCAGAGTACCTCGCCACCGCGATCCTCCCCGGGCTGGGAGGCCTGTCGTTCGACGCCCTCGATTGAGCTCCGTCCTAGCCCGCGCTACCCACCAGAAACCCCGAAGAGCCCAATTTCTCGTCTTTCTGCTCTTACGCCATCGCCGTCAGCGCATCCAGCGCTTTGGCGAAGCTGTTGTTCGTAATCTTTAGCCCGTTCGAGTCCTGCACCTCCACCACGAGTGGGTATATCTCAGGGTGCGCCTGCATCTCGGCGACGGCGCTGGAGGCGTCCCGCTTACCCGGAGTGCTGTGGGGCATCGGCCCCACGAGAACGGCCCGATAACTCAGGGAGTTGCGCAGCTTGGCGAAGTCGAAGTGCTTCAGTTCGTCGTAGCCCAGCGCGAACTCCAGGTCGGCAGTGTCCACCCCGTGCCCCTTGGCGATGCTCCTGAGCTTTCTCTCTTTCACCATGCTGTCGCCCAGCACGATGACTTTCCGGGGGCGCAGGTCGGCGTAGCCGTCTTCACCCAAAAGGTCGCCCATGTCTAGCAGGCGCAGCAGCTCGGCCAGCTCGCCCGTGCGGTTCGCCATGGAGATAGCTGGAAGGAGGGCGTCCTCCATCCGCTCCATCATCGCCTGCTGCAGGTCATCCAACTCGTAGGGGGAAAGGGGCGTCAATTTCCCATCCTCTCGTCGTAGGCCGAGGCGGCAGCCACGCGGGCCTTGTTAATGCGTATCTTCAGCACCTCGATCTCGTCCAGGCTCGCCTGGTACCGCTCCGCTATCTCGCGTTGCTTTTCCATGGGAGGTACCGGCACCTCGATCTCCTTGAGGTTCCGCTGCGGCAGATTGGGGATCGCCGTGCCCACGACCATGCGCTCCAAAGCCGCCTTGCCGTCCTCGTTCGCGAGGTACGCCGCCACGAAGTAGGGATCCACGCGGTCGGTGTCGAGCCGGATGATGTACAGGTTGCCATTTGCGAGGATGATCTGATTCTCGGCGATGTCGGCGACGACGGCGACCTTGAAGGGGGCACCGTTCTTAGAGATGATCAAATCCCCGGTCTTGAGCCACTGCCTCTCGGTGCTGCTGTCGAGCTGGCGCAGGCGCGGGAGATCGCTACCGATGCTCCCGTCCTCGATGTCGGAGAGGCGCAGGTAGCTGATGCGGGATTCCCCTTCGATGGTGAGCTCGTCCAGCTCGTTCGCACGCATGGTGGCCCCGCGTTCGATGCTCAGCGCGAGGTCTCCGAGCTTGGTCGCGTTCTCAAGCTCGATGCTCCGGCCGACGTAGCGGCTCGGATAGAGGGCGTAGTCGGCCTGGACGATCTCGTCACGTTCCACGACACGACTGTTCTCGTCGTTGGCATAGAGCAGACGTACGATCTCGGCAATGTCCTCGTCGTCCAATGAGTCCCAGCGGCGGCCTGCCTGAGAAAGGTCGGAGGCGTCGACCATCCGTACGGGTCCCTCGTTTCTGCCCAACACGATGAGGGTGCTCGGGATCGAGGTGGAGTGGAAGAGGTTGCGCGGCAGGGCGATAACAGCCTTGACCAGACCGTTCTCAATGAAATACTTCCGAGCCTGCCGGTCGCCGCCGTTGAAGGCCGCGCCGTTGGTCATCACGCAGACGGCGGTGCCGCCGTCTGAAAGTGAGTCGATCGCAAGCTTGTTGAAGACCCAGTCGGCGGAGGCGGGACGGCCGAGCGGGGTCTTGCCGCTCCTTATGGCGTCGTAGTACTCGCCCTCGCCACGCATGGAGGCCACGCGCATGCCGAACGGGTAGTTCACGAAGATCTTGTCAAAGGCCTTGGGGTGCGGTGTGGAGAGGGCGTCGCCAATCTCCGCCGTGCCGTTTGCCCCCAGAAGGTCGAGCTTGGCCATGGTGAGGCAGGCAATGTCGGGCCTGATGTCGATTCCGTAGACGCTGACACCGGGCTGCGCTTCGACGACATCGGAAAGGAAGCCGCCGCAGCCGCAGGCAAGGTCGGCAACCTTGTCTCTGTCTTGGGGGTCGAGGATGGCGAGCGTGAGCCACCTGATGGAATCCGGCGTGCTGAAATCGCCGCCAGCCCGCCCCGCGCGTTCGGTGAAGTCGTACTCGAGGACGAAGTCCTTCAAGGCTTCGGCCCCATAGCCGTTTGACCGGAAGATATTCGATATGCGGGACCAGAACTCGCCGAGAGAGTTGAGGAGATAGTCTTTCAGTGCATCGTTGCCGATGTGCTCCCGAACGAAAGCCTGGAAGTCCTTGAGGGGCTCTGTGACCTCGAATCCCTCTTCGAGCATCTTGTAGGCCACATAGGCTGAAAGGCTCGCATACGAGCCGTTCTCGCGAACGTCGTACACCTTTCGGAACATGTCGCGGGCAAACCAGATGTCGTCAGCAATCTTCTCAACGTCTGTTTTCTTGTCAGGCAACGGAACCTCCTTGGTTATCCATAATCAGTCAATGACTATATATAACCAGAGATTCTCAGTAAAGTCAAGAAGAAAATATGGTTATCGATAATCAGATCAGAAGAAGTAAGGTAGAAGAAGCGCGAATGACGACAAGAGAATCTTTTATCCCTCCCGCCAGCGCCTTCGCTCCGGGCGTTCCGCCGGAGCGAATCGTGCCACGGGGTTACGCGCGCCCTAGAAGGTTAGTTGGAAGCAGGCCGGGACTCCTCCGCAAGCCGGTCTTCGGCCTGCCCTGCGAGCCTCACGTCTTGGTGCGCTACGTCCCGCGTCACGCCCGCCAACGGCTCCACGCCCTTCGCTCCATCGCTGGCGGGAGGGATGGAAGCCGCTTCGACTCGCGACAGTTGGCTTCCTAGCCTTTACGTCGCCGCGTGACGCCACCTGGAGGCACTACAAAGTTTGTGGCGTCAAACCTGCTGCTCGTCCCCGGCGCGGACGGCCACGACACCCATGAACGTCCTCAGCCGCGCCGTGGCCACCTGCAAGGCCTCTTAGACCGTCGGAAGCCCGCGCACCCCCTCGACGGCCTCACTCCATGCTCGTAGCCACCCCGTAGCCCCACTTTGATCTGTACTCTGCGGGCATCATGAGCCCCGCCGCGACCACCTTCATGTCGAGCGCCTTCTCCGAGGCCGTGTCCTGCACGATGCTGTCATCCCATATGACCCGCGCGTCGTCCTCGTCGGGGATGGGCGTGCCCATCGCCCTCTCGCAGGCCATGACGGCCCTGGAGACGTCCACGAGAGCGCCCTAGAGCTGGTTCTCGTTCTTGCGAATGTTGCGTATGAGGGTCGAGCTGTCGGACGACACCTCCGTGGCCGTCTTGATGTAGCCGATGTTGTTCAGGTCAGGGGGTCGCCGCGTCCCTCTGCCATGCGCTCTATCGCTATGTCCAGGTTTCGCCTGCTGTTGGGCCTCTTGCGCTCGCTCATGCCATGTCCTCCTCGAGCCCTGCCGCCTCCGTCCTGGTGATGAGCCCGCGCGCACGGGCATCCCGCGCGGCGTCTGCGAGCCGCTCGGGAAGGACGTGCCCCCTGCACGCGCGGATCGCCTCGGGGAGCGCTTGGCAGGGCACGCCCTCGTAGGCGGTGCGCTCGTCCACGTGCTCGTCCACGAGCCTCACCCATGCGGGGAGCGCCCTTCGCACGCGCCTCGCGAACGCGACGTAGACGACGGGCGGGTTCTCGTAGGCGAGGTCCAGCATCGCGAGGACGGAGTCGCCCCACACGACGGAGCCGGGCCCCACGAGGGCGACGGCCTCGGCGTAGCGGTCGTAGGGGGTGAGGGTGCGCCTCACGAGGCGATAGGTGCCGCGCCCCCTGCGCTCAAGCCTTCCCTGGGCGACCCAGCGGCCGAGCTCTCCGCCCGTGGCGCCCGCCTCCCGCGCCTCGGCGAAGGTGACGAGGCCATAGTTGTCCGCCGCTATCTCGTATATGTCGTCGAAGTGTGTCATGGCAGAAGTTTAACAGAAGTGTATAACTATTGACAGTCACTCTCCTTTCTCGTGTTCACTCATTTCCACCGCTATGAGAAGGCGTCGGTTATGCGAAGTTGTGCCGACATGAGAATGCTCAGGCGGTAGATCGACTTCGCATAACCTTCTGCCATCAGAACGATTCCCTTGGTCACTGTGCAAGGCCGTTCCCCTCCGATCTTGTGTATCGGGATGCAACTGAGTAGTTAGCCCCGTGCTCCTCCAGGAGCCGGCACTTCACCTCCGGATCGGTCTTCGCGTACATCTCCGCGGTCGTTACCGAGGAATGGCCGAGCACATCCCGGATATATATGGGGTTTACGCCCACCTCGAGAAGATGCATCTCGCGACTATGACGCAGGCTGTGGCACGTTATCCTCTCTTCGCCGATGCCGGGCATCCTCTCGGCAGCAGCGCGCAGGTCCTTTTCCAGGACATCAGAGACCCCCTTCGACGTGAGGGGTCGGCCGTATCTGTTCGCGAACAGGACCTGTTCTTCTCTACCCATCCCGAAAGCCGAGGCGTAGGTGCCAATCAGCTTCTCGTATCCCCTTGTGATGGGAACGTTCCTCGTCTTGCCTCCCTTCCCACGCGGCTCGACGTAGGGGCGTCTCCGAGCCTCAACTGACAATGGCGAAAACTCGTGAGCTTCCCAATGCGCGCCGTCCCCTCGTAGGGGAAGCCGATCATGGCCTTCTCTCTCAGCCCGTGTTTGGTCGAATCGTCGATGCTGGAGAACAGCGCCTCGACCTCGGCTACGGTGAGGTATTCCATCACCGGGGGAGTAGAGTGTTTGCGCGGCACTTCCATCTCTTGCATGATCTTGGAGTAGAAAGCGGGCTTCCTGGCGCGCACTAAGGAGAAGAACGAGTTCAGGGCGGCCTGCCTCTGGTTCCTCGTCGAGATGCCGTTGTCCCTGTCGGCTTTCGGGGTGGTCGAGGAACGCCTCGACCGACAGCGCGTCGATGTCGTTGAGAGCGACCGCGTGGCGGCTTCCCTTACCAGGAAATCGATGAGGAGGGCTAGCGCATCGCGGTACGATGTCACGGTCTTCTGCGAGCATCCCTTCTTCGCGGGGAGGTGGTCGACCAAGAAAGACGCCGCCGAAGCCCTTCTTACTCATCTCCGTTCCCCGCCCTTCCTTACAGATTGGGCAGCAAGGCCTCGGCGTACATCGGTTGGGAAGGCGCAGGTAATACTCCGTCTCCACCAGGCTCTTGTGCCCCAGGTAAGCGCTCAGCAGTGAGAAGGAGTCGCACATGTCGCGTCTTTGACGGTCGAGAAGATGGAGCTCCCGTCGCTCCCTATCTCCCCGAAGAGGCGATCCATGTCGCGGAGTCGGTAACACGAGGTCTCCCCAAACGTGTAGCCGAGCGCGCACTTGTAGGCCGCGAACTTGGTGACGGGACCGGCAAAGGGGCTGTCCGAAAGGAGGCATCCAGGTTGGGTCATCGTGAAACTGCATGGGGCACCTCTAAGGCAAGCTCGTGCATGTGCTTTGCGTCCACGGAAAGATACATCGCGGTTGTCTGAGTCCTGCTGTGGCCGAGCACGTTCGAGACATCATGCACGGGGGCATCCGATTCGAGCATGTTGCTCGCCGGCGAATGGCGCAGGGCGTGTGGGCCGTGGTGCCTGTTGCCGATCTCGACGCCGGCGTCCTCCGGGCACTTGCCGGTAATCTTGCCGAACGGGGCGGGGCGACGGCCTTCGCGCGCGGAACCGCTATGCAGCCTGAGAAGGGCACGAGCCCCTCGTCGTGCATCCAGTCGACGAAGCGGTGCAGCAGCCTCCGGTAGTTGTCCGCCGTCGTTGCCGCGAAATCGGACAGGGTTGCGCAGAGGACGTCACGGCCTGTGATGTTTTGAAATCGTATCAATGACTGGCGCCATGCCTCGCCTTGGGGTCGCGGTTTGCGACCTCAAAGAGCGCCGACCGGGTTTCTCGTAAGACGCCAGATTGGCATCTTTGCAGGTCAGGACCCTTTGAGGTGCCAGATTGGAACCTCAGGGGGTCCGCCCTCTAGGGTCAAGGTCCGTGACCTTACGCCGCGCCTCCCTGCTGAGTCCTGGCTTGGGCGAGCATGGCCTCGAGCTGCCCCACCGTGAAGGTGAGGCCCTGCGGCTGCGAAGCGGGCCCGTTGCCGAAGAGGTTGCACTCGATGGGAGGTGCGGCGGCCATGTCCACGTCCGCGTAGGTGTCCAGGGTCATCGATACGCTCTCATGTCCCAGATAGCTCGCCATGGTCCTCACGTCGCACCCGCCGCGATCATCATCGTGGCGAAGATGTGCCTGAGGTCGCGGAAGGTGCAGTGAAAGCCGTTCATCTTGCAGGAGGCGGGGAAGTCCTTGTCGAGATGGGTGGGGCTATAGGGGCGGCTCTTTGGCTCCTGCGTGCCGAGGACGAAGGGGTCCAATAGGCCGAATTCGGCGGCGCGGCGGAGCCATCCTGCCCGCATGGTCCTGAGGGTCTGGAGGGTGTGCCTGGCGAGGGGTGTCATCCGGGCGAAGCTCTGGGTCTTGGGCTCCTTGGGGCAGAGGCCTTCCTCGGCGTTGCCCGGCGTGGGAAACCGCGATGGTCCCGTCATCGTTGAGGTCGCTCCACCTGAGGGCGCAGATTTCCCCGCACCTCATGCTCCTCGTGAGGGCGAACTCCATGGCCATGCCGAGCGGAAGAAGGCCGCCACTGCCAGGCGCATCATGCGGGTGCGGTCGTCACGGCCGAGGGCATTTGTCGGCGTCCTCACGCGCTTGGACGGCCTTCGGAGGTCGCAGGGACTCTTGGGATGGCACGATCGCGGCGGCCACGGCCCGCGCGGGACGCTTCGCCCTGTTCTCGAGCGAGGCCGTGGGGCCCCTCGAGGCGCTGGCGGCCTGCCACGACAGGGACGCCGTCGAGAGGCGCTTCGGCGACGCCAGGGGGCTGCCCGGCCTCCGCACGCCGCGCGTGTCCGCCGAGGGGGCCCTGGCCGGCAAGCTCCTCGTCGTGTTCGTCGCGCTCGTGCTGACGGCGTGGCTGCGCAGGCGGATGCACGAGAGCGGCCTCGACGGGGACTACACGCTCGAGGGCC
>ERZ773035.1486-NODE-1486-length-16856-cov-4.366347_pt1 | contig 16856 bp, 17 predicted proteins | sample MGYA00511487_ERZ773035 | MGnify/ENA primary metagenome ERZ773035 (study PRJEB29015, sample SAMEA2737985) | human oral metagenome | biome: human oral; feature: human-associated habitat; material: dental | place: China | collected 2024 ...
GTTAGCTTTAGCTAACGGGCATTTTTTTAATTATTAAAGCTGAATTAGTACCTCCAAAGCCAAATGAATTGCTTAAGAAAGCATTGATGGACTTTGGCTGCGTACTGCTGATAATATTTAGCTTGGCACTGTCTTCATCGGGGGTTTCGAAGTTGATATTAGGAGCAATAAAGTCGTGTTGCATCATTAGTAGGCTGTATATGAGCTCGCTTGCCCCTGCCATCCAGCATTCGTGTCCCGTCATTGATTTGGTAGAGCTTACAGGCGTTTTACTGCCAAATACTTCGTAAATAGCCTTTGCCTCATTGGCATCGCCTATAGGGGTAGATGTAGCGTGCGCATTGATATAATCTATCTCGTGGGGCTGCATACCTGCATTTTGGAGCGCTCGCCTCATCGCGCGGGCAGGGCCTTCTACACTTGGGGTAGAGATATGAGCGCCGTTAGACGAAAAACCATAGCCTACTACTTCGGCTATAGGGGTAGCCCCACGCTTTAAGGCGTGCTCATAACTTTCGAGTATAAGAGTGGCAGCCCCTCCGCTAGGTACTAAGCCGTCGCGGTGTGCATCAAAAGGGCGAGAGGCAAGTGCTGGCGCCTCTTCGCGTATTGAGAAAACCCCTAATCCGTCGAAGCTGCCCATACAATAGGGGTTTACCTCTTGGGCTCCGCCGCATATGATACAATCTTGCATACCACTTTGTATCAGCAGATAGCCTAACCCTACGGCGTGCGAACCACTGGCACAAGCCGCGCTAATGCTCATATTGACTCCGCGCAGCTGAAAAAGAGTGGAGAGATTCATCGTAACGGTAGAGTTCATCGTGCGAAATACTGCCCCTGAACCGAGCAATGCTGTGTCTTTCTTCTCGCGTATTTTGTCGTGTGTAAGGACTACCGATTCGGCTACGCTATCATTTCCGTAGAGAATACCTACTTCATTCTGGCGTAGAAAATCGAGGTCTATCTGTGCTGCGCTAAGGGCATCGCGGGTAGCCATATAAGCGAACTCACTTTCCTGCCCCATAGATATGCGCTCTCTGCGCCCCAATATACCTTTGAGCTCTGGGGTAGGCAGAGTGCCTGTAAGGGCTGACCTATAGCCCATCAGCTTGCGCTCGGGCTGTACTACAATGCCCGACTTGCCCTGATATAATGAGCTACTGACCTCGCTAAGCGAAGTGCCTATACACGAATAAATCCCCATTCCTGTGATGACAACCCTCATAAGAATTTTGATTAGAGTGATGAAAGGTCTTTACCAATGTCTCTTCGGTAGTAAGCCCCTTCGAAATTTATTTTGCTGATACTGTGGTATGACTTCTGTAGTGCTTGTTGAAAATCAGCTCCTAAGGAGGTGATTGCCAATACCCTGCCGCCTGCCGTTAGCAGTGCGCCCTCTTTTAGGGTAGTGCCTGCGTGGTATACCATACTATCGGTTACACTTTCGGTGCCGGTGATGACTTTCCCTTTTTCGTATTCCTCAGGATAGCCCCCTGATACCATTACCACTGTGGTAGCACTTTCTGGGGTTACTTTTAGTTCTTGCGAAGCCAAAGTACCGTTATAAAGCGATTGGAACAAAGGTACTAAGTCGCTTTCTATGCGGGGTAATACCACTTCTGTTTCGGGGTCGCCCATACGTACGTTGTATTCTATCACGTAAGGTTCGCCTTCAACTTTTATAAGTCCGATGAATACAAAACCTTTATAGACGATGCCTTCTGCTTGTAGTCCGTTGATAGTAGGTTTTACGATGCGCTCTTCTATCTTCTGCATAAAAGCGGCATCGGCAAAAGGCACAGGCGAAACCGCCCCCATACCACCGGTGTTGAGCCCTGTATCGGCTTCGCCAATACGCTTGTAATCTTTGGCAGTAGGCAATATTTTATAATCAACGCCATCGGTTAGCACAAAGCAGCTAAGCTCTATACCTTTGAGGAACTCTTCAATCACTACTTTGGTGCTAGCTTGCCCGAATTTAGCATCAATAAGCATACGGCGCAGCTCGGCTTGTGCTTCGTGTAGGTCTTCGAGTATTACGACCCCTTTGCCTGCTGCCAATCCGTCGGCTTTGAGGACGTAAGGGGCTTTCATCGTGCTGAGGAAAGCACAACCTTCCTCGACAGTTTCCTTAGTAAAACTCGCATATTTAGCCGTAGGAATATTATGGCGCACCATAAACTCTTTGGCGAACTCTTTACTGCCCTCGAGGGTAGCGCCGTGTTGCGAAGGGCCTATTACTTGCACGTGAGCGAGGTCTTTGTCGCTAACAAAGAAATCATATACCCCTTTTACTAAAGGGTCTTCAGGGCCTACTACCACCATTGCAATCTCTTTTTCGAGTACAAAGGCTTTCAGCGCAGGGAAATCAGTAGGGCTAATAGCTACATTGGTAGCTACGAGGTGGGTGCCCCCATTGCCAGGGGCTATGTAAAGCTGGTCGCAAAGTGGACTGCTGTGTAGTTTTACGGCAAAGGCGTGTTCGCGACCGCCAGAGCCTAAGATTAGTATGTTCATTTCTGTCAATTTGTCGATTTGCCGATTAGTCAATTTGTTTTATTTGTTGATTTTGCAAATGGGTATGGGTTGCATTTTGTGTTGGTTAGCACGGTTGAGGCGGGTGTATATCTCGAATACTTCGCGCTGTCTGCCTGTGAAGGCTTCGGCGGTATGCCCTTGTTCGGTTTGTAGCATTGCCCACTCTAACTCGTCATAAGTGGCTTTTAGCTGGTCTTCATCGCTGCGGTCATCGCCAAAAAGTCCGTCAGAGGGTTTTGCCTTGAGAATGCTTTGAGGAATCTGTAGGTACTCGCCAAGTTTGTACACTTCACTCTTCATCAGGTCGGCTATAGGACTGATGTCCACGCCCCCATCGCCGTATTTGGTAAAGAAACCTACGCCAAAATCTTCTATCTTATTGCCTGTGCCTACTACGATATAGCCTTCTAAACCAGCGAAGTAGTAAAGAGTCGTCATTCGTAGGCGGGCACGGGTGTTCGCTAAAGCCATTTCGTAGGTGGGCTTATCGGTCAGCGGTATTTGCACTACGAATTGGTCGAATACAGGGGTGAGGTCTACCCGCAAATTAGTGACGTTAGGGTAGTGCGCCTTGAGGAAGCTGATGTGCTCTTCGGCTCTGCTTACGTGGCTTTCTGCCTGATGAATGGGCATTTCGAGGCAAAGGGTTGGCAGCCCCGTACGCGCACAGAGAGTAGAGACTACGGCAGAGTCTACCCCTCCTGATATGCCTATCACCAAGCCTTTGACACGGGCTTGCTGGGCGTAGTTTTTTATCCAATCAATGATTTGAGAAGCTGTTTTTTCCATATGAAATGTATTTTATTCTAACCAAACAGGTTCGTTTTGCCAATTAGGTTTTATTCCTAAAGCATTAATATCGACATTAGGATATTTTTCAAATAAACTGGCTAATTGTATTGTGAATTTATTTTCTTTGTGAATAATATTCAAAATGTACTTCATTATGCAAAGGTGAATGTATAGACGCTGAAATTCGTGTTGTTTAGGCACATCAGTTATCCAAGGGAAAGGAGGGTTTGAAAGTAGTTTAGGAGTTCCTGTGAGATTTTTGTTCCAAAGGCGAGAATGATGCGCACAATAATTACGAATGAGAGCTATCGCTTGTAACCAACTAGGTAGGTAAGTGTGGTTTACCGCTCCGAACTCTTCAGCTATAATATCTTTTGATTTAATAGTATTTTTTAAATTGCCATTCGAATGTATATTAAAAAAAAGACACACCCTGGTACGCTATCAGAGAGGAAGCGCGGTGTGTACTATCAGGGCAAAGGTACAATATATTTTTATAACTGCAAAATTTTTAGGTGCTTTTTTAAAGAAAAAACGCTAACTATTTGAGATTTAAGAATTTCTAATGCTATATTTAAAAATTATCTCCGGTCTTATGATAAAAAACTAACTATAGCCTCACCGTTTTGGGCGGCTGTGGCAAAAAACTGTTGCAACTTTTCGAAGTGATACTTTAGGTAAGAAAAATCATCTTCGTTCCACTCTAATGAGGGGTAAAGCTCCTCGTTCGCTGCCATCTCTTCGGGATTGTAGTTTTCCCTTAGGTCTGCTTCGGACATAGCACTGAGTCGCTTACTGAGTGCCGCTACTTGAGCGGGGGTAATGTAGTGCGCAGGTCCAAATCCATAGAGGTCAGACTGCTCATCAAAAAGCTGTCCGCTGAAGAAAAGTCGGGATACATCATCGTCTTCATCTTCTTCGTAGCCACAGACGAAAGCACTGCCTGTGAGTAGGTACATAATACCACTCCACGCCTTATCAACATCAAATAAACGTTCACTGGTTTCTTCAGCCTCGAAAAGCGTATGAATCTCCTCTTCGAGTGCCTTAGGTTCTTTTAGATATTTGTCAAACTCCACCTTAGGTACGCGGAGGTAGTTCATAATCATACCCATAATATTGCTGTTTTACTATTGAAAGCACAAAGGTACGGAATAATAAGCAAATTAGCAAATTAGCAAATTAGGATATTTTTCTGTTTTCGGGTTTTTGGGGAGATATTTATACTTTGGGCGATGTGGTGTTCTTCCTGTATCGTTCCTATATCGTTTCTATAGGGAAGGTAAAGGGTACCTAAGGGGAGAAAATTTTTCTACATTTAAAGTATAATTCCGTTTTCTACTAAACTTTCGTAGGATTTCTCGGTGATAATTACATGGTCTAATAGTTTGATGTCTAAGGTTTCGGCTGCTGTTTTTACTCTCTGGGTTAGCTGTATGTCGTCGTGGCTGGGCTCGGTGCTTCCCGAAGGGTGATTGTGTACTAAAATAATTGCGACGGCACCTTGCTCTAAGGCGTTTTTGAAGAGAAGCCGTATATCGACGGTAGTATGCGTGATGCCCCCTGAAGAAAGTCGGCATTTGTGAATTACGCGATTGGCACTGTTGAGGTATAGCACCCAAAACTCTTCGTGAGGGAGGTCGCCAATGAGGGGTTGCATTAAGGTGAAGATGTTATGAGGGGCTTCGATTTTAGGTTGTGGCTCAGGTGTTTCGGCAGCACGCCTACGCCCTATTTCGGTAGCGGCTAGAATTGTGATTGCTTTGGCTATTCCGATGCCTTTGAAGGCGGTGAGCTGTGCGAGGGTTTGTTTGCCCAAAGTGGTTAGGCTATTGCCTACTGAAGCCAATATGCGTCTGCTTAAAGCAACGGCACTTTCATTGGCAGCCCCTGAGCCAATCAGGATGGCTAAAAGTTCGGCATTGCTTAATGCGGTTTTGCCTTGTGCCATCATCTTTTCGCGAGGTTTATCGGTGTCTTCCCAGTTTTTAATTGTCATAATTTAGTGGTTTGGGTTGGGGGTGTTAATAATACTCTATGATTCTCTTTTTTGTGGTTGTGAGTTTGCCGTCTTCGTATTCCTTGACGAGAGTGGCACTGCCTTGGGCATCGTATTCATACTCGTAAGTGGTAGTAACTGAATAAGTAGCATACTTCCGTTCACGTTTTTCTAAATAGTCCTTACTGTTGTAGGTACATATAGAGGTTAAAAAAAGCTCATTTTCGCTGCCTATGTAAAACTCTCCTTTAATGACTTGTCCTTTTTTGTTATGGGTTAGTATATTTTTCTGCTTACTTCCGTCTTTGTGTTCAATATTTATTTCTCTCTTGAGATTCTTATGGTCATAAGTGGAGTTCATTACAATCTTATCGTCATCTTTTTTGTAAATATCTGTTCGGGTAAGCTCTAAGCCTTCGGGGTTTAGCTTACTTATGCTTTGGTATAGGATATCTCCATCGCTGTTGTAAGCGGTTGTTTTTACTTCGTCGGCAGTGCGAGTAACGTAGATTTTTCTGGGTATTTGTTCGGCTTCGTCCTCATTAGGAGGAGTTAAGCGAACGGCTTCGGTATAATAGCCTTTTTCATCAAAAATATACAGCATTGAATCAGAGGCTTTGGTTTTCTCTTCAAAAAACACTCTATCGACATTGCCGTAGTAATAGGTTAGCTCGAGCATTTGTTTTACCTTGCCGTGCAATTGGTTGTCTTCTAAATCTGTAGCGGGTTTAATGCGTGTTTGGCAGCCTACAATGGCTATTAAGGTGGTTAAGATGATTAGTGCTTTCCTCATAGTTTGTTAGGGTTTGCTTTGTGTTGTTGATAATTTATTTGCTAGCCAGCTTACGTAGAACAACTGAAAGCTGTGATAAAGCATTATAGGCAATAGGAACATTACCTTATTATCGTCAGGGATGCCTAATACCATCATAAACAAGCTGCCGTGGACTAATGATTTTTTAGAGCCACAGAAGGTGGTGGTGATAGTATCTTCGCGGTTGAAGCCCAAGCGCTTAGCTGCCCAGCCTAATACGTGATAGACGATGAAGAACAGTCCTACTGATGCCCCTGCGATAATAAGAAACGTTACGGCTGGTACGCTGCTGAAGACTTGGTTTACAAAGGCTGTAGAAAAGCTTTCGTAGACGATTAGTAAGATGATAAGTCGGTCGAACTTGCCGATGAGTTTTCCGTAACGGGTGATGAACTTACGGCATAAGGGGTTTAGAAGCAAGCCTAATACGATAGGCAAGAGTACTTTTAGCAATAGTTGTTGGATGATAGAGGCTTGATCGACAGAGGAGCTGCTGCTATTGTCCATAAAAGGTTGCATTAGCATAGGGGTGGCAAAGATGCCGATAAGTCCTGATATAGAGGCGTTGAAGATAGCTGAGGGTACATTGCCTTTTGCGATAGAGACCATCACTACTGACGATGATACGGTAGAGGGCAGGCAAGCGAGGAAGTATATGGAAAACCATAGCAGGTAGAAAGTAGTGTCTTTTGCCAGCGGATAGAAGGCAATGACCAAAAGAGGGAAAAGCACAAAGGTAGCTGTCTGCACCAAGAGGTGTAGTTTCCAGTTTTTGATGTCGTTTATTACTTCGCGGATATTGAGTTTAAGACCATAGAGGAGGAAGATAATCACTATGCCCCAATCGATAAAAGTGCCTAAATTGAAGTAGGCGTTGTAGCTTTCGCGGTAGGGGATGAGTTTGCCCAAGAGCACCATTAGTACTAAAAACCAAAGGAAGGCGTTTTTGCTAAAAATCTTGTTCATTTTCTTTTGTATTACTAACCATTAGTTTCTTATTGTGATTTGATAGCGCAAAAATATAAAAAACTTTTGAAGAAGCTATAAAAAAATCAGAGAAAGAAGCAGAAGGGTGTGTATGATTGTGGGACCCCTTCTGCTATTCTCTGAAATATCGCCCGACTTTCTGAGGAGAATAGAATAGATGAAAGAGAGTGAAAGTCGGGACTTTAAGAAAAGCAAATATCTTGTGTATTTTCGGGGCAAAGATAAGCATTTTACCCCCCCCATACGTTAAAGCTATGTTAAAATTTAATGCAAATATTGTTAAATTTTTTGATAGTCGTCTAAAAAATGGACTACTTGTTGTTGCCGTGTGTGTAAGTCGCCTTTGAGGATAATATAACTAATGTGGTGTAGGTCAAGCATTTGTTGGAAGAAAGCAAATACTTCATCGCGCTCGTTGGGTTTATCGCGTAGGTCATCGGCTACCCAAGGTACATCGATGTAGGTTAGGAAGATAAAATCGTAATGGTGAGAGAGGGCTGCCTGCTCTATACGAGGGTCGCAATAACCGTAGTACAGATAAGAGTAAATCATTAGCTCCAGCAGACAGGTGTCGCAGAAGAGAAAGCGATGGGCTTGAGCAGCGAGCTCGTTTTCAGTGCGCATCTGTCCTTCGGCTATAGGCAGTACATCGTCAGGGGTGCAAGTAAGTCGCTGTTCGTCCCACTTGCATTGCAGATAGGTGCGCATATACTCCCCTACATATAGGGTATGGTAGTGTTGCGCTAGTAGCGTGCTTAGGGTAGTTTTGCCTGTGCTTTCAGGCCCTATAAAGGCTACTTTTGTGAGGGGACTGGGGTGTTGCGTAAGTGTCGTTTCCATTCTATATAACCCATAATAGCAATGATGGTGAATAAAAGGTATTGGAATGAAGTGAAGAGCATTCCTTTTTTGAGGTATAGGGGTACAGAGATAAAGTCGCCTACAATCCAGAAAATCCAGTTTTCGATTTTGCGTTTTGCCATTAGCCACATACCCACTAAGAAGATAGCGGTGGTGAATACATCAACATATTCGGTAGGTAAGAAGTGTTCAAAACCTAAAGCTACGCCTTCCATAGAGAAGTTGTTTTGTATAAAAGGCTTGAGGTAATAGACTGTAGTAACGAAAGTGAGGCTGAAGAGCCCTAAGCCGGCACAGATGTACCAATCGCGAGAAGTGGTGCGACTGATAGTAATAACGTTGTTATGAGCGTTTTTAGCCCATAATACCCATCCGTAGATACTCATTGCGGTATAATAAGCATTGATAAGCATATCGCCCCAGAGCACATAATGCCAAAGCAGATAGACAAAGAGTACAGTGCTGATGATACCTATAGGGTACACCCATATGTTCCCTTTTTTAGCATACCAAACGCTTAAGAAGCCGAAAAGGACTCCGATAATTTCTAAGACTACCAAGTGAGTTTCTACCCCTTGGTATTGAGCAAATAAATCAGTCATCGGTAGTTAGTTAAGAGAAAGGAACGTAGTCATGGCGGTCAGACTTTACTATTTTCACGTACATAAGTCCGTGTTCTACCAAATCAAGAGCTTCTTCTATTTCGGTAGTGAGGAGGCTCATCACTTGGGTGTAATCGCCGTAGATTTGGGTGCTTAGCGGATTTTCTTTGATAATAAGTCCTGAGGCACGTAGTTTTCTGATGAAGTGCTGAATAGGTTTTTCAAAATCGTCTTGCAACGGACTAAAGGTTAGTTCTACAGATATTTTCATAATGGTTATTAGTTTTTGTTTACGTGCCGCAAATGTAAGAACTTTTTCTTAAAACACAAGATACTCCTTAATAATTTACTACCACATTTAAGCGTTTGGCTAATAGCTTCTGTAGTTGTAAGTAGCTCTTTACGGTTTCTAAGAGTTCTCGTTTCTCCTCTTCTTCTGCTGAGGCAAATTGCGCTTGTATCTCCTGAATAAGGTGGCGCACTAATAGCGTGCGAATGTTTAAGATGATATCGCTTACCATTGCGTTGATGTGCGCATCTTTGTCTTTAGCAATGATGTCGCGGCGCTCCCAGTCGTCTAAATGGCGATTTTCATCTTCCATTATTAGGTCTGATACTTTTTCTGATAGGTCAATAGGCAGTTCATTGGCTATTCTATCGATGTTATAGTCAGGGTCTTCGTTTAGCTTCTGCATCAGCAGCTGGTATATTTGCTTAAAATCAGGATTGGCGAGCTCTATTTCGTCTTCTTGCAATTCTAAAAAAACTTTCTCGTATACCTTTAGGGTCTGCTGTACTTGCTTTTCCTTTAGGTTACCTTCTTCGTCTTGCTCTAGTATGGTATCGATAAACTCACACTCACGATTAGCGTATAGCAACAGCGTTTTGATAAGGTCGTGCTCAAGGGTTTCGAGTTTGTTGATGCCGCGCTGCTCTACGGCTTCGGGCGTTCTGCTTACCTGCATAGTAGGCTGCTTGCGCTCTACTTTTTGCCCTTCGTAAAGGTCTTTTTTGAGCATTTGCGAAAGGGTACTAAAGAGTACCTCTTCCGAAATGTCCATTATCACAGCACACTCGCGCACATACACTTCGCGTTTGATAGCATCGGGTATTTTGGCGATGCTGTTTATCATATCGCGTATGGTTTCGGCTTTTTTGATAGGGTCGTCTTGTGCCTCTTGCATCAGTAGCGAGGCTTTGAATCGGATAAAGTCGGTAGCGTGGTCTTGCAGATATATCACAAGGTCTTCGTACGCGGTCTTGCGCGCAAAGCTGTCAGGGTCTTCGCCATCGGGGAAGGTGCAGACCTTTACGTTCATACCTTGCTCGAGAATAAGGTCTATACCGCGAATAGAAGCGCGTAACCCTGCCGCATCGCCATCGTATAGCACCGTGATGTTAGGGGTTAGGCGGTGTATAAGCCTTATTTGGTCAGGGGTAATGGCAGTACCGCTCGAGGCTACCACGTTTTCAATGCCTTTTTGGTGCAGCTGTATCACATCGGTATACCCCTCTACAAGGTAGCAGTTATCAGCCTTAGCAATCGCCTGCTTGGCAAAGAAAATACCATACAGCACTTTGCTCTTGTGATAAATATCACTCTCAGGCGAGTTGAGGTACTTAGCCTGTTTCTTGTCGTTAGTGAGGATACGCCCCCCAAAGCCAAGCACACGCCCGCTCATAGAGTGTATGGGGAACATCACCCTGCCTTTGAAGCGGTCGAACTTGCGGTCGGCATTGACAATCGTCAGCCCTGTTTTCTCTAAATAAGGCAGTTGATAACCTTTGGCAAGGGCAGCGTCAGTAAAGGCTGTCCATTCATCAGGCGAAAAGCCTAAACAGAACTTTTTGATAGTCTCATCGGTAAAGCCGCGCTCTTTGAAATAAGAAAGTCCGATGGCTTTGCCTGCCTCTGTGTTGAGCAGCGAGTCTTGAAAAAACTGCTGTGCGTACTCCGACACTATGTAGAGGCTTTCGCGCTCATCGGCTTTCTCTTTTTCTTCTGTAGATGGTTGGCTTTCTTCAATCTCAATGTGATATTTCTTAGCCAGATAGCGAATGGCTTCGGGGTAGGTAAAATGCTCGTGCTCCATTAAGAAAGCGATAGCATTACCCCCCTTGCCACTGCTGAAGTCTTTCCAAATCTGCTTCACTGGCGAGACCATAAAGCTCGGCGTCCGTTCGTTAGAAAACGGACTTAAGCCTTTGTAGTTAGAGCCGGCGCGCTTCAGCTGTACAAAGTCGCCGATGACCTCTTCTACTCGCATCTGGTCATATACTTTATCGATAGTGTTTTTGGTAATCACGTTTGTTTTTGACTAAGAAAGTTAGGCAAAAGTACTATTTTATGTTGAGATACACAAAATTTACTTATCCATACGCACAATGCGAGGCTGAAAGCGCCCTATTACCTCTACCAAATCTCTTTGCGATTGCATTACCGTTTCGATGTTTTTATACGCCATAGGGGCTTCTTCGGCATTGCCCCCGATAAGGGTAATATCTTTGGCTTTCAGTACTTTCTTAATATCTGAACTAGTAAAGCGATTCCTGCTCTCATTGCGCGAGAAGGCACGCCCAGCCCCGTGAGAGGCTGAAGCAAAACTCTCAGCATTGCCCTTGCCGCGCACTATATAGCCTGCATCGGTCATCGAGGCAGGGATAATACCCAATACCCCCTCGCCAGCAGGAGTCGCCCCTTTGCGGTGCACTACCACCTCCTTGCCATCGTGAATTTCTTTCCACGCAAAGTTGTGATGGTTCTCAATGCGTGCTCTTAGTCGCCCACCTACCGCACGAATAAGTCGGCGGTGAATATCATCGTGACAAGCCGAAGCGTAATCGCCTGCAAGGTTCATAGCCGTCCAATACTCTAACCCTAAGTGAGTGCTGAGGTCGAGCCACGCAAACTGCTGGGCTTCTTTGGGTAGCGGACACTGTTCGGCAGCCACACGCACATAATACTGCGCTATCTCCGCCCCAAAACCACGCGAACCGCTATGCGAAAGGATACCTAAGTACTTACCCTTAGGTAGCCCTATTTGTGGGTCGTCTGCTAAAAGCTCTACCTCGCCAAACTCTACAAAGTGGTTGCCACTGCCTGAAGTACCCATCTGCTTAATAGCTTTGTCCTTCAATCGTTTGAGGATAGGGATAAGCGAAAAAGTATCACGGTCGAAAATCTCGTGTTCTACGTGCGACTTGTGGGTTTCGTACATACCAAACTTAGTATGCTCGGCAAGGGCTTTCTCGTACTTATCGCGTGCCCCTGAGAGGTACGATACAGGAATATCCAAGATGCTGAGGCACATACGGCAACCAATATCTAAGCCTACCCCATAAGGAATGACCGCATTCTCTACCGCCAACACGCCCCCTATAGGCAAGCCGTAGCCACTATGAGCATCGGGCATCAGGGCACCGCCAACCGAAATAGGAAGTTTCAGAGCTGTATAGAGTTGCGTTTTTGCCTCTTCGGTGATGTCCTCGCCAAAGATGTGATAAGGGGCGCGCAAGCTGTTGAGCTGTCGTTTTTCGGTTTTAGTAGACGAAAGCAACGCTTCGGCTATCTGACCAAAAGTAAGATGCCCTTCGTACTGTGCAGGATTTTTTAGAATATCCTCAAGTACCGACTTTACATACGCTAAGTTTTTAGTAGCGTAATTGCGTTTCATCACTTCCAACGCTACATTAATAGATTGATTATTCGGGAAACCTAACTTCAGTAGGTCTTTCCCTTTGAGTTTTAAATTTGCCATAATAATTTGTTGTTAGTGTTTAGCTGTTAGTAGTTAGTGTTTAGTTATCAATCGTTAGCAGATGCCATAAGCTAACGACTAACGACTAGTAACTAACGACTAATTTAACTTCCTTTTTAGCCGCAGCGCGTTCCTTCTTATAGCTCTTTTCTACATAAGTGCTTTTGAAGTCAGAGCCATTAAAGGTGCGTACAGGGTTGCCTCGCTGCACTTGGGTGTGATTATTCCAATGGTGCTGCGCTTGCTGGGCAAGTTGCTGAAGCTCTATTTCGGCGAGCTTTTCCCTCAGACGGTTGAGGGCGAGCTTCTTATTGTCGAGTTGCGAACGCGAGTCCTGTGCAAATACGCTTACCCCTGTGGGGAGGTGAGTGGCGCGTACTGCCGAATTTACCTTGTTCACATTCTGTCCGCCATTGCCTTGCGAACGAGTGGTTTGGAACTGTACATCGCGCTCCGAAAAAGACTGGCGTTGCAGTTGGTCGAGCTCGAAAACGCCTATATACCAATTGCTGCGCTGATGAAATTTGCGAAAGGTACTCTTACCCACCCAACAAACCGTACCGAGCCAACTCTTTAGGAAAGCCGATAGCTCCTTGCCTTTAAGTTGCACAGTAACTGACTTTATAGTCAGATTAGCATCGCCTTCCTCTCGGCTGAGAGTGGTATAGTCGATGCCCTTTTGAGTAGCCTCTTGCAAAAAGACTTTCAGCACTTTGGCTACCACCCATTGGCATTCTAAGGGGCCACGCCCTGCAGTGATTTGTATGATTTTTTCTTGCATTTTTTCTTTTGTTTTTTGTAAATCGGACGAGTCCGGCGGGCGGACTGGTCGGATAAGGTTAAAGATTAATTTGCTTCGGGAAAATCTCCCTCTCCTTGGGAGAGGGTAAGGGGAGAGGATACAAAAAAAGCCCGAAGCGGGTGCTTCGGGCTCTTCTATATTTTATACTATTATTCTAAATCAAGCGGATACGCCACGAAGCGTTACCTTGTGCAAAGGTAATACAGATGCGATATGTAACTTGATATAGGTCATTTCTTCGTGTGTATTTATGAGGTTAAATAATGATTTGTTTTGTAATTCGGCGGCAAAGGTACTACTATTTTCTCAATTAGCAAGAAAAAAAGAAGAATTATTTTTTAAATAGTGTTGTTCCCTAAATAGTTAAACATAAATTTATAAGCTATATTTCTGTTGGCTTGTTCTGAAAGTTCTTTTATAAGCTTATCTTTTTCAGCATTGGTTAGTTTTTTTTTAGCTTCTTTTTTAGCGGGTTTAGCTGTTTTTGTAATTAATGTCTGCATAGTATTTTAGTTTTTGTAGTTACAAAGGTAATAATAAAATCTGAACAAACAAAAATCTATATATAATTCCAGATTTCTACCAATTCCAGAAATAAGAATATTTATTTTTTCCAAAAAATTCCCTTTAAAAAGCTGAACAAGAGATAAAAGAATAGCATTGGTACAATCAACTCACCAAATGATACCAAACTAATGGTATCGTCCTTATTACATAAACTTTTAAGGAAATGATATAAGTTTTGAGGGAAATGTAATATAGAGTTAGGGTTCTTAAATAGTACATAATACACAAACAGTACAATAAAACTATAGCTTATTAAACCGTAGACTAATAAGAGAAAATCTATTTTTGTCCACTGTACCTTTTTACCTTTGATCATTCTAAAAATATCACCTATTTTGCGGAAAGAGTGTTGCAAAAGGTTAGGTTTATTTGTAATATCTGAGAGTATCCAATAACCATCGCTTCTGAGAAATGGATTGAGATTAAAAAAAGTATGTAAACAAACAATAATAGCAATGAGAGTTAGACTTATTTGTCCTAATAATAACCCTACTAATGAGAGCAAGGTACAGAAAATGATTTCAAAATACATTCCTGCACAATTTACTACCACCCGTTGCCATTTCTTGAGTCGCCATACATCAGTAACATCGGCAAAATAAACAGGAGTAAACAAATAGAAACCACCGCCGATTCCTCCGTGTTCTGCCCCAAAATGGCTTGCTGCGGTAGCGTGCCCTAATTCGTGAAAAGTAACACTTATAGCCATTACCACCAAAAAGAAAATAACACTTTCTTGCACCTTAAAACTCTTATAACCATCTAAAAGTAAATAAAGCTCTGTACCTATCACCATTGTACAGACGAATAAGATAAGCCAAGCGATTTTCTTGCGAAAAAGAAAATGTAGTGAAGGGGTGATTTTAGCAATAAAACGCTTGCTAAAAATGATAAAACTCAGCTTGAGATAGGAAGGCTTTTGATAAGGTTTTATTTGTTCTTCTTCGCCTTCTAACAATCCATACTTCGAGAGTTTGTTGTAAAGAAGAAAGTGCAGAGCGTTTACTGTAATTTTCTTTTCAGATTGCTGGTTGTGTAGTTCACATATCTCTTGAAGAGAGCGCTCATTGTCTATGAGTGAAAGGAGGTCATAAGTATCTTTATTAATTTTCAAATAATGCTTATGCAGAATGTTACAGAGAATAAACTCTTTATCATTGAGTTTATTGAAAGTAATAGAGGGATTAATATGTGGAATTTTGTTTTGCATTAGAAGCAAAGGGCTTTAAGGGCGTAAGCAGTAGTGAGTGTCTCGCTTTTATAAGGTTCGTACGCTTTAGGTTTGATAAAGTTCATAGCTTCCCACCCTCCTAAGATATTTTGAGTAGCAAGCAATTGTTTTTGTAGGATTATAGCAGTTTCATCAGTGTTGAGCCCCACTGTTTTTAAAGTGAGTAAAGCCAATGCTATAGAAAGGGGTTCAGTAGGGAGATGGGTTTTGATATAATTGACAGCACACTGTATCTGGTTTGTATATTGCTCACCAAAGCATTGCAACAAGCGCACACAAACGTAAGTACCGTAATAATTGCCGTAATACCAACGACTCTCCCAATAGCCTTCTTCTTTTTGTTGAGAGAATAAATAACTAATTCCTTTTTCGATAACAGACAAATAGGCTTTTGGGTCATAAAGATGGAGTGCATACAAGAAGTTAGCTACTACCTCCACATCAGGACCTGTACCCCACTTGCTTTCGTTGAAATACTGTTGTTTTTGCTGTAGAGATGTTAGGTTGTGCTTGGGGAGTATCCACGTTTCAATGCCCCCATTAGCACAACTTCTACTATTGATAGCCGTATCAATGGCTTTTTGACAGTGCTTAGCAATCTCATCTTTTTTGCCAATATGAATAAAGAACTGCATTATTTGCGCCAAATCGTCAATATCAGGAGCTATTTCTTGTACGGTGGGAAAGTATTGCCAAGCGCCTACTTCGGGATTGATACGCTCCATAAAGTAGTGGTATTCCTCCTCAAAGAAAGATGTGATGGGCAACCGGTATCTTTGAGCAATAGTGTACAAGCAATCGTTTAATAGTGCACGTTGGAAAGTATCGGAGGTATGTACCTGACAAGTGTTTTCAAAGCCTTCGGCATTACCTAAATACATAGTATGTTTTAGTTCAGCGTAATGCTGACGGAAATCTTGCTCTATAAAATCCAAGCCTTTGTGTATGCTCTCTTCTTTTACTGCCGAGAAATTGAAAAAAGAGGCAGTGTTTCGTTCTTTTTTAAGAGCAAGAGTAGTTTTTAGCACAGCCAAATAACCTTCAGTAGTTTCCAAATAGCTTTGGATAGTAGTAATCATCTGCTCAATAGTTTGCAACCACCCGCTGGGAATATTCAGCTCAGCTACTACAGCTTTTGCCTTTTCAAACTGCACAATAGCTTCTTTCAGCAAGTCTTGCCCCACGCCTTTTACAAACAAATATTTATGAAGAGTGTTAGGCTCCTGTTGTGCTTCTGCAAAATCTACCTTTTGTTGCAACTGATAGACCGCCCAATTGAATTGCCCACGGCGTACATCACGTGCAAAATCCTTTACATCGTCATAGAGCTGAAACCCTACTGAAAAATAGCGATGTGACAATAATAATTTTTCGTACACAGCCTTGTTTTGAGTGTTGCTTTGTACCCAAAGGCTATCTATAGCTATTTTGCCAAAAGCCGATTTATCATCTGCTAAGCTACTGTATTGTTCAAACGATACTTCAGAGGTAGTAAGCAGGCGTTTTTCGGTTTGTATAGCCTTAAAGTACTCCGCTTTGCGCTGTTGCCATAGTTCCCAAAAAGACGATTTATAACCGTAAATACTTGTGAGGATTTTAATTGTTTCCTCTTGCAAGGCAAGCATTTCCACCAATGCTTTTGTATCGCCCTCATCTACTAAGGCGTCTAAACAAAGCACTGCATTGTAATAGGTATAACCCGCTTTGCAGAGCAAGCACAAGGTTTCCGCACTTACAGTAGGAAAATAAGTGTGAAACAAAGCGGGGTAATGCTTGTAAAACTCTGGAGATTTCTCGGTGGTAGGCATAAGGCTAAAAATTAGATATCACGCGGTATTCTTTTTGGTTATGAGCTTTATTGATAAAGTTACGCATTTCATTGGTAAGAGGTAATTGGTTTTG
>ERZ773035.1500-NODE-1500-length-16772-cov-5.101513_pt1 | contig 16772 bp, 16 predicted proteins | sample MGYA00511487_ERZ773035 | MGnify/ENA primary metagenome ERZ773035 (study PRJEB29015, sample SAMEA2737985) | human oral metagenome | biome: human oral; feature: human-associated habitat; material: dental | place: China | collected 2024 ...
GGCAAGAAAGCGCTGATTCTGCCACCGGGCTCAGACACTTGCCGCATTCGGAACCCGGCAGAAGATGCTGCTCATGGCCAGGCCCGTTCGGATGGGAAAGCCCGGCATCCGTGGCTGTACCGGCGTCGGTACCCGCAAGACACGGTACGACTGTCTGCGACGGTCCGCGACTGTCCGGGCACTTTACTGCAACTGTTTGGCAAACAGATGACGACTGTCTGACGAAATCGTGGAGAGCAGCCAGTAGCATCCTCATCCATCAGGGACGCCAGAACCTGATCGGCACGGTTTCGCGGTCAGCCCGACTTCCGCGGTCCGCCCGTGTCCGTGGTCAGCTCGTCGTTAACCGCACGTCCCATCGAGAAGCTTTCATCCTGCACTCCCCATGTCCGCTCGCCTGCCCGCCCGCACGTGGCTGTACTTCATCGCCCAGTCCGTCAACCTGACCACGGCCGTGATGGCCGTCACCATCGCTGCCCTGGTGGGCGCCGTGGTGGCCCCGCGACCATGGATGGCCACCCTGCCCTATGGGGGCCAGTTCCTGGTGGTGATGCTGGCCACGCTGCCGGTGGCGCGACTGATGCGCCACCATGGCCGCAAGCGCATCTTTCTGGCGGCCACGCTGCCGCTGGCCCTGGCCGGCATCACCGGCTACCTGGCCGTGCAGGACCGCTCGTTCGGGCTGCTGGTCGTCTCGCATGCGCTGCTGGGGCTGTACATCGCCGTGGCCAACTTCTCGCGCTTTGCCGCCACGGACGGCCTGTCCACCTCGCTGAAGCCCCGCGCCATGTCCCTGGTCATCGCCGGTGGCGTGGTGGCTGCCTTCACTGGCCCCAGCCTGGTCAACAGCTTGAGGGAATGGGCAGGCATCCAGGACTTTGCCCTCTGCTACGCCGCCTTTGCCGGGCTGGCCGTGCTGCACGCACTCACCATCCTGCCCATTCGCACCCGGGACGATGACACCCGCCAGCCGGGCCCTGCCGGTGTCCAGACGCATGCCGCCACGCCTCACCCTGTCGCCGCCAGCGCCTGGCAACTGGTGCTGCACGACCGGCCGCTGGTGGCCGCCATGCTCTCGGCCGCCGTCGGCTACGGACTGATGAACCTGCTGATGATCCAGTCCTCCATGAACATGACCCAGCTGTGCATGGCCTTTTCGGACGTGAACCGCGCCATCCAGTGGCACGTGCTGGCCATGTTCCTGCCCTCCTTCGTCACGGGCTCCATCATCCAGCGCATGGGCACCCACGCCGTGATCGTGGCCGGCTTCATCCTCATCGGCATCAGCGCAGCCTTCAACATGGGCAACGACGGCTACGCGATGCTCAGCACCTCGCTGGTCCTGCTGGGCCTGGGCTGGAACTTCACCTACATCGGCGGCAGCGCCATGCTGAACGAGCGGCTGGACCAGCTGCGGGCGCAGCCGTCGGCCGCTGCCTCGGGGGCTGATTCACCATCAGCCACCCAGGACGCAGCCCCGGCAGCCCACCGCCCTGACCCGACCGTCGAGGTCCAGGGCATCAACGACCTGGGCATTGCCGTGATGGCCACCCTGGGCGCCTTCCTGCCCGCCCCGCTGATGAGCTGGCCCGGCTGGGCCGGCAGCAACCTGCTGGGCGGGGGCGCCAGCGTGCTGCTGATCGGGTTGGTGGTGGCGGTGTGGCGGCGGCGGGTGGGGTGAGCCTGGTCAGTGCGGGGGAACCCCTTGTGGACGCTAACGGCGAGATGGGGTATCGGGATGCAAAGGGAGGTATCAGGACGGATCAGCGTCCCCCTGCCATGCCGCAGACACAGCCTCGACCACTTCGGCCCATACACCGGGTTCAGCCAGTATCGGAATCTCGCGTGCCAGCACATTGCTGAGGACGCCGTCGTTCTGCTGCAGCGAACGGATCACCCGATCCGCCTGGGCATCCGGCATCTCCACAACTTCCTTCAGTGCGGCACGTGCCCGGGCATGCAGCTGAAGATGGCGGGATTCCTCCCGCATCTTCGTGGCCAGCGCCTTTCCAAGAACATCTGCCAGGAAGCAGACATGCGGCCCCAGATCAGGGTATCGCCACACTGGGCACGCCAGTGTTTCCCCTGAAAAGCAGAAATTGGAACTGACCCCATCGGGATACACGATGGGCTTGCGAGCGAAATCGACATGCTCGCGCACCAATGACATCAACGGCCGAGACACGCCGTCCAGCACCTGATCATAGCGTCGACGTACCTGGGCATCATCGGCGATCAGGCTGGAAACCGGCAGGATCATCGAATCCGGCACCGCGCCGTCACGCCGCAGAATGTCGTTGATGAGAAAGCGGTGAACCCGCCCGTTGCCATCGGCCAGCGGGTGGATGTAGACGAATCCGAAAGCGACCACCGCGCTGCGCATCACGGCAGGCTGACCCTGCGTCCGATCCAGAAAGACCCGCAACCCTTCGAGCATGGCCGCCACGTCTGCAGCGGGCGGCGCCACATAATGGACGATGTCCTGATAGCGCACCGTTTCGCCCACGAACACCGGCGACTGCCGAAGTCCGAACTGCCCCAGGGACGTGCGCCTGCCCAGGATCTCCTGCTGCAACTCCGCCAGAACATCGGCCGACAGAGGTACTGTCCCCCGCCCCAGCCGGCGAGCCATCACATCGGCAAAGCGCTGCACACGGCTCACCTGATTGCCCTCGCCCTCGATGCTGAAACTGGCCCGGCTTTCGCGCAGCGTCAACCACACTGCCGAACGCATCAGCAGATCAGGACCGAACTCTGCCATGAGCCCGTCCAGTAGCTGATGCACGTCAAGGGACTCCGCAGACCTGACCGCCTCCGTCTTGACCACCAGAGGGCAGAAATGGCGGGTTCCCGGCAGATTGTCGACAACTCGCCAGCGGGACACCCGCTGCCCACGCCCCGTGGATGCCACCACCCGTCGCATCCCATCAAGGGCGTTCACATAATTACCTGCAAGGCCCACGGGCACGCGCAGCGTCTGGCCGGTCAGCCACTCATACAGGAAGGCGGCTCGACGCGCGTACTGCCCGGTTGGTTCGGTATCCACCCAGGTCTGGATGACGTCCGGCCCGATTTGCTCGAACAGACGTGCAAGCAACCCCAGGTGCGGCACCTCGTGCCGCAGGTGAAACAGCAGATGCGCGACCACATCCGCGGATGGGCGGGCCGCCTCCGGCCAGGTTTCAAGCCAACCGTTGGCCGTCACCTGCGTGGCACGACGCCCCCCCATCCGGCTGACGACGGGCAGGTCTTCGGGCCACGGCAGCTGGAAGGCCTGAGCCAGCCAGGCACCACCGAGAGGATCTGAAGGCTGGGCAGTCGTGAGCGTGGAGAGATGGCCAGACATGCGCGGAATCGATCATTCTTGCAATGAAACGATTAGCATACAGGGTTCTTGCGTGGAATCAATTGACTTCAGCCGCCGCCAATAGCTCCCTCACTCCCACTCGATTGTCTTTTGCAATAAAAAGACATTCAAAATCAACATCTTAAAAATAAACTCATCCTCGATGCCATGAAAAATACCATCGAACGCCAAGAGAGGGGTTGAGTCGGCATCGTCAGACCTAGCGATGCTGGCCAACCCGCCGGCGCTCGGTCTCCCCCTTCGATAGCACGCTGGGCCAAGTCGCCAGCTCGTCGTCGGTGAGGCTCGCCAGGATTTCGGGGAGGCGCTTTGTACTGACGTGGCCTGGTGGCTCGAACATGTATCCGGCCGCGATCAGTTCAGCCTCGACTTCCTCGGTGATGAAAAACGGCTCGGCCTGGTCCTGATGTAGCGTCGTCATGCTGTTTCCTCCTGGCGTTCATCCTGGCCGGCGGCCAGGGCTATTCATGCAGTTGCGCTGCCCTATGCCTTCACCAGCTTCGCAGCCTTGGGATCGTAGATGTACCCGGTGATGCTGCCATCCTTGATGCGCGCCACGGCCTCGTCGATCACGAACAGCGGAACGAGAAACCATTCCTCAGGCTGCACGGGGTGACCGAAGCGGTCGTTGATGGTGATGTTCAATCGCGCGGGGGCGAACAGTCTGTGGAACAGTTTCTCCATCCGGGTGCGATTGACCCCTGCCAGCTTGTACGTCGCCACCACTTCAACCTTCGCCAGCAGGTAGGTGGAGTCGTGTTCTGCGTTGGCAATGCGCGTCTCCACCCTGCCGCCGGTCACGCCCATCTTGTGGATGATGTCGCGGTGCTGCGCGACATAGGGATGATCGGAGAGGGAGCGCAGGACGTAGATGGTGCCGCTTTCGACATCATCGGCCTCAAGCTCGCCACCGAAGGAAAGTTGCCCGCTCTCAGGAGAGGCCAGCCGCCGCGCAGCGGCGTCGTTGTAGAAGGCGCGCTGGAGCGAGCGCAACAGCAGATTGCTTTCGGTGCCGTTGGAGAAGATGAGGCGCAGGCGGCGGTCCACTTCCCCGGCAGTGGTTTTCAGCGGTTCGCCGACCTCGGCGACGTAGAGCGTGATGCCATCGAGAACGAAAAAGTCCCCGACTTCAATCGCGCGGCGGCCCGCTTCGATGGGCTGGGACTGGCGCATACCGGTTTTGACTTCCGCTTGCACGCGCTCGAACAAGGGCCGGAAGGTCTCGAAGTCCTCGCAGGGCTTGCGATCCGCGATCTCCTCGGCGGCGCGCTTTTCGGCGCTGGTGCGGACATGGCGCAGGACCGTGATGTCGTCCGCCTCGGCTACGCCCGCTAGCTCGGCGGCCAGATCATCGATGTCGATGGCTTCATCTGCCGAAGCGGCAACGGCAGGCGTCCCGGCAAGCAAGCCCTGATGGTCCAGCGGCTCCAGCAGGGCGCGGCAGTCCGGGAGCGCGCGCAAACGGTCCAGACGCACGGCGTAAAGGCGCTCGAATATGTCGCGGTCTTCACCGTGCTGCGGCACACGGCCGTGCTGCTCTACGAAGCGTTGGATTTCCTCGAAGCCCGCGATGACGCGCTCCTCACTGGCCGGCCGTCCGCCCTTCTTCTCCGGCGGTGCGAACTCGGCAAGCTCCGCAGCGAGTTCGTCAAGATCGGAGTTACTCATAGCGTCCCTCCGCCTTGAAACGCATGAAGGCGGCCGCGCCTTCGGCCATGCGTCGCTCCCAGGCATCCTGGGAATCGAGCGCTGGAATGCGGCCGCGCTCCTTCTTGAACTGGACGGCGCGAACAGCCATCTCCTTCGCCTCATCCGGCGTCAGGCTCGTGCGCTTGGCCGAGATGGCCGCCGCGACCTGCTTCAAGCTGTCCTCGCTCATGGTCTTGGCAAGGATGGCGTAGGCTTCCCCGAAGGGGTTGATGCGGTCGATCAGGTCGATGTCCAACTCGCGCACGTCCATCGCGAAGCGGCGCACGCCGTCGATCAGGGCGGTGTTGGGCGACCCATCGCTCTCGCCTTCTGTGATAAGGCGCTTGGCCTGCTGCGTGAGGTTGAGGGCGGCGATGGCGTGCTGGCGCACGGCCTCCTGATCTTCGGCGTCGAGCTCGGGATACTTGTCCTTGATGATCTTGCCCATGCGAACCTGCGTCAGCTCCTCGGGCACCAGCTCCTCATCGAACAGGCCGCGCTCGATGGTGGGCTTGTCCTGCACGAAGGCCGCGATAACTTCGTTCAAGTCTTCCTGACAGATTCGCGCCGCCTCCTTGCTCTTGGGCTCGGCGAGGCCCTTGATTTCTATTTGGTACGCCCCTGTCTGCTCATTGACACCGACATTGCAGCGGTCCGGGTCATAGCCCCCTTCGCCGTAGTTAAAGCCCGGCGTCGGGCCGCTGTCGGGGTTCTTGGGCTTGAACTCGAAGCGCGGAGCTAGAACCTGCTCCATCAGCAGGCTCGCCGCGATGGCCTTTAACGTATCGTTAACGGCCTCGGTGACAGCTTCCTCGGCTGCGTCCGGCTCGGCGATCAGGTTGGTAAACCTCGCGCGGGTCTTGCCGGGCGCGTCGCGGGTAGCTCGGCCGATGATCTGCACGATCTCGGTCAGGCTGGCGCGGTAGCCCACGGTCAGCGCGTGTTCGCACCAAATCCAATCGAAGCCTTCCTTCGCCATGCCCAGCGCGATGATGATGTCCACATGGTCGCGGTTGTTCTTCTGCGCCGGGTCTTTGAGTGAGGCGGACACGCGGTCGCGCTTGGCGGCATCGTCATCGACGAGATCGGCGATCCGCAGCACGCGGCCATCGGGGCGCTTGACACGTTGGAAGCCGGTCGCAGGGTCGATGCCTTGCCATTCACCCAGCGCCTCGATGATGTGCTCCACTTCCCGCATCTTGTCCTTCGTGCTCTCGCGCGAATTGACATTCGGGATGTGGATGATGGTCTTCTCGGCGGGATCAAGGACATTGAGGATGTCGTCGACGTAAGGCCCGCTGTAGAAGTAGTAGCCGATGTCAAGTTGCTTGAGGTACTCGTAGCCGTTGAGCTGTTCGTAGTAGGTGTAGGTGACGGTATCGAACTTCGACTCATCCTGCGGTGCAAGCACGGCCTCGGCGTCGCCACGGAAGTAGGAGCCGGTCATAGCAACGATGTGTGTTTTGCCCCGCGCGAAGAACTGCCCTAGGTGCAAGCCGAGCTTGTTGTCCGGGTTGGCCGAAACGTGGTGGAACTCATCGACCGCGATCAGTCGATCATCGAACGCTTCCACGCCGTAGGCATCGACCGCGAAACGGAAGGTCGCGTGGGTGCAGACCAGCACCTTGTCGTCACCTTCAAGGAAGGCGCCCAACGACTTGACCTTGCCGCCGTTGTCATTGCCCGGCGCGTTGCACAGGTTCCACTTGGGTTCGACGTGCCAGTCGGACCAGAAACCGTACTTCGACAGCGGCTCGTCGTTGAAGCTAGCACCGATGGACTTTTCCGGTACAACGATGATGGCCTGCTTCAAGCCTTGGTTATTGAGCTTGTCGAGTGCCACGAACATAAGCGCACGGCTCTTGCCCGATGCGGGTGGCGACTTGATCAGCAGGTATTGCTCTCCCCGCTTCTCGTAGGCCCGCTCCTGCATGGGCCGCATGCCAAGCGCATTGGCCTTGGTCGATACGCCGTTTCGGGCGTAGGTGACGGAAACGGTCGGTACGGACTTGATCTTGTCGCTCATGCATTGAATCCCACTTTACACTTCGTACCTTTGGCAGGCGCAGTCGAAGCGGTCATCTTGATATAGAGTTCAAACAGCTTTTCCAACCTCTCAGTATCGTTCTTGAAGCGTCGACCGATGTAGATACGCTCCAGCACTTCGTCGTTTCGATCATGAGCTGCACGAAGATCCGCGGGCATGCTATCGGGGCCATACAAATCTGCGATGGTAGCCGGGAAATGATGCTCCCGCACTAGCAGAATATCCTCAGCACAGCGCGTGAGATCGGACATATTTTTCTCAGTCAGAGTCGGGACCGGAAAGGTATTCCATCCAAGGGTATTGGAATACCGGTAGCGAGTTTCCAGTTTACCGCAAACGGTGGCAATCCAGACTAGATGCAGGCGGCTGGCGATGAGGGCCATATTCCAAAGAGGGGCATCGTAAAGAGCGAAGGCATTATCCGACACGATAGAATGGGCCGAGAGAACCCCTACCGGGAGATAGGGACGCGTTTCCGAAGTTACCTTGGGAACGACAATCGACGAGTGGACACCTCGCCCCTGTATTTGCTTGAATCGATGTGGCCGACCAGCAAAATCCCGAGTGGATTCAGCATCGCTTTCGAGTCGCATTTTACGGACACCATCCAAGCGGGTGGCGATGAAATGCGATTCACACGCTTCGCCGACTTCACAATCCTCAATCCATAGACAGCGCCGAACGATTCCTTTTACAAACTCCTGTGAACCAACAAATTCGTAAACAAACCGGTCGATTGAAGGATCCGCAGCGAGCGCCGACTCCGCCTCATTAAATGTAAGAAGAAGATTTCCTCCATCTTTTGGCATATTACCCAAGTCCATATAGGCGCAACCCGAAATAGATTTTTTCGACGGCTGGATATCAATATCTCGGCCTGCAACGAGGTAAGCGTTAATATTGTCAACTTCCTTGGCAACAGTCACCCCATCATCCCCAATTGACAATAAAGTTTTCCCCCCTTGGTGGCGATTAGACACCCCAACAATAACAACAGTCACACCCGCATTATGACTAGCGAGATTTGTCCACTTAAACGAAGTATGTGCAAAAAAAATTTTATGACCTGAATTGAATATAAGCGGCCAAAGAATCGGAACTTGAACCCCCTGACAAATTGAATTTGTAGAAACAAAAGCAGATACTGCATTTGCTTTTATCCCATAATCAGATGCTTTCATAAACCAGCCCGCAACATAGTCGAGCGATTTCCAGCCTTTTGTGCGAACTCCAAAAATTGCTTGCAATTCACTCTTTTGCTCCCGAGTCTGCCACTTTGACCCTAGATATGGCGGGTTTCCGCAGATATAAATCTCGCCCCCCTCATTCTCAAAATCGATCTCTGCTTGATCGAGCGGAGAGCCGAACAAGTCATCGGCCTTCATCTTCACGCCAGTTCCGGTTGGCGGGCATACGCTCAACCAGTCGAGCCGCAGCGCATTGCCGCAGGTAATCCAGTTCTCGTTACGTAGGGGCAAAAACTCAGCCAGTGCAAGCTTCTGACCCCGGTATAGCACATCGCACTGATACTCAGCAATGACCAGCGCAAGGCGGGCAATCTCCGCCGGGAAGTCGCGTAGCTCGATCCCGCGAAAATTGGTAAGCGGAATTTCTGATGCACGATCCGGCTCGCCGCGCCGTCGGTTGATCTCAGCCTCGATGGCGCGCATTTCCTTGTAAGCGATCACCAGGAAATTGCCCGAGCCACAGGCCGGATCGAAGACCCTGATCCTGGCGATGCGCTTGCGCAGATTCAGCAACATGCGAGGGTTGTCGCCCGCCTCTTCCAGCTTGGAACGCAGGTCGTCGAGGAACAGCGGGTTCAGCACCTTCAGAATGTTAGGGACGCTCGTGTAGTGCATCCCCAGCTCGCCCCGCTCCTCGTCTTCGGCAACGGCCTGGATCATCGAACCGAAGATGTCAGGGTTGATCTTGGTCCAGTCCAACCCGCCGACGTGCAGCAGGTAGGACCGGGCGATCTTGCTGAATCGCGGTACTTCGTCGCCGCCAGAGAACAACTGCCCGTTGACGTAGGGGAAGTCTTCGGCCCACCGGGGAATCTTGGCGGCTGCCCGGTCCTCCCGCTTGGTGTTCATGGCACGGAACAGCGTGGCGATGACCTCGTGCGTGTTCGACGAGTCCTTGGCACTCATCTGCGCCACGGTTTCGGTGAAGCGACCCTTTCCGACGAAGATGTCAGTGTCCTCGGCGAAGAAGCAGAAGATCAGCCGCGCCATGAGCTTGTTCATGTCGTGGCGACGCTCCGCCGTACCCCATTCGGGGTTGTCTTTCAGCAGTTCGACGTACAGGCGATTCAGGCGGCTGGTGGCCCGGATGTCGAAGGCGTTCTCGCTGATCTGGCGGACGGTGCTGATACCCGCCAGCGGCAGGAAGAAGCCGAAGTGGTCGGGAAAGTCCTTGAAGGCACAGGCGACGGTCTCGCCGCTGGTCAGGTCTTCGGCCTCAAAGTCCGCGCCGTCCGTGGCGAGGATGAACTTCGCCTTGGCCTTGGCCGTCGCCGAACTGGCCTTGAGGGCGGCCAGCGTCTGCGTGACCCGCCCAGCGTCGCAGGTCAGGATGTGGATGTTGCTGGTCTGGAGAACACCACCGAGGTCGGACTTGTTCGACGCACCCGCGCGCAGGCGCTTGATGGTCGTTGCCTTGTTGCCGAAGGCTTCAAGGAAGGCGTAGGGGAACTCTGCGGGGTCAAAGGGCTGCTCCGCAAGGTCTGTGATGGCTTGTTCGATTTCTACGGCGTTCATGGGCGTGTAGCCCCCCCTCTGGGCGAGGTCGCCGGGTTGTTGTCGTTTTGCGGGGCGCTCATGTCTTGTCCTGAGTTTTCTCGGCTATCTGCGCGGCAATCCAGCGATCCAACTCGCTGCGACGAAACCGCCAGGTGCCGCCCAGCTTGAATCCCGGTATCTCCCCCTGCTGGGCCAGTCGGTAAACGGTCTTCTTCCCCGCCTTGAGGTAGACCGCCACTTCGTCCAGCGTGAGAATTTCACTATCGGGTTGGTTCATGTCAGGCGGCTCGCTTGGTGCCGCACGGCGAAGTCTTCCAAAGTTTGGCCAAGTTTACCATTTGAGCTGCCCGAATGAACCCCGAATCTCATGTGGCGAAGCCACAGATTCGGTCGGCGCTCCGACCTGCGGCAAGTTCGCCACACCAGCTTGACGGCAACGCCATGTGCTTTGGCCGCCAGGTCGTAAATGGATTACGCCAAGAAGGTGGACGGCGTGTCTTTTTCCAAGGAAAGCAGGCAACGTAGTAGCCTGTGGCCTCATCTGGATGAGACGGGCTGAGCAATATCAGCGTAAGGCATGCGATGGGCAAAGAGGAAACAGAGAAAGTGGATATGGAGCATTGGCTGCATGAACGAGTCGGCCCGGCCTACGATGCGTTGAAGGCCGACCCAGGCCGCGCCGTTACTGCTGACCGGGTGCGCACCCGTCTGGCTGACATCGCCCAAGCAATCGACTTGGCCCGCCGCGTCGATGCGGGCCTGGAGCCCCTCACACCCTTTGACCCGGCCGAGGACTTGACCACCGCTGAAGCCGTGGCCACATTTCTGGCCGACGCCGAGGCTACGAGCGACTCGGCCTATATCGAGCACGCACATCAAGTCGCGGCACGTGCGCGAACCATGCACAACATCGCGTCGTGAACGACGCTGGCCAGCATCGCCATTCCTGGCGGTGCTGCAGGTGGATGTCATCGCCAGAAACGACGATGCGAGATCCACATCGCCGGAAGAGTGAAGCTGCCGTCATCGCCCGATCTGACGATGCTCGAGCGCCGGCACACATCGCCACTTCCGACGATGGAGGCCCGGAAGCGACTGGCGCACGGCATCCAGCGCCTCACGGAAGTCGGTCGGTGTCGCGCGACCCGTCTCGGCCTGGTAGAACACGACCATGAAGGCATTGGCGACCGCCTCGGCCAGCGGCCCGAGCTGCCGGGCTGCGTCTTGATCGAACATGGCTTTTGCGATCTCTGCGGAAATCTTTCGGAGTTTTCAGCCTTCATGGCCATAGTCGCCGAGGAGAAGGTCAATGATGTGGAGCTTGAAAACCGCAAGAAGCTTGAACTCAGCCATCAGTATTGCAACAGGCATCGTCCCAAACTTCCGAATGGCGAATGGAACCCTGTATACAGAAAAGCGAAGCGGTCGCTCAGCCAGTTTGAAGTCGAAGTAGCGAGGCTCAGCCGCCAATGCGCCAGGCCGTCCTCACCACAGGCAGCGGCGTCGGGCGATCCACTGGTAGATAGCTATTACTACCGCTATTTGCTGCACAAGGGAGTGCAGCCGGCAGACAAAGCCGCGCTGCGCAATCTGGCCCGATTGATGGTGGACAATAAGCTGTCGGACACCAAGAAAAAATGCTGGTTCTTCTACATTCCGGGTTCAATCAATCAGTGATCGCAAGCAAGTTGCAAGGCCATGGACAAAAATCCCTGACCCGCCAAGCGGTATCTAAAGCACTGACATCGATTTCCGAAATATTCGACCTGAGGAAACCCAATAGGCGCTTCGTTTTTTGACGCCCATCTTGTCAACCATAATCGCCAACAACTGGACCGAATCAACCTGCTTCGCCAGGCACCATCAGGCACATGTTCGCAAGTGACTGAAAGAGGCCAGGAGATGCAAGCAACGACAAGCAAGACGCTTATCAACCGCAAGAAGCTACTGGCGATGATCCCGCTGTCTGAGCGCACGATTTTCAATATGGAGCAGCGCGGGGAATTCCCGCGCCGGATCGCGCTCACCAGCCGAAACGTCGCCTGGGACTTGGCAGAGGTCGAGGAATGGATCGAGGCGCGCAAGGCATCGGGCACTCAGGCCATGCGTCCCGGCTTCACCCCGTCGGTCGCAGCAACCACTTTTTAGCGGCTAAAACGCAGCGCCCCTCAAGTGTCAATGAAACCTGGGGCCATGCCTCGATGTTCGGGCAGGCGAGCGAACTGTCATCTTCTGGCTTACGCCTTCGGCCGCTTCAGTGTCCATTCGTCGATCATGTCCGCCCAGTCTTGCAACATCGCCGTCCGCTGCTCGCGGTACTCGGCCTTGTTGTAGACGGCCCTGACGCCTCCCTGCTCGTGCGCCAGGCACTTCTCAATCCAGTCCGTATTGTAGCCGGCCTCATGCAGCAAGGTGCTGGCTGTGCGCCGCAAGTCATGTGGCCCGAACTTGGCGAGTGACTTCCCTTCCTTCTGCGCCAGCCGATACGTCAGCGTTAGCACCTGGTTGAGCGTGGCGCTGCTCATGGGCAAGTCCGAGTCGTACCGCGACGGCAACACGTAGTCCGATCCGCCGGCAAAGGTCTTGAGGGCAATGAAGATGTCCAGCGCCTGCCGGGACAGAAACACCAGGTGCGGATTGCGTCGCTTCATCCGCTCCTTCGGGATGGTCCAAAGCGCCTCGCTGAAGTTGATCTCGCTCCAGGTCGCGTTGGTCAGCTCGCTCTTGCGCACCATCGTCAGCAGCAACAACTTGGCGGCAGCCCGATCTCGTCGGGCGTCAGCGCACGGTCGCGCGGCTCAAACTTGGCGATAGTCGTCGGCCGCACCAGCTCTGCCGGGTTCTCGACCTTCTGGCCGCGCTCGATGGCCCAGCGAAAGACCTGCAACATCACCTCGCGGGCATGCACTGCGGTGGCCGGTGCGCCCCGCTCTATGATCGCATCGGTCAGTGCGCGCAAGTCCTCGTGGGTGATCTCCACCAGCTTCTGATTGCCGAACTTCGGCTTCAGCTCGCGCTCGTAGACGGAGCGGCGCATGTCACGTGTGGAGTCGGCCATCTGGTAGCCACGCAGCCACTTTTCCGACTAGGCTCCGAACGTCTCAGCATCCTTGACACGGGCCTTGTCCCTCGCCTTTTCCTTAGCCGGCGACTTCCCGGCCACGATCATCTTCTTGGCCTCGCCCAGCCGCTCACGGGCTTCCGCAAGGGTGGTGCCGCCGACACCATAGCGGCCGAAGGTGATGGTCTCCTGCCGGCCGTGGATCGAGTAGTTGTAGCGGAACGAGATCGCCCCGGCAGGCGTGACGGCTACATAGAGGCCGTCGCGGTCGTTTTCCTTGTAGAGCTTGTCCCTCGGTTTGAGGTTACGCAGCTTGGTATCGGTCAGCATGGTTCTCGCCCTGATTCGGCTTAAATACCATGACCTGGAACCAGCTCCATTCTGGCGTAAAAATACAATGAAATCATTGCACTACGTCAGATCGATACCACGAACACCAGAAAAGTAGCTACATGGTATCGACGGCATCCCATGGCATCGAAGCATTCAATGCCATTCATCATGCCATGAAAAAGCGGTGCTTGGCGATACCAAAGATTGCCAGCCGGTGCCGGACAAAATCACAAAAAAGCCCGCAGTAACGCCGGCTTAGGTGTGTTCTCGTGCTACTCGGTGCCGGCCGGTGCCAGACGCCGAATCACTCCCACTCGATCGTCGCCGGCGGCTTGCTGCTCACGTCGTAGGTGACGCGGTTGATGCCGCGCACTTCGTTGATGATGCGGCTGCTGGTCTTCTTCAGGAGGCTGTAGGGCAGTTCGGCCCAATCGGCGGTCATGAAGTCGCTGGTCTGGACGGCGCGCAGGGCCACGACGTAGTCGTAGGTGCGGCCGTCGCCCATGACGCCGACGCTCTTGACGGGCAGGAAGACGGTGAAGGCCTGGCTGGTGAGGTCGTACCAGGTCTTGCCGCTGTGGGGTTCGATGGTGGAGCGCAGTTCCTCGATGAAGATGGCGTCGGCCTGGCGCAGCAGGTCGGCGTATTCCTTCTTCACTTCGCCCAGGATGCGAACGCCCAGGCCCGGCCCCGGGAAGGGGTGACGGTAGACCATGTCGGGGGGCAGGCCCAGGGCAACGCCCAGTTCGCGCACTTCGTCCTTGAAGAGGTCGCGCAGGGGCTCCAGCAGTTTCAGGCCCAGCTGTTCGGGCAGACCGCCGACGTTGTGATGGCTCTTGATGACGACGGCCTTCTTGCTCTTGGCGCCGCCCGACTCGATGACGTCGGGATAGATGGTGCCCTGGGCCAGGAAGGTGGCGCCCTTGTGACCGGCGCCGCTGGCCTTGAGCTTCTCAGCTTCGGCCTTGAAGACGTCGACGAACAGGCGGCCGATGATCTTGCGTTTCTGCTCGGGGTCGGAGACGCCGGCCAGGGCGTCCAGGAAGAGCTGGCTGGCGTCGACGCGCACGACCTTGGCGTGCAGCTTGCCGGCGAACATGTCCATGACCATGTCGCCTTCGTTCAGCCGCAGAAGGCCATGGTCGACGAAGACGCAGGTGAGCTGGTCACCGATGGCACGATGGATAAGGGCGGCAGCCACGCTGGAATCGACGCCGCCGGACAGGCCCAGGATGACTTCCTCGTCGCCCACCTGTTCGCGGATGGCGGCCACGGCTTCCTCGATGTGGTCACGCATGACCCAGTCGGGACGGACGCCACAGATGTCGAGCACGAAGCGCTCGAGCATGGCCCTGCCCTGCACGGTGTGGGTGACTTCGGGGTGGAACTGCACGCCGTAGAAGTGGCGATCCTCGTCGGCCATGCCGGCGATGGGGCAGCTGGGGGTGCTGGCCATGAGCTTGAAGCCTTCGGGCAAGGTCGTGACCTTGTCGCCGTGGCTCATCCACACCTTCAGCATGCCGTGGCCTTCGGGGGCGTGGAAGTCCTGGATGCCGTCCAGCAGCCGGGTATGGCCGCGGGCGCGGACTTCGGCATAGCCGAATTCCCGGGTGTTGCTGCCTTCCACCTGTCCGCCCAGCTGCATGGCCATGGTCTGCATGCCGTAACAGATGCCCAGCACGGGCACGCCCAGCTGGAAGACGGCACCGGGGGCGCGGTCATCCACTTCGTAGACACTGGCATGGCTGCCGGAGAGGATGATGCCCTTCAACTGGCCGTCGGCGGCGTATTGCCGGACCCAGTCGCTGCTGACATCGCAGGGATGGACTTCGCAGTAGACGTGGGCTTCGCGGATGCGCCGCGCGATGAGCTGGGTGACTTGCGAGCCGAAATCCAGGATCAGGATCTTCTGATGGTTCATGGCGCGTGACAGAGGGGTTGTGACCCGCCCGGGCCGGGCGTGTCCGGAAACGAAACAGGCTGCCGACCAGGCGGCAGCCTGTGTGGGGCGGCAACGATCACTCGACGTGATAGTTGGGCGCTTCCTTGACGATCTGCACGTCGTGGACGTGCGATTCACGGATGCCGGCGTTGCTGATCTCGACGAACTGGGCACGCTGCTGCATGGCGTCGATGGTGGGGCAACCGCAATAGCCCATGCTGGCACGCAGGCCACCGCACAGCTGATAGATGATGGCGCTGACCGCCCCCTTGTAGGGGACGCGGCCTTCGATGCCCTCGGGCACCATCTTCTCGGCGGCGACGTTGGAGTCCTGGAAATAGCGGTCGGCTGCGCCCTGCTGCATGGCGCCCAGCGAGCCCATGCCGCGGTAGAACTTGTAGGAGCGGCCCTTGTACAGGACGATCTCGCCGGGGGATTCCTCGGTACCGGCGAAGATGGAACCCATCATGACGCTGGAGGCGCCAGCGGCGATGGCCTTGGCCACGTCGCCGGAGTAGCGGATGCCGCCGTCAGCGATGAGGGGCACATCGGTGCCCTGCAGGGCGGCGGCCACGTCGCCCACGGCGGTGAGCTGGGGCACGCCCACGCCGGCCACGATGCGGGTGGTGCAGATGGAACCCGGGCCAATGCCGACCTTGACGGCGTCGGCGCCGGCATCGACCAGCATGCGGGCGGCATCACCGGTGGCGATGTTGCCGGCAATGACCTGCAGGTCGGGGTAGTGGCGCTTGATCTCGCGCACGCGCTCGATGACGCCGCGCGAGTGGCCGTGGGCGGTGTCGACCACCACCACGTCCACGCCGGCAGCCACCAGGCGTTCGAGCCGTTCATGGCTGTCGCCGCCGGTGCCGATGGCAGCGCCAACGCGCAGCTTGCCGACGCTGTCCTTGGAGGATTCGGGGTGGGTGTCGGCCTTCAGGATGTCCTTGACGGTCATGAGACCGCGCAGCTCGAAGGCGTCGTTGACGACCAGCACGCGCTCGAGACGGTGCTTGTGCATGAGCTTCTGGGCGTCATCCAGGCTGGAACCCTCGGGCACGGTGATGAGCCGCTCGCGCGGGGTCATGATGTTGCGCACCGGCTGGTCGAGTTCGGACTCGAAACGCAGGTCACGGTTGGTGACGATGCCGACCACCTTCCTGCTGCCACCCTCGACCACGGGCAGACCGGAGATGCGGTGTTCGCGGGTGATGGCGATGACCTCGCGCACGGTCATCTCGGGGGTGATGGTGATGGGATCGCCCACCACGCCGGACTCGTAGCGCTTGACGGCCAGGACCTCGGCAGCCTGCCGCTCGGGCTTGAGGTTCTTGTGGATGATGCCGATGCCGCCCAGCTGGGCCATGACGATGGCCATGCTGCTTTCAGTGACGGTATCCATCGCCGCCGAGACGAGCGGGATGTTGAGGCTGATTTTCCGGGTCAGGCGCGTGCGCAGGGATGCGTCACGGGGGATGAAGTCTGAATAAGCGGGGACGAGCAGGACGTCGTCGAATGTCAGTGCCTTCTTGGCTATCCGCATTGCTGTTTTTATCCGCAAAGCGGCATGATAGCAAATTATCCTTCGG
>ERZ773035.1501-NODE-1501-length-16758-cov-68.123690_pt1 | contig 16758 bp, 8 predicted proteins | sample MGYA00511487_ERZ773035 | MGnify/ENA primary metagenome ERZ773035 (study PRJEB29015, sample SAMEA2737985) | human oral metagenome | biome: human oral; feature: human-associated habitat; material: dental | place: China | collected 2024 ...
TCGTCCTCAACGACGTCTCGACGGGCACGCTGTGGCTGCCCGACAAGAACATGGTTGTTGTCGACAACTGGGACCAGATCCCCACCGAGGAGCAGGAGGAAGAAGATACTCCGACTCCCGATGATCGCGAGCAGGTCTCCGAGCCGGAGCACAACGACAAGAACACGCCGCCCGAGGCCGTCGACGACGACTTCGGCATCCGCCCGGGCCGCTCGACGCTGCTGCCCGTCCTCGACAACGACTCCGACGACGACGGCGACGTGCTGACGGCGCGTGCGGTCACCAACCCCGAGTTCGGCTCGATCGTGCGCACGAGGGGCGGCCGAGCCCTGCAGATCACGGACATTCCGGAGTCTATGACGAGCGGGTCGACGTCCTTCACCTACGAGGCCTCGGACGGCCTCGCGGGTGCGACGGCGACCGTCACGCTGACGATCCACCCGTGGAGCCAGAACGAGGGTCCGCGTCAGCTCAAGCACCCGGTCATCAAGGTGGGTGCGAACGCGCAGGTGGAGTACAACCTGCTGTCGGACTGGATTGATCCCGATGGCGACCAGTTCTACCTCAAGTCGGCGACGGCTCCCGACGGCATGGCCGTGCAGTTCTCCGAGGACGGGACAGTTCAGATCCGCGACCTGGGTTCCGGCGCGGGCGTCAAGGCGATCGCCGTCACCATGTCAGATGGGCACGCGGAGACCACCGGCGAGCTGCAGGTGAGCGTGCAGGAGAACGGCAACGTGCCGCCCATCGCGCGCGCGGACTTTTACGTGGCGCGCGTCGCTGAGCCGCTGACCATCGACCCGATCGCCAACGACACGGATCCCAACGGCGACGCCCTGTCCCTCGTGGCGGCGGGCACGGCCCCGGCGGGCACCTCGGTCTCCGCTGACCTCTCGCGCGGCACGCTGACGTTTACGGGCTCGGTGCCGGGATCCTTCCAGTTTACCTACACGGTCTCCGACGGCCCGTCGACGACGGTCGGCGTCATCCGCGTCGACGTGGTCGACGATGACACGAACGCTCTGCCGATCGCCGAGGACGACCTGGCGGTGTTGCCCAGCGGTGGCGCCTCGCTGATCGCGCCGCTGGCCAACGATACGGACCCGTCGGGCGGCGTCCTCGTCGTTCAGTCGATCGACGTGCCCGCGAACTCGGGCCTTGAGGTCACGCTCATCGAGCGCCACCTGCTGCGCATCACGTCGCCGGGCGGCCTCAACGATGTCACGACCTTTACCTACACGGTCTCCAACGGCGCGGGTTCCGCGACTGCTCAGGTGAGCGTCATCCCGACGGATGCGCAGAGCGACGAGACCCCGCCTGAGACCACGCCGGACACGGCGAAGGTGCGCGCCGACGACATCGGCTCGGTGAGCGTCCTGTCGAACGACCGCTCGCCGATCGGTCTGACGCTGAGCCTGGACCCCGACGTGCAGGTCATGACCGGCGCCGAGCTGGGCACGGTTTTCGTGACGGGCAACCAGGTGCGCCTGGCCGCCGGCTCCGAGGCCGGCGTGGTGCGCGTGGCGTACACGGCCGTCGACTCGGTGGGTAACCGCTCGACGTCGACCGTCACGTTCGAGGTCATTGCCTCCTCCGCTGCGAACAGCGCGCCCGTGCCCAAGGCGCTGAGCGCCTGGGCCGTGCAGGGGCAGATGGCGCGCATCCCGGTGCCCCTGACGGGCATCGATCCAGACGGCGACTCGGTCGCTCTGGTCGGCATTGACCAGCCGCCAGCCAAGGGTAGCGTCGTGCTGGGGACGGAGTGGCTGGAGTACACGCCCTCCGACAATGCGACCGGTACGGACACGTTCTCCTACATTGTCGAGGACCGCCTCGGCGTGCAGGGGCGCGCCCGCGTGCGCGTTGGTATTGCGCCCCCGGGATCGCAGAACCACAACCCGACGGCCGTGCCTGACTCGGTGACGATTCGACCGGGACGCGAGGTGAGTGTCAACGTCCTGAGCAACGACTTGGACGCGGATGGCGATGCCCTGTCGGTCGATACGGACCCCGCGACCGTGTCGGTGTCGGATCCCGCAGCTACCGTCACCGTGGCGCAGGATGCGGTGACGGTCAAGGCTCCCGCAGCCGATGGCGTGTTCGTCGTCGCCTACCAGATTCAGGATGGACGAGGCGGACGCGCGCAAGGGCAGTTGACGGTGACGGTGGATTCCGAGGCGCCGCTGCGCGCCCCGATTGCCCGCGATGACGTCGTGTCTGTCGCGGACCTCCCCGCCGATTCGAAGCCCGTGAGCGTTCCCGTCCTCGTCAATGACGAGGACCCGGATGGGACGACGGCTGCGCTGACGGTGTCGGCGCAGGGCTCGGGCGTGAGCGTGTCGGGGCAGAACCTGTCAATTTCCCCGGATGCGCGTCGTCGCCTCGTCGTCTACACGGTGACGGATCCCGACGGCCTGAGCGCGAGCGCGGTCGTGACCGTTCCGGGTACCGACCTGCTGGCTCCGCGCCTGGATATGACGCGTATTCCGGTGGCGATCCGCGCGGGTTCGTCGGTGACCCTTGATATCGGCGACTACGTGCTCGTGCGCGATCATTCGCGTTCCCCGATCATTACGGACGCGGCCTCGGTGAAGTTCAACGGCGGCCTGGATTCGGTGTCCCTGCAGGACCCGACGCACCTCGTGGTGAGTGCTCCCGACACGGCCTCGGGCAAGGCCTCGGTGTCCTTCACGGTGCGTGACGGCGCCTCGGACGACGCCTCGGCCCTGACATCGACCCTGACGATCCCGATCACGATCAAGCCGGCCAGGAATCTGCCGCCGCGCCTGACCCCGACCCCGATCCTCGTGGGCCAGGGAGAGTCCGTGACGGTCGATCTCACGCAGATGGTGGACGACCCGGACGACCAGGCCAAGAACAGCTTCTCCTACGCCGTGGTGAAGGCCCCCGGCGGCGTGGACGTGTCCCTGGACGGCTACAACCTGACCGTGTCCGGCAAGAAGGACCAGTCCAAGGGCCCGGTCGGCGCGATTACTGTCAGCGTCGACGACGGCTCGGGCGCGGTCAACGCCGACATTCCGGTGACGATCGTGAAGTCCTCCAAGCCCCTCGTGACGACGACGGAGGCTCGCATCAAGGCGAAGGCCGCCCAGACGGTGGACGTGAAGCTGTCGGAGTACACGACGAACCCGTTCCCGGATCCGCTCGTGGTCCTGGACGCGTCGGTCCACGTGGGCCAGGGAACCGCTTCGGGCAATGGCAACGTCCTGTCGGTGACCCCCAAGACAGGCTTCCATGGCGACATGATCGTCGTGTACCGCGTCATGGATGCGACGAACGACCCGGATCGCGTGGTCCAGGGCCGCGTTGTCGTCCAGGTCGTCGACCGTCCCGAACCGCCCCAGAACGTCTCGGTCACGCCAATGGGCGCGGGCACGGCCTTCGTGCGCTTCGACTCGGGTGCCTCCAACGGCGGCCCGATTACGGGCTACACGATCACCGATAGGAATAGCGGTCGGACCTTCACGACGCGCGATCCGGGCGTCCAGGTCACGGGCCTGGAGAACGGCGTGAAGCACTCCTTCACGGTCGTCGCGCACAATGAGGCCGGGGATTCGGATCCGTCGGCGCCGTCCGCCGAGGTGCTCATCGACGCGGCACCCGAGCAGATGGCGGCGCCCACGGTTGTGGGTGTCGATGGTGCCCTCGATATCTCGTGGGTGAAGCCCAGCAACTCGGGGTCTGCGATCCACACGTACATGGTGTTCGTTAATTTGCCGTCGGGTGGCCAGCCGATCTCGCAGTCGGTGTCGGGCTCTGAGAACTCGATCCGGATCGGTGGATTGAAGAACGGTGAGCTGTACTCGGTGTCCGTTCAGGCGCTGAACAATGCGGAGACGCCGTCTCCGGCGTCCTCACCGACCGAGGGCTACCCGCACGGGAAGCCGGATCAAGCGACCGGCGTGAGCGCTGTTGCAACCGGCTCGGCGGGCGATCCGAACGAGGCGACGGTTGAGGTTACGTGGGGCCTGGAATCTCCCAATGGCAAGGGATGGGGCCTGGCCACGGTTTCGGTCAATGGCGTGGAAGTGCAGGTTTCGTCTGACGCTCGTACTGCCACGCTGTCGGGCGTGCCGACGGGCAGTAAGGTGTCTGCATCGGTGACGCTGTCGAACTCGCACGGGGATACGTCGGCACCTGCCACCACGTACGTTTCGATTGCGACGACCCCCGCGCCGATTTCTGCCCCGACCCTGTCGGGAACGAACACGCCGGGTGAGCTGAGGGTGAGCGGGCTGTCGATTGCGACGGGCCGAGGCTTCGATGCCTCCAACCTGACGTTGCGCTACTCTCCCAGCGAGAACGGGTGTGGCAGCGGCCAGCCGATTAGTGATGGCACGATCGTGCCCTCTAACGGGTGGGCGCCAACGACGTACTACTTCTGCCAGACGGGCATCGGTTTGAATAACACGCTGGCTGTCTCTCCCGTCGTTGCGGCGACGGGTACGGCGACGGGTGTGGCCTCGGAGGTGGGCGTGAGAATCACGAACGTCAATTCGACGAGCCTGACGGTCCAGTGGGACCCGGTGGGCGCGAATCCGGCGGTCAGCACGATTTACGTGACCCTGGGTAGCGAGACGAAGCCCGTGCCCGGTAACGCCACGGAGGTGACGTTCTCGAACCTGGAGCAGGGCAAACGGTACCGGGCGAGTGTCACCGCGGAAAATGCGCAGGGCTCGAAGACGATGAGCGAGCATCCGGACGCCGTGACGAAGCTCGACGTGAGCGCTCAGTGGGTGCAGACGTGCCGCGGAGACGAGCGCGGGTTCAACCCGGCCTCGTGCCACACGTTCACGCTGAACGCGCCGGGATGGTCGGGTTCGTCGGTCCCGTTCGTGTGTCCCGTGCGCAACGACCGCACGAACGGTACGGAGTGGGTGCGTGTGGATGGTCCGGGCCCGATCTGGACGCGCCTGACCACCCAGGCAGACAGCGAGGATGCCTTCAAGCAAGGGTCCTACCTCATCGGCGAATGCCGTCCGGAGTGATGTTCGCGTGAAGAAACTACGTCGGCTTCTCAACGGCGCGTGGCGCGCTCTGAGCGCCCGCGTGCAGGCGCTGCCCGGTTACGACGCGGCGGCTCGTTGGCTGGGCGCGCTCACGCCGGTCGGGTGGGCGGTGATCGCGGTAACGGCCGCGGGTGGCATCGCTGCGGCGGCCTTCGGATGGCTGGAGGGCTTCATCGTTGCCGTGATGGGCCTGGTGGCCCTCGTAGTCGCGGTCGCCTCGGTCGCGTCCCCGTCGCCGCTGTCGGTGTCCTTGCGCATGAAGAATGATCGCATCGTTGCCGGTCAGGTGGCGGTGGGGCGCATCCGCGTGGTCAACGAGTCCGGGCACCGCTCGGGTTCGACGATCGTGGAGGTCACGATCGGACGAGGCAGTGGCGAGTTCCTGGTACCTCCGATCAGCGCGAACAGCACGTGGAACGAGGCATTTTCGGTGATGACGAAGCGCCGAGGCGTGATCAACGTGGGCCCGGCGCGCACCGTGCGTATGGACGGCCTGGGCCTGCTGCGCCGCGTGCGCTCGTGGGACGAGCCGATCCTGGTGCACGTGCATCCGCCGACGGTGCGCTTCTCCTTTGACGCGACGGGTATGCAGATGGATGTCGAAGGCGTGGCCAGCGAAAAACTGACCAGTTCGGACGTGTCCTTCCACGCACTGCGTGATTATGAGCCGGGCGACGACCGGCGCGCGGTGCACTGGCCTTCGACGGCGCGCCTGGGCCGCCTGATCGTACGCCAGTTCGAGGAGACTCACCGTTCCCACCACATGGTGCTCCTCGACACGCGCATGGACGCATGGGATCGGCGTTCCTTCGAGACAGCCGTGTCGGTCGCGGCGTCGCTGGCGATCGCAGGGTCGGGTGAGGCGCGCACGGTGTCGATGCACACCGCGGACGAGTGGATTCCGACGGGAACGCCCATGGCGATGCTGGATGCGCTGTCCGAGATGGAGACCTCGACGCGTCCCGACTTCGCGGGCATCGTCCGTCGCTGCATCATGGAGCGTGGCGGGATTTCGGTCCTGTCGATCGTGGTGAGTGAGTCCGTGGATGACGAGGAAGCGGCCCGCCTGGCGAATATCGCGCCAGTTGACGTGGTCGTGTCCGTCATTCGCGTGGTCCCGGGACGGGCGAGGCGCCGACGCAAGATCACACGCGGCGTCATCATCGATTGCCCCTCTCTTGAGGACCTGCCGATGCTCGTGTCGCGGGGGGTGAACGCGTGAGCACGCCTACCCGCACCCCCTCTCGTCAGGCCGCGCCGCCGCGTCGAACGCGTCGGTCGAGTGCCCAGGAAACCACCATGGGTGGCTCGGTGCACCGCGCCGCCATGCCCGCGTGGTCCCTCCTGATTCTTGCCGTTCTGTTCACTGGCCCGGTGGCACAGTTCGAGTCCGTCTTTGGTGGCGGTCAGGGTGTGATCGCGGCGCTTTCAGGCGTGGCGACCGGCCTCGCTCTCGCGTGGGCGGCGGCGAAGTGGCGTTGGGACCTGCTGTCGATTGTGGCTTCCGTCGTCGCGGCTCACTTCCTGTTGGGCGGGGCGGCAGCCCTGCGAGACACGACCCGGTGGGTTGTGGTTCCCACGTCGCGCACTCTCCAGACGCTGGTGATCGGTTCGGTCGAGGCCTGGAAGGATCTTCTGACGCTGACGCCTCCTGCCGGTTCCTATGTTGGTCCGGCGATGGTCCCGTGGATGACGTGCCTCGTGTGCTCGGTTGCGGCGGGGGTCGTCACGGTACGGTACGGGCGTCCCATGTGGGGGTCCCTGCCGCTGATTCTCGCCGGAGTGATTGCGATCGTGTGGGGGCCCACGCACGAGGCGCCCTCGTCCCTCCTCGTTATCGCGTGGTGGGTTGGCCTGATCGTGTGGTGGGCGTGGGCGTCGGCGATTGGCCGTGCCCGCATGGGCGCCGACATCGTGATCGGCATGTCCGCGTTGTCGACCACTGCATCCACGACGATGGGTGGCTCGTCGCGTCAGGTCGTGCACGTGTGGTGGCGCGTGGGCATGGGTGCCCTGATGGTGGGCGTGATGGTCGCGGCCGCCCTCCCTGCGGCATCCCTGCTGGGCCCCACGGCCTCGGATCGCGTTGTGGGCCGTGACGTCGTGGAACCGCCCGTGGATGCGCGCGAGTATCCCTCTCCGCTGTCCAGTTACCGCCACTACAACAAGGATCTGGAGGACGAATCCCTGATCCGCGTGTCCAATCTGCCCAAGGGGGCGCGCGTGCGCCTGGGCGCGATGGAGGTGTACGACGGAACGACGTTCGGCATGGGTGTGACGAACAACGCTGATGGTACCGCTGGGTACCGCCGCGTCGGGTCCACGATCCCGGGACGCAGCGCAGAAACGGCGGGAGAGCAGGCCTCGGTGTCTACCTCGCAGCTCTTGGGCCCGTGGGTGCCGACGTTTGGCGAGGTATCGGTGCTGCGTTTTGAGCCTTCCGACCCGGGCGCTGCCGAGCAGCAGAAGGGCTTGAACTACGACCTGTGGGCGGAGACCGCCCTGACGACGGGGCCGACGGGCCAGTTCAACTATTCGCTGAGCACGACGATGCCGCGCGATCACGAGGATTCGGAGTTTGCCAGCGTGGATGCGGCCCGCTACACGGGCACGGACACAAATGTGCCCAAGGATGTGGATTCCCTGGCATCGGAGCACACGACGAGCGCGCGCTCGGACCTGGAAAAGGCCCGCGCCATCGAGAGCTACCTGCACACGGACGGCTTTTACTCGAACGACGACACGATTAACTCGCGCCCCGGTTCCTCCCAGGATCGTATTGAGCGCATGATCAGCGCCGAGGCGCTGGTGGGCGACGACGAGCAGTACGCGACGCTCATGGCGCTCATGCTGCACTCGCAGGGGATTAACGCCCGCGTCGTCATGGGTGCCTACCGTGAGGGGACGTCGGGCGGTGTCGACCTGACGGGCTCGGACATGCACGCGTGGGTCGAGGTCGAGTTCCCCGGCGTGGGCTGGGCGACCTTCGACCCGACGCCTCCGCGCGATCAGCAGCCCACGACGCAGGTGAACAAGCCGAAGTCTGTGCCCAAGCCGCAGGTTTTGCAGCCGCCGGAGCCCCCGGAACAGCCGGTCGAGCTGCCTCCGGCCACCCGCGACCAGGCGACGGACCCGCACGATCCGAACGGCCTGCACATCCCGTGGATGGCTATCGGGACGGTGTCCGTGTTCCTGTTCTTGCTGGTCGGTCCGGTTCTGGCGGTGCTGCTAGCGAAGTCTCGCCGCCGCAAGGCCCGCCGCGGCGCGCAGGCCGCCGAGTCGGTGCGCGGTTCGTGGGATGAGCTGGTGGATACGGCGATCGATTCGGGCCTCGTGGTGGAGCCGCACCTGACCCGTCAGGAGGTCGCGTGGGCGTTGGCGTCGCAGTGGACGCCTGACAGATCTGAGGACGACGAGGCGGGGGCGGCGAAGTCCCGCAAGCCCGCCACACGCTCGGCCACGGACGTGCGCGTGCCCGGCTGGTCGCTGTTCTCGGGCACGGTTCCCCGCCCGGTCACCGTGGCGCGTCGTGCGGATGTCGCGGACTTTGCCGCGTGCGGCGTACGCCCTGAGGATGCGAAGCAGGCGTGGGAGGACGTGGATGAGTTGCGCCGCGAGTGGGCGGCCTCGGTCTCCCCGTTCGCGCGGCTGCGTTATGCGCTGTCGCTTAAGTCGTTGCGCTGGCGCCGCCGTGCGCGCCGCCAGGCGGCCGCCGCATCTGGGGTGAAGCGTCGGCCGTTGACGCGGCGTATGGGTCGTAGGAAAGGAACACGCTGATGGAGAGCGACGCTCGCGTCGGGATGGTCCCGGTGCTGCCGGGATACCAGTGGATCCGGCCGCTGGGGTCGGGTGGTTTCGCGGACGTGTTCCTGTGCCGCCAGGAGCTGCCCAGCCGAGAGGTGGCCGTGAAGGTTGCCCGGCGTGATCGTGGGGCGGACGGCGAGGCCGGTATTGCCCGCGAGGCGGACGTGATGGCTCTCGTGTCGGGTCACCCGGCTGTCGCCCAGCTCTACGGGGCGGGCCGCATGCCGGACGGTCGCCCGTACCTGGTGATGGAGTATTGCCCCGTCGCGAACATCCTCGACCAGGTACGCGCAAATCCGATGGCGACGGACCGCGCCCTGTCCATGGTGATCCGCATGTGCGGCGGCGCGGAGATGCTGCATCGCGCGGGCTTCGTGCACCGCGATATTAAGCCCAGCAACATCATGATTAACGCCTACGGGTCGCCGGTGCTCACGGATTTTGGTGTCTCGGAGCCGGTGGGGACCGATCCGCGCGGGGGTCGCGACGGGTTCTCGGTCATGTGGGCGCCCCCGGAGCAGATCGCGGGCTCCGCGCGCGCTCACCCGACGCAGGACGTGTGGGCGCTGGGTGCGACCCTGTGGACGCTGCTGATGGGCCGTTCGCCCTTTGAGGTCGTGGATGGGGATAACTCTGCTCAGGCGGTGGCCCAGCGCGTGGCCCGTGGCCGTGTGTCGCGCATCGACCGTCCGGGCGTGCCCGAAGCGGTGACGGCGATTGTTCGTCGCGCGATGAGTCTGGATCCTGAGCAGCGTTTCGGTTCGGCGGCGGCCCTCGGCTACGCGTTGCAGACGATCGAGCGCGAGATGCATCGCCCGGTCACGGAGATGAAGCTGAGCGTCGTCGCTTCTTCGAGTGCGCCCGCCTCGGCGCTGTCCGCGCCCTCCCCTGTGGCCCTCGACGCGGAGCGTACGCGCACCCGGCGCGGTAGTTTCGCGGATGCTGCCCAGCCCTCGTTGAACGAGGCCTGGGCGGGCAACTCGACGACGGGCAGGACCGGCTTGGTCGAGGGGGAGTCGAAGCGTCCCGCGTGGGTGCTGCCGGTTCTTGCGCTCGTCATGGTGCTGGCGACCGCGGGCCTGGTGGTCGCGATGCTGACCGGCGGCGGGCACAGCGTTCACCTGGGCGGCGGTAGCGGCGAGGCAACGCCGAGCGCCGAGGCGACGGGCGGGTCCCTGAGCGGCGCCAGCCAGGGGACAGATACGAGCGTGGCTCCTCCGCAGGCGGTCACGGGGCTCACCGCGACGCCGAATGGGAAAGAGATCCGGTGGGGCTGGGATATTCCCCAGCAGGGGCAGTACCAGGCCGCGGAGCTGGCTTTTAAGTATCTGCTGACACGCCCTGGCGAGGCCGTGGTCGCTGAGACGATGCGTCGCAACAGTCTGACGACGACAGCGGTCAGCGGTGAGAACTGTCTGACGGTGAGCGTCGTCGTGGAGGCCACGGGCCGCGAATCGGCACCCGTCACCCAGTGTGTCACGGTGCCGTGAGGAACGGTGGCGGGGCAGTTGGATCTTCATGCTCGCGCGCATGACCGGATGGTAGACTGACGTGTTGCGCGCCGCCGGGGTGCGTGGCGAAAGGAATAGTGATGAAGCACGTGTTCGGTCGCGTCGCGCGGCGTGGCACAGGTGTCGGTGTGGCCGGGGCGCTCATGCTCACGGCTCTGGTGGTTCCCGCGGCTCCCGCCTCTGCTGATAGTGCGATCGGAGCGAATGAGGAGCCTTTCTACTCCTACTACTACCTGGACACGATACGGAACTCGGGGATTACGGGTAAGGGCAAGACGATTGGCCTCATCGATGGGCCGGTGAACACGGGCATTCCCGAGTTGGCGGGCGCCGACATCGACATCTACCGTCCCTGCCAGGTTAATTCTCAGGATAAGTATTGGGACCACGGGACGGTCATTGCCCAAGAGATTGTCTCGCCCCAGTTCGGGATTGCGCCGGGCGCGACGCTGCGTGCATACGGGCTGTCCTTTGCGGGCGATTGGACTGGGTCCGACTGTGCGATTGGCGAGTTTTTGCAAGGCTATTCCGACCTCTCGGTTCTCATTGAGACTGCGCTGAACGACGGTGTGGACGTGATCACGACGTCATCGAGTTACCCCAGTACTTACGAGGGTATGCGCTGGGCTCTGGCGCGAGCGGTTGCGCAAGAAGTCCCGGTGGTCGCTTGCGTCGGCAACGATTCGACCCGCGATTCGAAGGACTGGCTGCCCGCGTGGGGCGGCGTCGTGGGCGTGGCCGCGATCGAGCGCAACGGCGTTATCACGGACTATTCGAACTGGGGGAGCCCCGTGTCGACGGCGGCCCTGGCGCGCCCGTACGTGCGCTCCGGCGTGTCGCAGGAGCGCGGTTATTGGTGGGGGACTTCTTTTGCGACGCCTCTCGTCGCGGGTTCGCTGGCGCTGTCGATGGAGCGGTGGCCAGGTGCGAGCGGCAATCAGATCATGCAGGGCCTGGCGCGTACCGGCGTGGGCGGAAACGGCGGCCAGTGGAACCCGTACACCGGCTATGGCGCGCTTGACGTGTACGCGTTGCTCACGACTTCTCCGATGTCCTTCCCGGATGAGAATCCCTTCATGGACAAGGGCGAGAACACCGTGCCGAGCCGCCAGGACGTGCAGGACTACAAGGACGGCGTCGTGGATCCGCGCGTCATCCTGAACGATAACTCCTACCAGTACCGGGGCCTCGATGAACGCCTCGTCGTCAGCCGCGACAGCACGTACCCGACGCACCTGGGGACGAGTCCGCGTTACCACAAGAAGTCGACGCAACAGACGACGCGGAAGACGACGCGTAAGAAGAAGTAGTGGGTGATGCGGCGCGCCCCGCCCTCCCCACGAACGAGAAGGGAGAACGGGGCACGGCGTGCGCGGTGGTTCGCGCGAGTGTCATGGTCACTTCCGGTGGTAGCGGGGGCTGGTTCCCAGGTGGACGGTTTGGGCCCCGCGGAGGTGGAGGGGTGCTTCGTCAGCTCCGCGGTAGACGTAGGTGTCGGGGAAGGAGTCTATCTGTAAGGATCCTGCGACTCCATCGATGTAGTCCTGGACCTCCTGCGCGGTGGGCTCAGAACCATAGCCCTTTTGGATGATGGGGTTCTCGTCGGGGTACTGCGAGGGATCTTGGTTGACGAGAGATCCCAGGGCAGCCGCGCCGTAGCCCGTGTACTTGTTCCAGTCATGGTCGGGGTTCAGGCCGGTGTGGACCAGGAGCTGGAGGATCTGGTTGGTGGTGGCGTCGGGCCATTTTTGGCGCGCGAGGGCCAACATGCCAGCCACGAGTGGGGTGGATATGGAGGTGCCGTGAACGGTGACCGGCTCCCCTGTGTTCACGTCGTACGTGGTGTATGGTCCGCCGAAGGCGGCGGTGACCATACCATCGGCCCAGTTGGAATAGGAGGCGAAGGTGCCGTCACTGTTGATGGCGGACACGCCGACGACACCGGAGTACCTGCCCAGATATGTGGTGTTGTCTGGGAGTGCCTCGTTTCCGGCCGCGGCGACGATGATGACGCCCTTGGCGATCGCGTTGGTGATGGCCCATTTGAGCTCGAAGGAAACTTCGGAGACGCTGAGGGAGATCGAGATGAATTGGGCGCCGTCTTCGACGGCCTGGTTAATGAGAGCGGAAACGGTGTTGAGCCGGCCCCGTTTGGAGTCGCATGAGCCGTTCGATATTGTCCCATCGGTGGAGGCCTGGTAGGTGTACAGGGTTGCGTCGGGTGCCACGCCCGAGATGGGGGAGACCAGGATGATCGCCATGTCAGTACCGTGGCGGACGCCCTCGGGTGAGTCTTGGATGGTGCAGCGGCTCTTATCAGTGATGTTCGCCCCCTTGAGGGCCGGATTACTCGTATCGACCGGACCACCGATGACGGCAATCGTGACACCCTTACCGGTGTATCCCTTCGCGCGTGCGGTGTCGAAGTGGTAGTAGGAGAAGTACTCCTGTGAGGGCACCGCGCCATCCGCGTGGGCCGGGGCCGGCACCAGGGCGAGGACGCCAGCGGCTAGGACCAGGGCGGAGGCGACGGTGGTCAGGGCGCGCGCGGCGCGCCCCGCCCTAACCACGAACGAGAAGGGAGAACGGGGCACGGCGTGAAAAGACAAGCTCACCATTGGCGCGGATCCCATCCGTCGTCCGTGCGCTTGGCCGGGGTGATGGTCGTGTCAGACCCGTAGGTCTGGGACATGGGGTTGACGTAGCCGACGGGCAGATCGTCCTCGTCGTCCTCGAACTTGAAGGCGACGTACTGACGCTTGCGACCCTTCTTCTCCTGCTTACCCGTGCCCGCACCGGCACCCGCGCCCGCACCCATAAAGCCCGTACCCGAGCCGCTCTTGCCTGCGGCGCCGGCGGCGCCAGCCGCGCCACCGTTCGCCCCGGTGGAACCGGCAACGCCCGTCGCGCCCGACGCGCCCGCCCCGGAACCGGCCAGGCCGTTCGCACCCGCAGGAGGATTGTAGGAGCCAAAACCCGACCCGGAGTAGGACCCGACCTTCAAGGCAGAGGCGCCCGCGCCACCCAGGCCACCGGTCATGCCGCGCATGCCCGCGCCAAGGCCACCGGACCCCATACGGGCCGCGCCGCGCATACCGAGGGCGCCCGCGCCGAGCACGCCAGCACCGCCGAGCCGTCCCGCGGTGCTCGCGTCGGCGGAGGCTGCGCCGCCGTTCAGGCGCCACAGAGGGTGATCCATATCCGCGGGCGGTGCCGGGGTATGCCCGCCGACGACGCCATTGCGGTAGGCCGTGCCGTTCACGCGCGTGTGCAGCAGATCCCTGCCCATGAGGTCCTGGGGATCGGTGATGGGGTTCGTACGCGATCCGGCCTCGCCGTAGGCAGGCTCCTGCGTGGGAACCGCACCCGAAGAAATGATGCGGTTGCGGGCCGCGGCAGCGTCGGCATCACTCCACCACGGCTGGTCGAAGCCACCGGGGTAGTTGGGAGAAGAAGGGCTACGATCCGCCGCGCGACCGAAGTCATCACCCTTACCGTATCCCCAGTCGCCGCCGCCAGCACCACCAGCACCGCCACCGCCATGGGTGCCACCACCGCTGGTGCCACCACCACCTGGATCCTTACTCTTCTCCTCGTCTTCGTATTTCTTCAGGTCGGCGCCCTCTTCGCCGGGCTTGTCCGCGATTTGGCCCTTCATGATGCCACTGATCATCAAAGTGCGGTCGTTCACCATGTCGATGATGCGCTTCGCCGCGGCCTCGCGCTGCTCGTTCGCCTGCTCTTCGACGGCGGCGACGTAGGCAGAGCCGGTGGTGTAGAGCTTGCCCATGAAGCGGATGCCCGTACCGGGTTCGCTGGAGGGAACCGACACGAGCAGGTCGTCACGCATGGCCGCCGTGTTCGCGTCGAGGAGATCCGGCGACAGCTTCTCGGCTTCGCTCAGCGCCGTCGCCATCACGTTACGGCCTCGAGAATAGGTGTGATAGCCGCGCTCATAGCCCTCCCGATACTTTTCGATGCGGGTGATGGACGCGTCAACCCAGCGATCCATGGCTCTACCCGTCGCGCCGGTAAAGCCGTGGCTCTCGCGATAGGCGCGCAGGTGCTCAACGGCGTCATCAAAGCCCTTCAAGGCCTTGTCGTGATCCCCGTCCCACGCGTCAAGCCCCTTGTTAGCGCGAGCCGCCTCCATGAAGACCTTAAGACGCTCATAATTCGGTGAAGCAACCATTGTGACAAACTCCTTATATGTAACTATGCGGCTCAGTAGTCCGACGGGCCTGAGGAGGTAGTCGGTGCACTACCCGAACCACCCGCCGAGCCGGCACCCGATTGAGTGGGGGGCGCGATCAGTGGATCCGCAGCGGAGCCGAGATCTTCGAGGGTCAAACCGAGCGCGTGAAGCATCGCGGTGAACTTGGTCGGGTTCTGCGAGCGGATTGCCTGCATCTGCTGGTCGGCCTGCGTGTTTTTGAACTTCAGCTGGTTGTCGTATTCCGCACCGGTGAAGCGGGTCATCGCCTTATGCATCTGCGCCTCGAAAACGCTGAGCATAGCGGATTCGCTCGCGAGAAGTCCGGATACGGCTTCGAACATCTCCGTAGCACTGCCTTGCAGTTTCGCGGGCCCGCGTTCGTGTCCCCAGAAGGTGGGTGTCTGCGCGGATCCGAGGGCCTCGGTATGCTTGCGCGATCCCGTCACGGCGTCCCAGGTTTCGGTCACTTTCGGTACAGCTGCTTGCTGCTGGTCGTCGTCGTAACTGACGTCTGCATGTCCGGCCATTGTTGACTCCAAAATGGTTGATGAGAAAAGAAGAGAGTGCGTCGATGCGCAGGGACGCTTACTTACCGACCTTGAAGCGGCGGACCAGCGGCTCCTTGGGCTGATCGTCACCATCGACCTTCAGGGTCCACACGTACGTCAGGTCGGCGCCCGACCCCTCCACGTCTACCGTCCACGACGAGTAGTACTCGCAGTCCTGCTCCACGCACAGGTCGTAGGTGTCCTGGCCCAGACGCCAGTAATCGGTGGCCGACATCATCAGGTAGATCTTGTCGTCCTTGTTCACCACGGTCTTACCCTTGGGATCCAACTTGAAGGTCTGGTCGATGATCGACGGGGGATCCACCGCGACCAGCTCCGTCCCCACCATCTTGCTCAAGGCCTTCGCCTTCGCGGCGATCTCCTTCTTCTCCGAGCCAGACGCAGACTGCATCTGGCTGACCAACTGCTGCTTTTGCCCCTCGGGAATGTTGGGCAACTTCGAAATATCGGTGGAATTTCGCGCACCACCCAAGATGCTGCAACCGGACAGGGCGACGGAAGCGAGCAGCAGGGAAGCTGTGGCTGCGCGAGCGCGACGGGACACGAGAGAGGACATGTTTTTCTCCTACTTTCAGACTGGTCAATCATATGCGACGAAGGGGCCGCTGTGTCAATAAACGATCAAATTGCTGGCGGGGTCCACGTCAGCTGCGCGGCGACGACGCCCAGCTCTCGGTGAACGACCTGCGCGCGGCCGGCGATCGCGCGCTTCGGCTTCACGCCGTTGATGATCGCGCCCTCGCTGGGGTTGCCGGACAGGAGGATACCGGTGACAGCCAGGTCGTTCATCATCTGCAGGACCTTCTCGTAGGCCGCGCGCGACGCGCCGCCCATACGACGAGTGATGATCACGTGCAGGCCGATGTCTCCCGCCTGTGGCAGCAGGTCAATGAGCTCCATCAGCGGGTTACCCGACGAGGTGGCCACCAGGTCGTAGTCGTCGACCAAGATCCACACTTCCGGACCCGACCACCACGTGCGCTCGCGAATCTGCTCGGCGGTCACGTCGGAACCGGGCAGGCGCGTGCGCAGGAAATTCGCAAGCTCACGCAGCTGCTTCATCGCCTCGGCATGGTTCGTCAGGTAGCGCAGCGAATACTCGTCCGGGATCGCACCCAGGAGCGAACGACGCATGTCGATCGCCAGGATCTTCGCCTCGTTGGGCGAGTACAGGCGCGTGACCTCGGAAATGATCGACCGCAGGAAGGAGGTCTTGCCCGTCTTGCCGTCGCCGAACAGGTACAGGTGCGACTCCGCGCGAGTGTTGAACAGGAGCGGCCCCAGGCGCGACTCCTCCACGCCCAGCACCATGTCGCCGCCGCCGCGCGGCAGGATCTGCTGATCCGGCAGCTGCGAGAGAATCTCCGCAAGCGTGATCCGCTGCGGCAACAGACGCAGCTTCGGGCCCTCGCCCGCCACCAGGCACTCGCGAATCTTGTTGACCGTGTACGCCACGCCCTGCGACACGGTTGACGGATCCTGCTCCGCGTCCGCGCGCGGCAGGCCGATCATCATCTCGTGACCCGCCATGTCGATGCCGCGCCCCGGGCGCCCCTTCGGAATACGGGCGGCACCCTCGCGGTTGACGATCGACTCCTTCGGGTTCGCCGTGTGCAGCTCCAGGCGCG
>ERZ773035.1502-NODE-1502-length-16749-cov-19.887205_pt1 | contig 16749 bp, 18 predicted proteins | sample MGYA00511487_ERZ773035 | MGnify/ENA primary metagenome ERZ773035 (study PRJEB29015, sample SAMEA2737985) | human oral metagenome | biome: human oral; feature: human-associated habitat; material: dental | place: China | collected 2024 ...
CCTTGCCGCTATTGCCACTAGCGGCCTGCGTCGGGTCTACGGCATTGGCAATACCCAAGATATTGTCCACAGCATCGTATTGGTACTTGTTTTCCATCACAGCCCTACCGTCCGCCGTAAGGTTCATCGCCTGCAGACGTTCACGCTGCTTGTCGTAGGTGTAGGTTGTCTCCGTGCCGTTGCCCAGCTTGGTATAGACGGTATGCCCGTCCTTGTCGTAACCTATCCTGTCAACAATAACGCTCTCACGCCCCTGTTTATTGCCCGAAAGGCGAACTATTTGCCCTGCCGCATTGTAATGATAGGTCATGTTGCGCACGCGATTCCAGCTGTCGTAGGTGGTATCGTAGATAAAAGTACGAATATCCGCTACGCTCGCCATTATGGTGTGCTACAGCAAGTTGTAGTCAGAAGTAATTGTATATTGCTTATTAAAATAAATCACGAAAGAAAAATAATAATTCATGATAGAAATGAAAGAATCTCTCACTCCAACTCCATGGTCTATTTACAGAATGAATATTAATACGTCTAAGCCATTTATCATCCTTTCTCGAATAATTATAATAATACAACGTGTCGTTTACCATAGAATCAAGGAAAACAACCGCATATTCGACCCTTTTTCCTATTATCCGATATGACTTTTTTGAAATATCTATTTCTGCAAAATAAGTCCTTGAATAGTTCGACCTGTTATTTATTATCATGTGATAAAGAGGCAAATAAATATAATTATCACTTATTATAATCGGCCCTCCAAAACCATCATGATGAGGAGTCATGATTTGTACTTCATTTATAAACAATTTTCCACACAGAGGCCCTTCCTTACCGAAATTGTGTAGATCCATAAATAGGATTTTACAAGAAGCGACTTCATAAAATGAAGGGAATTGCCAAGGATTCCCCATTTCTGCATATATAATATTTTTATTCATAAGACTTCTATTTAACCCTATTCAGTTTATCCACTGTAAAATACTGTGTCCTTCCTCCGATCCATTGTCCTCCCTGTGACTTTGCGGTTCCTTTTATCATAATAGAACCTTTAGGAACTTGTATTTCCGCAATACCTTCCATCGTATTGTTCCATTCTGGTCTCAGCGCAAGTCCGCATCTATCAATAAATTTTCCAATTGGTACATTTGAGAGATAGGAACCAACATACGCAGCATTTCCACCAAAAGATAGATACAAATTTAAATCTTTTGTTGTTTTGACAACTTCTACATCTTTAGTGAAATCTATTAGTCACTGTGGCACTTGACGATACACTCGCCGGCAGCATTATAGGTGTATCGGCTGGTCTTACCATTGTCCGACAAAACCATCAGGCGGTTGTCCTCGTCCCAATACATTCTCCGCTCGGTGTTCAGACTGTCGTTCTCCACCAGTGTTGGGTTGCCATTGGCATCGCAAGTATAATGTTCATGCCCTATCTGCGTGGGAGCCGTGGGGTGGTTGCTGCCCCCCCTGAGGTTCTTCGACTATTCGGATGCCTTCGATGTTATGACGTTCGCAACATCCAAATATTGTCCACGGATCGTATTTTATTTCATGGGCATGAGATACACATTTACATGAATTCCCTCACAAAGGAACTATCAAACTGTTCGCCAGATGTTTCGTTTCTTATGAAACATTGCTTATTTTCCGAATCTTTCAAACTTTCTAGAACCAATTCTTTGGAGTTAAGTGTTTGAATGGGATCTTTTGTACATACTTTATTCTCATCTATTATAATTAAGGTGTCTTTGACGAGCTTATAACGTAAAAACATGACGGTATCTGAGATACAATCAAAAATAGCTGTAGAATCTCGGTAAAAGAATAAGTTTGCATATGTAGCAGTTCTGTAATCATTGTCCACAGCGCGCCAATGTCCTATAATATCTCCACCTACAATACGTTTGTCCTTTTTGGGGGTACAACCTAAAAGAGATATCATGCAACTAAATATTACCATTGGGATTTTACTCCGAACCCCCTCCCAAACAAGCCTTTCCATCTTTAAAATTGTTGAATTTTACTGGACAAAGATACGATAAAATCTGAAATTCAGCCCCATTTGTCTGTGGCAAAACGTGGTTATGTCTCAAGAAGTAACCTGGTGGCAGTCATTCAACCCATGCCCTACAAGTTGAAAACTAGCTGACCATGCCCGATTACTTCTGCGTTTCCATGGTGCAGTCCCAGTTGGCCGTGGACTGCATGCCCTACAACCACTCGCATTGGCGGTTGTAGGCGCACGTGTTTTCCGTATCGTTGCCCAAAGGCGCGTATTCCGTCCAATCGTTTTGTCTAGTTTTCAGGAAGAATTTTAACATAAAAAGTGGCCTTTTCGCCCACCAAACGCCCACCTTGCCGCAAAAAATCGATTCTCGCGGAGGTTTGTTTTGATGCAAAAAGGGGGCAGTTGTGCATGCAGACGAAATGAATTTTTATTTAAACTGACTGCCACGAACACCCATTTTGGGGCCATCTTCAGCAAAATGAAGCGCGTTTTGGTGCTAAATGCAATGCAATATGCCGCTAAATGCAGTGCATTTTGGTGCTAAATGCAAGGCGTTTTGATGCTAAACGCAAGGCGTTTTGGTGCAAAATGCAAGGTAAAAAGGTGCTAAATGCGAGATGAAAAGCATAAACATCCACCGCAAATGGTATAAACAAAACCCTTTCGAGCTATGAAACACATGACTGAAAGGGGCGAAACAGTCGTTAAAAAGTGGTTTTTTAGGGGTAAAAAGCGGGTAATTGGACTTGAAAAAATACGAGGTGGCGACCAATCTAGAAAGGCTAAATGGTGCAAAATGCAGGTTTTGTTCTTAAAAACAGACAAAGAGGAAGGTGTGAAAGGCAAGAAATAGTGGCAAATTGCCCACTTTACGACCTATATTTTCGCTAGAACGGAGTGAAATTTACTGCGGTGTTGTAAAATAAAAAATAACAATTTAAGTTTTTGAGTTTTCTTGATTCGGCAACTGTTCCAATCCGTTCATCACATAAAAAACACCACCATAAGGGACGATGTTCTCATATTTTATTGCTATCTTTGTGATGCTACGTAGAAATTTACGATATTTTCGTACCATACAGTTAGTGAAAATTCTACAGATAGCAAATGTCCGAGGAACTTATTGTTCATCAAAGGCTTATAAAATGTATTAACAATAAATTACGTATTTAGTTGCGGAATTAAGGATGAAAAGAAAAAATATATACATATTATATTCTCTCTCCTTTTTATTTTTCATGCCAATAAGTATATATGCACAAAATAAAGTAGAAGAGAATTATTTGCTGAAAAAAGGCTATGAATTGAACATTACAAACCAAAAAGGAGATTCCTTATTGTATTTCTTTTTAAAGAATGGTAATTCTATGAAGAATATCATCACCGAAAATCAGATATATATGAATGACACTGTTTTGTGGAGAAAATATAATTCTCGTTATGAGGGGATAGATTTTACAAATTATTTCTGCATAACCTATTTCATAGCAAATAGCATACAGGGGATAGAGTTGTACAACAAAAAAACAGGCATTGATTTTTTTCATGGTAAATGTCTTATCTTATGTGGAGAGAATATGCAAAATAGAATTGCTTACCATATGAAAGAGGAGCTATTGTTATGTCTTCAGATTAATAATAATCAGGATGATGGGACTATTTTATTAATAGATTTAAAGAGTTCTCATATACACAAGATAAACATTCATCAATTGGCAAGTAATATGCAAGATACATATTTTTGGCACAGTGTATATATTAAAAATGCCAATTCTCGATACGTTATAATAACGTATAACAATGGCTTTTCTAAATCAACTTCATTGAAAGTCAAGCGTATAAAATCTCTCCATAATAATCTTATTCTAGACTGTAAGGATTATGATGGGGAGTTAAAAGAAAATCGCGTTAACCAATAAACCCCAATCGGGCATTGTATATTAAACACTAATGTATAATTTTGTATTAGTTTACTTCGTCAAGGTGTGGAATAAGGCCATTCGGTCATTTGTCATAAGATATTCTCTAATGTCCTGCCCCCATACCTTTACATCCAAATCTGGACAGTTCAATAGGCTTTGAACCCGCATTTGCGATGCTGGTTGCACGATGTTTCATTATACATTAGTGTTTAATATACAATGACCAATTTGGGTTTAATATGCAATGACCGATTGGGGTTTAATGATTCCATAACTTGAGAGGAGTCTATTGTCTTTGTGCTGTAAAACCAAGATAAACACGCTGCTCATGCACAAAGTACTGGAAGAAGATACGATAAAATCCAAAATTCTACCCCAATTGTCTGCGAAAAAACGTGGTTATGTATCAAAAAGTGACTAGGCGGAAGTTATTCGATATATTATCCATAAGCTGAAAACTGCCTGTCAATGACAGATTACTTCTGCGTTCCCATTTTGCTTTCTCCGTTGACCGTGAGCAGCATGACTTGTAACCGTTCGTGCTGGCAGTAGTAAGTGTACGTGGTTAACTCGTCAACTGGTTAATTCGTCAACTGGTTAACTGGTAAACTCGTCAACTAATACACTTCTGGCACACATTCGTTTATTTCTATCGGGATGGTTTCAACGTGTGCATCGTTTGCTGTAAGTACGACTTTAACCACGCAGGCACGGGTGTTGATGGGTTTGGTTTGGTCGAAAATAAAGTTGCCGATGCTGTAATAAATGGGGCAACCCTTATATTGTTCGATGGATTGGAGCGTGTGGGTGTGGTGGCAAACAAGGATGTTGGCACCTGCGTCTATCAGTAGGCGCGCTTGTCTACGCTGCTGAGCAGTGGGCGTTAGCTGGTGTTCGATGCCCCAATGCAGGCTTACCACGATGTAGGCGCTGGGCTCGTTATGGCGCAAACGCTTGATGCGAGCCACCAATGTGTCTAGTGGCTCTTGACTAACGCAGGGCTTGGCGGGCAGATAAGCGTAGTTTTCGAGTGGCAATCGCAATGAGGCGAGAATGTAAACTGGGCGTGGATGGGTGGCCAGCAGCAGGGGTTGGGCGGCCTCGGTCATGTTGCGACCTGCCCCGAAGTGGGTGATACCCGCCTGTTCTATGTTCTTGCGTGTGTCTAACAGTGCCTCGCGCCCTTGATCTATGCTGTGGTTGTTGGCCAAGTTGAGGTGGGTGAAACCATGTTTGGCTAGCATGGTGAGCCATTCGGGTTCGCCCCTGAACACGAAACGTTTAAAAACGGGTTGTTTAATCTTGGTTGCCGGGCATTCTAGATTGCCCACCACGAAACGCGATTGGTTGAAGATTTTTTGTAGTTTTGGCCCAACGAGATTGCTTAAGCCTAAGTATTCGATGCGCTTGCGCACGCCGCGGTCGAGCAACACATCGCCTGTAAACACCACGGATAGCGTGTCGGCCTTCTGCGCCCATACGGTTTCCGCGCACACGAAGGCAAGACATAAGGCAAGAACCACGCCGCGACAATAAGCCGCGGCGTGGGAAAAGAATGCGCACCCCATAGCATGGAAGGATGTATGGGGCGCGTTTATTGAATGTTGAGTGGGTCTTGTGGTCATGTATTGTGTTGGGAAGTTTGTGAGTTTGTGAGTTTGTGAGTTTATGAGTTAACAAGAGTGTGTGCCATAGCGCAGATAGGCTTTTGGCTTTATCGCTTACCACTTACTCTTTGCTACATACTCCTTACTACTTATTACTTAACTCCTTAACTCCTTAACTCCTTAACTCCTTAACTCCTCATTTTAACATCCCGAACTATAAAACACTTCTTCATTATCTTTGGGCAGATTGTCTAGCGGAACCATAATTTCGTCCATCCATTTAGGCACGCCCAGATACGGTTTGGTTTTGAGTTTCTCTTGCCATTCCTCATCGGTGAGCCGTTGCTGGTCGGTAGATTGTTTCAGTTCGCGATAAGACAGCACCCCACCGCGCATCAAGTAGAGCTCGTTGCCAATAGGCACAGCCACATAGATGGTATAGGCAGGCCCTGTTCCCTCGTATAGAATGGAGTGGTTAGGGTTGTTTGGTGCGTTGGCAGTATATACGTCGGCAATTACAGCCACACTCTTGTCGGCACCTTCCACGTTGTCCCATCCATCGAGATTTTGGTCGTCTTGTCTAACAAGGTCAAGCGAAATGTTTTCTATTGTTGAACCTATGATTTCGATAGCGTTATATTCCTCTTCGGTAAGGATGGGGTTTGGCGACAGCTCTTTCTGACTTACTTGTAGCAGAAATTCAGCAGTTTCCTTCACGCTTGCTGTGGTGGCATCCATCTTAGGTGTGTTTAACTTGTATTGTTTAAACACCCTTTCAATCTGCGAAACTAATTCTACAGCCTTCTTCCAGAAGGGAATGTTGGGCTCAACATAGCCTTTCACGATGGGATCGGGTGGGCCGCCAGAACCGCATTCGGCTCCCATAGGTTGCTTGGCGTATAGAATGGCATCGTGTTTCAGTTCTGCCCACGAGGCTAGAGCCGTGTTTAGGTTTTTCTTTTCCCATTGTGGTGTGAGCATAAAGTAAGGTGCCCCAGCCACGGGCTTGTTCATTTCGGCCAAGGCATCCATCCATCTGTTGGCCACGGTGGTGGTCCACGCAATCTCCGACATGCGTAGTTTCATGGTTTGGAGCGTAGGCACAAAGCCTTCCCAGCGTTTGTCTTCTTGCAGTTCTTGCAATAAAATGCGTTCGGCTGCCGAGCAACCAATGGCCGCAAACACATCGAGCCCACTTGGAACGTCGCGCTTGGTGACATTGTTTGTAGCGTCAATCATCTCGTTCAGCACCTCTGCGTCGGGCATATAGCGTTGCGGCATGAGGTTAATCTTGTTGCGCGAGGTTAGTTCGAACTTGGGACGGATGCGCGTTTGCTTTTCTCCCACTTCGTCAATGCGTTTGGCGATGTCGGTCATCAGCTTCTCATTGGTGAATATTTTCTCTGGCGTTTGCCCCTTCATCAGGTCGTAAACCTGCATGATGGTGATGTTGTCGGGTTCGCCGAAGAGGAAAGTGATGGGGTCGAACATGCTGTTGTAGGTGCGTTTCATCTGTGGGTCGCTGCCAATGGTGTGGGCAATGAGCAAGGCACGTTTCAGTTGGTCGGGCTTGTCGGTGCCAAATGGCACGCTTTGTAGCCACATCATGGTGCGGAAATAGCGCTTGATGCGTTCGGAGCGGCTGTAATGGCCGCGTGGCCGATATAGCGAATAGGGATATTTCACCTGTGTATAGCCCAAGAAAGGGGAGATTTCGTTTTCTGAATTCATCACCTTCTTAATCTCGGATGCCACTTGCGACTTGTAGGCGGCACTCACCCCTGCAGGCGTTTTGCCCGTTGTAAGGGCCAATGCCACGGCAAAATAGGCTTGGCAGAAGGCTGCTGCAGCCTTGGTTTGCTTGCCAGTTGAGGGCGTGGTAACGAGTTTGGTCATGCGATTAAACATGCTTAGCGAGAAGGCTTTCACCAGTGCGTCGAGCTTTTTCTCTTCGGCATCGCGCAGAATGTTGTCGAAATAGAAGTGGAAAAGCTGCAAGTAAAGGTCGGTTGTTACAAAACTGGGGAAGTTGGAGTAGTCGTTCTTCTCGTAAACGTGGAACAATTGTTCCAAATTGTCGGGCACAATGGCAAACCCATTGCGGCTGATGGCACTGTGCAGCTTTGGGTCGAAGTCGTCTAGTTGATAGGGATTGAGCAGCAGGTCGAGGTTAACAATCTGTCCTTTGGGTAGTTTCTGCTTGCTGTTCAGGATTTTGTTCTCTTGCTGTTCAATCCTTTTAAGGAAGTCTTGTTCGGCTTTGCTCAGCTTAGGTTGCCTTTGTCCCCAGTCGTTAGGGTTGCTGTCGTCTAGCGGTTCGTTCTCGTTGTCCGAGCGCATCCACATCAACGAGTCGTACCATGATGTTTGTGCGTAGATGCTTCGCAGGTCGGCTTCTTTAAATATAAAGCCTTCGCGGGCCTTAAATGCGTTTTTAAGCACGCGCAGTTCGGCGAGCGACAGTTTCGAGAGGTTGGTTTTGAGGTTCACTTCTTTGTTGAAACTCTCCACATTCAGTTTGCCCTTACCAGGTAAAATCACAGGCTTAGGGTTGTCGTCGGCATAGAGTAACGCCCCTATGGCGGCGAATGCGATTAGTAGTAGGGTTCTTTTCATTTGATAATTAATGTTTATGATGTGCGCGCTATGGTCTTGTTGGGGCCATGTGCACATCGGATTTGGAAATTCATTGCTAGCCAGCGAGGGGGCAGATGTCGGCGGTTAGTGTTCGTTTTACTTGCCCGTTCTGCCCCAAGGTGGTTGGTTTTATTGTTTTCGGGCGCGTTTATCGCCCTATATATATATAAGGTGTGCCATCGTGCTTGTCGGCATTTGAATGGTACATGTTGGCCTTTATTCTTGTATTATATGTCTGTGTTGTGCGGTTTGTTGGTTGCTCCTTTTTTATGCGAATGGCTATTGTTTAAATGCCTTCAAGGCCTCTTCTCGCCCCACCTTCACCACCAAGAACCTTACGAACCCGAATCCAAAACCTTGCCAACGGTATTCGGCCACTACGTACAGCCCCTTAGTGGTGGTTTCAAGACTTCGCACAACACCATCCACAAAGCGGAAATCTTGCAGTATTCCGCCTAGCTTTGAGCCCATCCACATGGCCCGAACGCGGTTCTTATAGTTCTTAAAAACAAAGAGCCTGCGCCCTTTTTGCGGATAGAAACGGGTGCTTTTAATCACGCCCACCAACGCTTCTGTTCGCCCGTCGCCGTTAACGTCGGCCGTATCTAATCGGTAAACGGGGTAGGGTAGCGGCCATTTGTCGGTGGTTGAGTCGGTTTTCAGCGTGAGGTAGTTCAGGCTGTCGTTCACCGTTTCGATGCTGAAAGTCTGCGCCGCGAGGTTTCCCATGGGCCACAGTGCCGCTATTGCAAGCCATCCGTATGTTTTCAAAGCGTTCGTCATTGTTGTTTTTGAGGTGGTGAGCGTGGGTAGGGCTGTGGCCTTCGCTTTGTCTTCGTAGGCGACGTTCATTCCCTTCACACCCATTCATGTTGCAAAAATAAGACATTCTTTCCAATATGGCAAGCCTTTTGGGGCGTTTGTTGAGGTTTTTAGTATGCCTTTGGGGATAAATTTCATTGAATTACGGGTAATCTAATCCCTATTTTGTAGAACCTTATGTAATCTTTCACTTTTTCGAACGTTGGTTCTTCTGTGTTTGTAAATGCGAAACGCTCTTGTTGTTCTTGGTCGGGGTAGACGATGAGGCACTTGATAGGCAGTGCATTTTCGGCATCTAGCTTCAGCATGTCATATATCTTCTGCAGTCTTGCGTAACCAGCCACCTGCCTTGCGTCATCCTTGTCTATGCCTGTCATGCCCTTGTAACGTGGTTTGTATTTGGCGTCAACAACGTAAGGTTCGGGCCAATGGCAAGGCTTTAACAGATAATCGAGCTCTTGACGATGTGCCTTGGGGTGATAACAAACTTCGTTTTTGCCTGTAAATACCAGCCTGAGATGGCGAAACACATACAATTCGAACAGCTTGCTCATGTCTATCCAGAACGGTGGAGTTGTTATTTGGTGGTTGCCAGCAAGGGTAATGTCGTAGCTGTAACGGCGAATTAGAAGTTGGGCAAGTTCTACGGCTGTGCTATGTTCTTTAAAAATGGGGTTGCCTTTAAAGGTTTGTATGGCCTTTGTGGTAACTTCTTCGCCCACGTTATCGAAGTGTGGTTTTACAAAACGGACAATGTTGTCGAGTGTGGAAGTGTCGAAGGCATGCCTATAAACCTCTAATTGTTTAGCACAAAACCTCAAAGCGCGTTTAAGGATGCGGTTCTCGCACGAGTCGATGCCATATACTTGGTAACGACAAAAGTTGTTTGTTACGCGCCCTTTGCCAAGGTTTTGTTTCACGTTACGTGCCACAAGACATCGCCCTTTTATCTTATTGTTGAGGTTTTCTTCAACCATGTAGTAGCTTTTTCGCAGACCTTTGGTCGCTATTCGCCTTAAAACGCTAAGATATTCGGTAATAAGGAAGATGCTTAACAAGTCTTGCTGCTGGCTAATTGGTATTGCTGGCTTGTGAAAAGATATTGTTACGAGTTGTTGCAGATGGTTCAGGTTTTCCTTATCACAGAGTGCCTCGTTAAGCATTCGCACATAATCTATCTCGAAATCGTTGTTCATCTTCGGACTAACCTGTATCGCGAGCTCGTTTTCTTTCACCCAATCCACCCCTACGAAGTAAGAACCCGTGGCAAGAATGTCGTTACCCTTACGCCTAAGTTTAAGGTAGAAGTCAGCGTCTTGCTTGTCATCACTTACTTTGAACTCTTTTTCTCCACCATCCGCTATATATGGCAACAAAGCCTCGGCATAGCTTTGGTTGAGAAGAGCGTCCTCCTTCAGTTGCTCGTTGAGTTGTAACACTGTCGTCATTTTATAGCCCTGTCGTATAGTTCATCTATCGTTGCTTGCGCGTCTGTAGTTAGAATGCCGTCTCGTATGTACTCTTCCAAGAGCGGTATTATTTCATATAGTATGCGGTCGTTGGTGAAATCTTCGCCATTTTCATCGTGCATCAAGAAGTAACTGTGGCCAATCCACACCTCCTCAGGCTTATAATCGGCCGAAAGTGTGTCTGCCGCTTGCAGCTTAAACGTAGAATCGAAATTGCTTTTCTCGTATTCGTCGAAGTTGTTGATAAAGAGTTGGCTCACTTGCTTGAATAAGTCGCGGTCAAACCCTTCGTTATCTAGGGCGTAAGGCCTTTCTGCAATGAAGGCGAAGCGTCGCCTAATGGCGTAGTCTAATGCACCCAACGAACGGTCGGCAGTGTTCATTGTTGCGATAACAAACACGTTGGCTGGCACTTCAAAAGCCTCTTTCGAGTAAGGTAGCACCACTTTCTCTGCGTTCGGGTTACCTTTACGCTTGTCAGCTTCCAACAACGTCAAGAGCTCTCCAAATATTTTCGACACATTTCCACGATTAATTTCGTCGATAACCATGATGTAAGGCTTGGATAAATTTTCACCATCAGGCAGTGTAGAACTATTTTTGGGGAAATCATTTTGTATTGTCTCTTCTTGCGTATTGGTGTCGTTTGCTTTTTCGCAGAGGCGTTTAAATATGCCTGACTCTATGTTGTAGCCCACTTGGTTGTTGTCAGTAACCACGGGACGAAGGCCTTCCACCCAGTCTTCATAGTCCATCGACTGGTGAAAGGTTGTGAATGCGATGCGCCCTTCCTCTTTAAGTTGATTGTATATTGCCACAATTTGGCTGCGCTCTGCATGGTTGGCATTGAATGTGGGGCAGCAAAGTCTCACGGCATATTCGGGTATGCTGTGGGTTTTTCCTGTTCCTGGCGCACCATAAAGCACGATGTTCTTGTGTCTTTTCCATGTAATTACGCCCTTGTCGAAACGTGAATAGTCTGTGTCTTCGTTAGTGCTGGTTTGGGATGTGTGTTGTTTTGCTGCGTCCATTTCTTTGAGAATGAAGTCTTTCAAGCACCAAAATAATGTTTGAATGGCAAGGTTAAGGGGTTTGTTTTTATACCTGTCTATCTCGCTAAGCATGATTTGTTGAACCGTTTCACCATATTTTGCTACGAGATTGTTTATTATTTCCATAAAGTTACCGAAGTTCGTGCCTTTTTTATTGATGTCGTAGCCGAAGTATTCACAGAGCCTTTTGTACACTTCCCATTTGTAAAACGTGTATTTTTCAGGGTAAGCGCAAGTCAAGATGGCAGATGCAGTGCGCTCATCGTTGGCAAAGTTCTTCCAGTCTTCATGCCCAAGGTCTTGCATTTCTTGTTTAAAGCGTGCTAGACGTTTGTCTATTGGGATGGTTTCGTCAAGCAAATGCTCTCCGCATACAATCAGTTCGCTAGGCTTTTCTTTGTTGAGTTCGTTAAATACGGGGTCAACGTAGGCATTGGCAACAATATTCTTCCCTTTTAGTGCCCTGATAATGCCTAGCGCATTTTTCCCTTCTGTGTTGTCAAGCAATTGCCATTTATAGCTTTCCTCATAGCCATTAAAGGGCTTATGTTTGCGAAGCTCCTCGATAAGGTGCTCCATCAGCAAGTTTCTAAGTGCTTCTGTCAGTTCGGTGCGCAGTAACCAAAGAAACTCTTTCTTGGTTTGCCAACCCTTTTCCATCGCGATGGGCCAGAATGTTTCGCTGCCTTTAATCCCTATTACACGAAATCTGTTTAGTCGTTTTTGCACCCATTGCGAGAAGCCTTTTACGTTGCCGTTATAATAATTCAGGCTTTTCCCATACTTTTGTGCCACTGATGTGCATGAGCCTTTTTGATTTGGTTCACGTAAAAAGCAGAATAAGACCTCGTGATACTTCCTTGCTTCGGGTTGTTTTAATAGCTCGAGCCACTCAGAGGCAGACACGCCGATGTCTCCACAACTATATTCGCCATTGGTGTTTACTGTTTCGCGTAATGTGTTAAGTTCCATACTCTGCTATATAAAATAGGTTCAATTTATAAAGGCGATATGTGTTGTACAGGTTTGTCGTTCTTATTTATCGCCTAGTTTTTTAGTATATGTTTGTTAAATGTCGCCCACAAAATTAGCGTTATTACCACAATTTGCTTACCAAATTCGCTAAAAAGTGTGGCGTAAGGCATTAAAAATGCGTGTTGTTTGCCATGCTTACGCCGAAAATGGCTATTTTTGCAGTAACGATAATAACGACAAACCAAATTTAAGATATGGCAAAAGTGTATCAATTTATGGCCGACGGATTTGAAGATATCGAGGCGTTGGCTCCCGTAGACATTCTGAGAAGAGGCGGATTAGACGTGAAAACCGTGAGTATTATGGGCCGCGAGCTGGTGGAATCGGCCAATGGCGTGTGCGTTAAGGCCGACATGCTGTTCGAAAACACCAACTTCGACGATGCCGACCTCTTGCTATTGCCTGGCGGACTGCCTGGTTCGACCAATCTGAAAGAACATAAGGGGCTGGCCGAAGTACTTCGCCGACAGGCCGAAACGGACCGAAAGATTGGCGCAATCTGTGCTGCGCCTATGGTCTTAGGTACGTTGGGCTTGCTGCAAGGCAAGCGCGCCACTTGCTATCCAGGCGTGGAACACACCTTGCATGGGGCAGAATATACCGCCGAGTTGGTAACGGTAGACGGCAATATCATAACGGGCGAAGGGCCTGCCGCCGCTCTTCCTTACGCTTACACGCTGCTTGCGCTGTTGGTTGGTCGCGATAAGGCCGACGAAATAGAGGTGGCCATGCGTTACAAGCACCTTATGGCCGAACGCCTTTAACCGCTGCACGCGATGAATTATGTTATCATCGTTGCTGGCGGAAAAGGTCTACGCATGGGTGCCGACGTGCCTAAGCAGTTTCTGTTGCTTGGCGGAAGGCCCGTGTTGATGCGCACAATGGAGTGCTTTTACAACTTCGATGCGCAGCTGCAAATGGTATTGGTGTTGCCACGCGACCAACAAACATATTGGCGCGAGTTATGCCGAACGCACAACTTTAACCTGCCTTACCTATTGGCCGACGGCGGAACAACGCGTTTCGAGTCGGTTCGTAATGGCTTGGCACTCATCTCCAACGATGCCCAGGGCGTGGTGGCGGTGCACGATGGCGTGCGCCCGATGGTGTCGGCACCTGTTGTTGAACGTTGTTTTGGTGTGGCCCGACAAGCCAAGGCCGTGATACCCGTAACGCCTGTGGTAGAAACATTGCGCCAAGTGATGCCCGATGGCACTAGCCAAACGGTGAACCGCGATGCCTATCGACTGGTGCAGACCCCACAAACCTTCGACTTGCAATTGCTTAAACGCGCCTACCAACAACCCTATCGCTCGGACTTTACCGACGATGCTTCGGTGGTAGAGGCACTCGGCATGCCGATAGCAATGGTTGAGGGCAACAAAGAGAACATCAAGATAACCACGCCTTTCGACCTCGAAGTGTGCGAACGCCTGTTGGTTCTCTCCTCTCTACACGGCTTAGACTAGGCAAACGCGCATGTAAAAACGCATTGCCTAGCCTCTTGCCACAACAAACGTAACCCCACAATGCACTCTATTCTAGACCAAGACATCATGTATCTGGCGGGCGTTGGTCCGCGAAAGAAAGAGATTTTGAGTAAAGAACTCAACATCAACACCTTTGGCGACCTACTCGAATACTATCCCTACAAATACGTTGACCGAACACAAATCTACCGAATTGCCCAATTGCAGGGCGATATGCCTTACGTGCAGGTGAAGGGACACATACTGAGCTTTGAGGAGTTTGACATGGGACCGCGCAAGAAACGCATCGTGGCCCACTTCACCGATGGGTGGAACGTGGCCGACTTGGTTTGGTTTCAAGGGGCCAAATATGTGCTAAGCACCTACAAAGTGGGGGTAGAATACATCGTGTTTGGTAAGCCTAGCGTGTACGGAGGGCGTTATCAGTTTGCCCATCCCGATATAGACGAGGCCACTGAACTAAAACTTGCCGAGATGGGTATGCAGCCACACTACAGCACAACCGAACGAATGAAGAAGGCGGGCATAACGTCGCGTGCGATGGAAAGGCTCACCAAGGGCTTGCTCGAACAGATGCAAGCACCGCTGGCCGAGACGCTTCCGCCTTTCATCACTAATGCCCTGCACCTTGTTTCGCGCGACCAAGCCATGCGCGGCGTGCATTATCCCCATAACACCGATGAGTTGCAGCGCGCCCAAATGCGTTTGAAGTTCGAAGAACTGTTCTATGTTCAGCTCAACATCCTGCGTTATGCCAACTTCCATCGGCGCAAATATCGTGGCTACAATTTCTCTAAGATTGGCCAATTCTTCAACAGCTTTTACCACAACAACCTGCCTTTCGAACTTACGGGCGCACAAAAACGCGTGATGCACGAAATACGTAAGGACATGGATAGCGGCCGACAGATGAACCGCTTGTTACAAGGCGACGTGGGTTCGGGTAAAACCCTCGTGGCGTTAATGTCCATGCTCATTGCCGTAGACAATGGTTTTCAGGCGTGCATCATGGCTCCCACCGAAATATTAGCCGAACAACACCTCGCCACCGTGCAGCAAATGTTGCAGGGAACGGGCGTAACGGCCGAGCTGCTAACGGGCATCGTTAAGGGCAAACGCCGTGCCGACGTGCTGCAAAGGCTTGCATCGGGCGAACTGCACATACTGGTTGGCACGCATGCCCTGCTAGAAGACACCGTGCAATTTGCCCATTTGGGGCTTGCCGTGGTAGACGAACAGCACCGTTTTGGCGTGAAACAGCGCGCCAAGCTATGGGGTAAGAACGACAATCCACCGCATGTGCTGGTGATGACGGCGACACCCATACCGCGAACGTTGGCCATGACCATCTACGGCGACTTGGATGTGAGCGTGATAGACGAACTTCCGCCTGGTCGGAAGCCCATACAAACGCTGCATAAGTACGATAATCAAACCACGAGTCTCTATGCCGGCATACGTCAGCAGGTGGGTTTGGGACGCCAAGTGTACATCGTTTATCCGCTAATAAAGGAGAGCGAGAAGACCGACTTAAAGAATTTGGAGGAAGGTTACGAGGCGTTGACCGACATTTTTCCAGAGTATAAGATGAGCAAGATACACGGAAAGATGAAGTCGAAGGAGAAAGAGGCAGAGATGGCGCGCTTTGCCAGTGGCGAAACACAGATATTGGTGGCCACAACGGTTATCGAAGTGGGTGTGAATGTGCCCAACGCCTCGGTGATGGTGATACTCGATGCACAACGGTTTGGCTTGTCGCAATTGCACCAATTGCGCGGTAGGGTGGGGCGCGGAGCCGACCAAAGCTATTGCATACTTGTTACCAATCGCGCCCTTTCTGCCGAAACGCGCAAACGTATCGATATTATGTGCGAAACCAACGATGGATTCCGTATTGCCGAGGCCGACTTAAAACTGCGCGGCCCGGGTGACCTTGAAGGCACACAACAAAGCGGTATGGCCTTCGACCTTAAAATAGCCAACATCGCTCGCGATGGCGCATTGGTGCAATTGGCTCGCGATGAGGCTCAAAAAATCGTCGACCGCGACCCCGATTGCAACCTTCCCGAACACGCCATGCTGTGGAATAGGCTGAAAGAATTGCGCAAAACAAATATTGATTGGGCGGCGATAAGCTAGCTACCCCATTTTTGTTGGCATCGCCCCCGCGATTTTACGCCATGCCATACATCTTTGTTGCATTAAACTCATCAACTCATCAACTCAAAAACTCATCAACTCAAAAACTTAAATCGTTGTCTTTTATTTTACAATATCGCTCTGGTTTTCGTTCTATTCTAGCGAAAATAGTGGTCATAAAGTCGGTAAAAAGCCACTTTTTCTACCCTTTCACGCCTTGGGGTTTGTCTATTTTTAAGCCTAGAACTTGCATTTTGCACCATTTTGCCTTTCTAGTTTGACTGAAGGCTCGTGATTTTTCAAGCCCAATTTCCTGCTTTTATCCCCTAAAACCCCACTTTTTAATGGTTGTTTTGCCCCTTTTAGCTATGTGTTTCATGGCTAGAAAGGGTTTTGTTTATACCATTTCAGTGTATCTTTATGCTTAATCGTCTCGCATTTAGCGGCATTTTACCTTGCATTTAGCACCAAAACACCTTGTGTTTTGCACCAAAACGCACTCCATTTTGCACCAAAACGCACTCCATTTTGCACCAAAACGCACTGCGTTTAGCACCAA
>ERZ773035.1510-NODE-1510-length-16711-cov-3.473163_pt1 | contig 16711 bp, 16 predicted proteins | sample MGYA00511487_ERZ773035 | MGnify/ENA primary metagenome ERZ773035 (study PRJEB29015, sample SAMEA2737985) | human oral metagenome | biome: human oral; feature: human-associated habitat; material: dental | place: China | collected 2024 ...
TCCTGTGGGGATGAAGCACAAGATCAGTGCGCAGGAGCGCATGGTGGTGATCGAAGTCCAGATTGGCGAAGATATCGCGAAAGAAGACAAGATCAAGTGGTCGGAAGAGGTATAGTACAATGATGGAAAAGGATGCGAAAATTTATGTCGCTGGACATCGGGGCATGGTTGGTTCTGCGATCTGTCGGGAGCTTGAACGGCAGGGATATACGAATATCATAACGCGTACACACGCTCAGCTTGATCTTTGTCGGCAGGATGCAGTCGATGACTTTTTCGCACTAGAAAAACCGGAGTACGTTTTTCTGGCTGCCGCAAAGGTGGGGGGGATTCAGGCGAACGCCGAGGCTCCGGCAGATTTCATGTACCAGAATATGATACTCGAGATGAATGTCATTCATGCGGCATGGATGAATGGGTGCAAAAAGCTTGAATTCCTTGGTTCATCCTGTATCTATCCTCGTCTTGCTCCCCAGCCGATGAAGGAGAATTGTCTGCTGACATCATCTCTTGAGGAGACGAACGAGGCGTATGCACTCGCAAAAATTGCGGGGCTGAAGTACTGTGCATATCTCAATCAACAGTACGGAACGGATTTTATTTCGGTCATGCCGACGAATCTCTATGGTCCAAATGACAACTACCATCCGGAGCATAGTCACGTCCTCCCTGCGCTGATTCGCCGTTTTCACGAAGCAAAGGAAGCAGGAGCTCTGTCTGTGACCTGTTGGGGAGACGGATCGCCGCTGCGCGAGTTCCTCTATGTTGACGATCTCGCGAATCTCTGCGTGTATCTAATGAATCACTATAGTGGAGATGAGACGGTCAACGCGGGGAGTGGAAAAGAAGTTTCCATTCGGGAACTTGCGGAGATGGTAGCGTGTGTAGTGGGCTACAACGGTGAGATTCTATGGGATACGAGTAAGCCGAACGGTACACCACGCAAGTTGCTCGATGTCTCGAAAGCAGCGGCACTTGGATGGCAATATAAGACTGCATTGGAAGATGGGATGCAATTGGCATATCAAGATTTTTTGAGCAATCCAATGCGAATGGAGCGGTGAAAGGTGTTCGTTGACAGGATGATGATGACAGGCGTATACTGTCTATGCGTTCTTTTGATATATACTGTGTAAGGGGGCGCTTGCTGAATATTGAATATAGATGAGAACATCACAAGGAAGGGGGGATTGTATGAAATCATTGATTAAAATTTTTTCTGTTTTTACACCGAAGGAAATGCGATATTGCATGTTTTTGATTGTCGCTATGATTTTAGGTGCTGTTTTAGAGGCCGTCGGCATCGGTGCCATCCTTCCTCTGATTTCTCTGATGGGACAGTCGGATTTCCTGACGCGTCATGCAGATGTCGCGATGCTTGCGGAACGTATTGGCATAGGAAACCATACAGAACTTATTGTGAGTTTAGCGCTTTTTCTCGTTGCTTTCTATATCTTGAAAAATGTATATCTTGCTTGGCAGCTGCGTTTGCAAATCAATTTTTCTCTTTCCAATCAGATATATTTCTCTAAGGAGCTGATGGCAAATTATCTCTCTAAGCCATACTTATTTCATTTGAATCATAATACGGCAACGCTTCTGCGTAATGTCAAAGATGGCGGAAGTGTTATTTTTACAAATATTCTTGTACCTACTTTTCAGTTGTTGACGGAGTTGGTTACAGCTTTTTGTATCTGGCTGATGTTGGTCGTGACAGATCCGTTTACTGCACTCGTCGTTGCCGGTACTATGGGGGGGCTAATCTATGCCCTGTTGCGTTCTTTTCGACGAAGTGTTGCGAAAGTTGCCCAGACACAGAATCAATATGCTGCGCGTTATATCCAGTCTGTGAATCAAGGGCTTGGTGCAATCAAAGAAACTAAGGTGATGCGAAAGGAAATGTTCTTTTTACAGGAGTTTGCAGATAATTATGAGCAGTACGGGATGGCATATCGAAATTTTATTTTTTTGAATCAATTTCCTCGAATGATCATTGAGACACTGGTCGTTTGTGCATTGCTTCTACTAATCATTGGCAAAATTCTTCTTGGCGACGCGCCGATGGACATTGTACCTATTTTGGGGGTTCTTGCTTTGGCTGCATTTCGACTGATGCCAAGCGCGAATCGCATTGTAGCTCTTTCTACGAGCATCAAGTTTTGGATGCCGCTTTTTGAAGAACTGTATCGAGAACTTTTGGTAATTAAGGCGCGAAAAATCCATTGCCGTCCGTTGGCTTTGGAAGCCTCTCCGCCCCCTGTTTCATTTCAGGAAAAGATTTGCGTGAAGGGGATCCGGTTTCACTATCCAGGTATAGAGGAGGATGTTCTTTCAAACGTTGATTTTTGCGTACCAAAGGGAAGTTTTGTTGGTGTCATAGGTGCATCCGGTGCAGGAAAGACGACATTTGTCGATATCCTGCTTGGTTTATTGTCACCCACGGATGGAACAATCTTGGTTGATGGTGCAGATATCCGGCAAAATCTTCGTGCGTGGCAGGCAAATCTTGCTTATGTACCACAGTCGATTTATTTAGTAGATGCTTCGATTCGTGAGAATGTAGCACTGGGGGAGGCTCTTGATGCGATTGATGATGTGCGCATAAACAGAGCCCTTGAGATGGCCGAATTGACAGATTTCGTAGCAACTCAGCCGAAAGGGGTGGAGACAATCGTCGGTGAGCGTGGCGTAAAACTCTCCGGTGGACAGCGGCAGCGGATTGGCATCGCACGAGCCCTGTACCAACAGCCAAATGTTCTCATTTTGGATGAGGCGACCTCGGCTCTTGACAATGAGACGGAAAAGAGTATTACAAAAACAATTCTTAAGTTCAAGGGACAGATTACCATTATTTCCATCGCACATCGTGTTAGCACGTTGGAAGATTGTGATTTCAAGGTGCGGTTTGAAAATGGACAGGCTAGCGTTATATAGTTGTTTTCCATATGAAAGGAAGTACCATGAGTATGCGCATATTGGCAGTGATTCCGGCTCGGGGGGGATCGAAGGGAATTCCTCGCAAAAATATTCGTCTTATGAATGGGAAGCCGCTCATTGCCTATGCGATTGCCAATGCGAGGGCGAGCCGTTACGTTACAGATGTGTTTGTGACGACGGACAGTGCGGAGATTGCAGATGTTGCAAAATCATACGGTGCTCGAATTATCGAGAGAGATAATTGCCTTTCGAGCGATTTGGTCACCTTGGACCCTGTTGTTTATCATGCGAAAAATCACGCTAAAACGCAATGCGGATGCGATTTTGATTACATCATCACTATGCAGCCCACGTCTCCACTTTTACGTGTAGAGACGCTTGATGCGGCAATCGAATACGCAATCCAGAACGGATATGACACAGTTATTAGCGTCGTGAACAAGCCGCATCTGTCATGGGGGCGCGACAAGGAGGGCATCATACACCCTCTTTATATAGAACGAAAAAATCGGCAGGAACTTCCTCCGCAATACATGGAAACGGGGGCGTTTGTCATTGCACGCGGAGATTGTGTCAAGAAAAATACGCGCATCGGTGAAAAAATGTCCGTTTTTGAGGTGGATGAACGAGAAAGCATTGACATTGATACCGTTGGGGACTGGGTTCTTTCGGAAAGTTTGATGCGGAAAAAAAAGATTCTTTTTCGCGTAGATGGATACGTGAAATTAGGACTTGGGCATATCTACAACTGCATTACATTGGCACTTAGCATGATTGAGCATGATGTCCTGCTTGTCACGCGTGAGGATGCAAGGCCCGGCATAGCGAAAATCAAGGAAACGAATCTACCGTATCGAACCTTTCAAAGAGATGAAGATTTGGAGGTCATTATAAAGGACTTCCAACCGGATATTTGGGTCAATGACTGTCTTAATACGTCCAGAGCGTATATTGAGTGGCTCAAGAAGCGAGTTCCGCGTGTTGTCACGATTGAAGACCTTGGAGAAGGCATGGAAATTGCGGATGCAGTCATCAATGCGCTCTATGACGAGAATGAGCCGCGCAAGAATCTCTATAGTGGGTATCGGTACGTTTGTCTCCGGGATGAGTTCCAGATGGAGAGCCCGAAGGAGTTTTCGAATACCGTCCAAAATATCATGGTCATGTTTGGCGGGACAGATCCTTCCAATCTGAACAAGCTGGTTTACAATGCGGTCTTGTCACAGAGCGAGCGGTTCAGCGGCATACGTTTTTTCTTCATCACGGGCATCGGCTATGATAATGAGGCAAACGGCGTTGTTACGAGTCCGAAGGAGAACCTATTCGTCTATCCGAACGTGCCTCGCGTGACGAAGTACCTAAAAGAAGCTGATTTGGTCATTATGGGACAGGGACGCTCCATTTTTGAGGCCGCATGTATGGGCGTACCCGCTGTCGTCCTTTCCCAAAATGAACGAGAGACGACACATAGCTTTGCGCAGATGGAACATGGCTTTTTGAATCTAGGTCTGGGTAAAGAGGCGAATCCATCGCTTATCACGAATACACTCAACTGGCTTGTCCAAACGACGGCTGTGCGAGAGAATATGCATCGTCTGATGCTGCAAATTCCACTGAAAAAGGGCTTGGAACGTGTGAAGCAAATTATTTTGGGGGACGATGACTTTGAGTACAATCATAGAGCGCTGTAAGCAAGGAAAGTTTTCGCTGATTGCAGAGATCGGTGTAAATTACTACGACATTGCAAAGAAGCTCAATATATCATTGATGGATGCTGCAAAGTTAATGGTTCTTTCGGCTAAAAATGCAGGCATCCATGCGGCGAAGTTTCAAACATACAAAGCGGAGACACTTGCATCAAAATACTCTCCGTCCTATTGGGATACGTCAGAAGAACCGACAACTTCCCAATATGCTTTGTTCAAGAAATTCGATGCCTTCGGAAAAGCAGAGTATGAAGAGCTTAGCCTGTTTTGCAAACAAGTGGGGATTGAGTTTTGTTCTACGCCGTTTGACTTTGAGTCAGCCGATTACTTGGATGCGATGATGGATATCTACAAAATATCCTCATCGGATCTCACGAATCTTCCTTTTATAGAGCATATGGCAAAAAAAGGGAAGCCGATATTGCTTTCCATAGGAGCCTCCAATCTTGATGAAATTCATGATGCCGTGGACTGTATTCGTCGTGACAATGACAAGGAGCTCGTGCTCCTTCATTGCGTGCTGGAATATCCAACGCCGTATAAACACGCGAATCTAGCTAAAATACAGGCAGTGAAGCAAGCATTCCCCAATGTATATATAGGCTACTCAGATCATACAAAGCCCGATGCGTCGTACGATGTGTTAAAAACAGCATATCTCTTAGGCGCGACAGTGGTGGAGAAGCATTTCACACTGGACAAGACATTGCAGGGGAATGATCATTATCATGCGATGGATTCGCATGATGCGGAGGAAATCCTAGCGGCAATCGAGTACATAGATTGTCTGAAAGGGGCAGCGAATCTGAAGGCCCTTCCTTCTGAACAAGCAGCACGTGAAAATGCGCGCCGCTCCATTGTCGCGGCAGTGGATATTTCGGAAGGGACTATTTTGACGGAGGATATGCTTACCTTTAAACGTCCGGGAACAGGTATTTCGCCGCATGATTTGCCAATGTTGTTGGGAAAGGTTGCAGGGAGGCAAATACAAAAGGATTCTATCATGAAATGGGATTTGGTAAAGGATTTTCCAAAAATTTAAAAGAGGTGAACTATGCGTGATTCAGTGGAGTCGTTTAGGAAAAAATATTTAGAGGAAATGCGTGCATTTCGCTCGGAACAAGAGGCAAAGATTTTTTTTAGGAAACATCATCGCGAATTGCCACAGTTTCCGTTGAATCGGATGCTATCTAAACCAAATCCTGCAAAAACACAGCGTCCAGTAGGTGGAAGTTACGAAAAAGAAATAGAGATTAGTTGTATATATGGAGAGTCGTGGTTATTTCACGAATTTGATAGGGAGTATGATGAGTACGAGCCTCGCCCATTACCAGCAAGGCTGGCAATGTTGTTTTGGCGAGATTCAGATAGAATTGTAGTTCCTGTTCCCCTGCTGGACTTAGGGGATGGAAGATATCTTGCAGATGATGGTAATCATCGTATCTATTCGGCCTATTTAAGAAACTGGAAGACGATTCCGGCATATATTGAAAGAGTGTATCTTTAAAGAGATGAAATAGGTGTATCGAGATGGGGGATGTCAGATGGTAAATTTTGGACAAGATATGTATACTCTTTGTGCCAAGTTGTTTCCCCTCTGCCGCAGCATCACGGGCAATGAGGTTCGGCAGACGCTTCAAGCCTTGCAAGAGATTTGCCCTTCTATGATACTTCGTGAAGTTCCTACGGGAACGCAGGTCTTTGACTGGACGGTGCCGAGAGAATGGAATATCCGTGACGCATGGATTAAGAACAGTAAAGGTGAGAAGATTCTTGATTTTCAAGAGACGAACCTGCATGTTATGGGATATTCGTTGCCCGTGGACCGGAAAGTGACTTTGACAGAGTTATTGCCGTTGATTCATACACAACCTGACCAGCCGGATGCTGTTCCCTACGTTACAAGTTATTACAAGGAGCGATATGGATTCTGCATGACGCAGAATCAAAAGGATGCGTTGTCGGAGGACACATATCACATCTATATTGACAGCGAACTGAAGGACGGAAGTCTGACATATGGGGAGATCTTGATTCCTTCGACAGAGGGAAAAGAGGACGAGATTTTCCTTTCAACCTACGTCTGCCATCCCTCCATGGCGAATAACGAGCTTTCTGGTCCTGCTGTTACGATTTATCTTGCAAAATGGTTGTTGGAAAAAACGCATCGCCGATACAACTACCGTATTATTTTTATTCCCGAGACAATCGGTGCAATCACCTATTTGAGTCAGCATCTTCCTGAAATGAAGGAGCACATCCGTGCAGGGTTTAATATTTCATGTGTGGGAGATGACAGAACATATTCCTATGTTGCCTCACGCTATGGAGACACGCTCGCAGACAAGGTGGCGAAGAATGTTTTGTCATTTCGCTATCCTGCATACACACGATATTCCTTCTTGAAGCGAGGTTCTGATGAACGCCAGTACAATGCACCAGGCGTAGATTTGCCTGTCTGCGCAGTGTGCCGATCCAAGTATGGCGAATATCCAGAATATCATACGAGTAAGGATGATATGGGACTGATCTCACCGAGCGGCTTATATGGAGCGTATGATGTTTATCGTGACATGATTGAGGCTTTAGAATATAATCAGAAGTACCAGATACAATGTCTTTGCGAGCCCCAGCTTGGCAAACGAGGGCTGTATCCGACAGTCAGTCAAAAGGGTATCTATGATGCCGTAAAGAGTATGACAAATTTTATTGCCTATGCAGATGGAAGAAATGACTTGATTGATGTCAGCAACATGATCGACGTTCCAGTCAGTCAACTAATTCCTGTTGTGGATAAGCTGCTCCGAGAAGGTCTTATCAAAGCTATGTAGTATGTATGATGGGGGTGGATGTTGTGGAGAACTATGTTGCACCCGAAGAATTGGCGAAATATCTGCCTATAGATCGAGGCGATAGCGTGCTTGTTGCGTCTGATGTGACGTATTTGTGTTGGCTTGCCTATCGTGAGGGGAAAGTATTCGATATGGACCGCCTGATTGACTGTATGCAGGAAAAGGTCGGACCAGAGGGGACACTCCTTTTTCCCACATACAACTGGAAGTTCTGTAAAGGTATTCCGTTCGACTACCGAAGAACAAAGTCGGAGGTTGGTTCTTTGAGCCAGACTGCACTTGATCGAGCGGACTTTACGCGTACGCGCCATGCGCTTTTCTCATTTGCTGTTTGGGGCAAGGATAAAGAGATGCTTGTTGCTAAGAAGGATGCCAATTCCTTTGCGGGTGATACTCCTTTCGATTATTTTTGTCATAATGGTTCCAAGATGCTCATGTTGAATGCGCGGAGTTGCTTTACCTTCATGCACTATGTGGAGGAAACAATCGGAGTTGACTACCGCTTCTGTAAGGAATTCCATGGGGAGTATATTGATGCCGATGGACATCATTCGCAGCGCATGTATTCTATGTATGTACGCTACTTGGATGATCGTGCAGTGGAGCTTCACCCGAATATGGATCAATGGTGCTTGGAAACAGGGGCATTTGAGAATGTTCCCAATCCATATATGTCGATTTGGCTTTCTCGACTTAAGGAAGCCTATGCTGTCTTGGCGCATGATATAGAATCAAATCGTGCGAGACACATGATTTCGTTTACTGGCGCACATTGGAAGAAAGACGGATGTGACACATGAACCTGTTGACCTATCCCTTTGACATAGCAATGCTGCGAAAGAAGCAGAAGACGATTCGGCGGGAGCTTTTGGAAAAAGACGTTGTGTTGTTGGAGAAACGGATCGCAATTCTTGGCGGCTCGACGACGAATATGTTTCGTGATTTCTTAGAATTGTTCCTGCTGGATGCGGGTGTTAAACCTATATTTTATGAGTCGGAGTATGCGAAGTATTACGAAGAGGCGGTTTTCCAAAATGATGCGCTTTCGGAGTTCGCTCCGGATATCATTTTTGTTTTTACGACGAGCGTGAACCTGAAAGAACAGCCGAGCGTATTTGAAACAAAAGAAGAGGCGAAAGCTCGAATCAATCGGGAATATGCGCGCTATCAAAGCATTTGGGATGGGCTGGCTGCCCGCTATCATGCTGTAATTATCCAAAATAACTTTGAAATGCCCGCCTATCTGCCGCTCGGGAGTTTGGATGCGGTGCTTTGGAGCGGATGGCGTAATACCATTGAATCGCTGAATGCACAGATCGCGGCATATGCTCTGACACACGCCGGTATGTATGTTCATGACGTACACTATTTGGCATCCGTTTTAGGAATGGAGCAATGGTTTGATTTATCCCAATATAGTGCATACAAGCTCGCCGTTCGCTATGAGTCAATGCCGTTTGTTGCATTGCATGCGGCGAATGTAGTTAAGGCTGTCTTGGGAAAGACGAAGAAGTGTTTGGTGCTCGACCTCGACAATACGCTTTGGGGCGGCATCATTGGCGATGATGGAATGGAAGGTATACAGATCGGGAAAGAGACGCCCGAGGCGGAGGCCTATACGGCCTTTCAACGTTATTTGCTCACCTTGAAGGAACGAGGCGTCTTGCTTGCTGTTTGCTCGAAGAATGAGGAAGTTGTGGCGAAATCGGGATTTTCTCATCCGGATACCGTCCTTCAGCTAGATGATTTTGTCGCTTTTCAAGCGAATTGGGAGCCAAAGGATCAAAACATCCGAGCAATTGCAAGGCAGCTCAACATCGGGTTGGACAGCTTGGTATTCCTCGACGACAATCCAGCAGAGCGTGCGATCGTGCGGCAGGGGGTTCCGGAAGTCGCCGTTCCGGAGGTAACAGGAGGAGACGTTGTAAGCTATATCCGTGCGCTTGAGCGGAATGGATATTTCGAGCCGATCGCCATCTCCGAAGATGATCGGAAACGAAGTGAGGCTTACCGTGAAAACAAAAAACGCGTAGAACTCGAAGCATCACTGGGTTCATATGAGGATTTTTTACGATCTCTTGATATGCAGGCGGAGATTGCATCCTTTCAACCCATTTATTATGACCGAATTGCCCAATTGACGAATAAGTCAAATCAATTTAACCTTACGACTTTCCGATATACACGGGCAGATATTGAACGTATGGCGAAGGATTCGCGTTACATCACCCTGTATGGCAGGCTACAGGATCGGTTTGGGGATAATGGTCTGGTGAGTGTGATCATTGCGGAAAAAGAGAGGAGCGACGTACATATCCGTCTCTGGTTGATGAGCTGTCGAGTGTTGAAGCGAGGTATGGAGGAGGCGATGATGGATGTCCTTCTCGCAAGAACTCGCTTAGCAGGAGGGAAGAAACTGATTGGCTATTATTATCCGACAGCGAAGAATGGCATGGTACGTGACTTTTATGGTCTCCATGGTTTTTCGTTGTTGGAAGATGTAGCAGGTGCAACGGTTTGGGTGTATGATCTGGCTACGAAGGATACTTCTCCTGTACAGAGACATTTTATTATGGTGAAGGAAGCAGAGGTGGATTGATGGAGGTTCATCATATCGGCTATATTGTCAAGGACGTGGCTGATGCTGTCAGAAGATTTGCGACTTTGGGGTATCGACAGTGCAGTGATGTTACACGTGATGAGGAACGTCGCGTAGATATATGCTTCATACGAAACGGTGCATACTGTGTTGAACTGGTCGCGCCTTGGGATGAATCATCTGTATGTTGGAATGTTTTGAAAAAAGGAGGAGTGAATCCATACCATATTTGCTATCAGACAGAAGATATTGCTGTACAGAGTGAAGAACTTCAACAACTTGGTTGGATTTTGACGGTTCCGCCAATGCCTGCACCTGCCATAGATAACAAACAAGTTGCCTTTTTTTACCACAAGAATGGTGGCCTGATTGAAATTGTTGAAAAGGAAGAGTAACATGGATACATTGAAGACGATTGAAGCGATTCTGCGCGATATTTTTGATGATGTGACGCTACAGATCAACGAGTCGACAAGTGCGAATGATATCGAGGACTGGGATTCGATAGCGCAGATACGCATTGCTTCTGAGGTAGAGTCTGCATTTTCTGTGAAGTTTTCCTTTGTGGAGCTTCAAGGAATGAAGAATGTTGGAGATATGGTACGCCTAATCGAGGAAAAGAAACGGTAGGAGAGAAATATGTTGCGAACGATCTACAGGATGCTTCGCGTGGTCGCTCGGCATTTGCTCCTAGCCCTACGCTCATTGATGAGTACATTGCGCATATTATACCACAGTAAATACGAAAAGATTCCGAAGGTGAATGGAAATAAGCGGCTGATTATCTGTGGAAACGGTCCCTCTTTAGGTAAACAATTACAGGAGAACGCGGATGTTTTTCAATCGAATGACGTGCTTTGTGTCAACCAATTTTCGGCTACGGAATGGTTTTTCTCAATCAAGCCAAGATATTATTGTATCATGGATCCCGTCAGCGCTTCGGATCCTGAGATATTGATTGCAGATATAAGACAACGGATTGATGTTGCATGGGCGGCGTTAGAGAGCGTAGATTGGGAAATGGAATTAATTCTGCCACGCTATTTTCAGCGGAGCAAGTATTTACGAGAACGTGTCAGACGACTTTCCATTCATGTGCGATACTTGAACACGGCAGAATTTTCAGGATGGCCTTTTCTCCAAAATTATTTTTTAAAGAAACAACTTTGCGCTCCGGGAGCACAGACAGTTTTGATAGCAGCAGTATACTACGGTATTTGCAAGGGATATAAGGAGATCATTCTTCTTGGTGCGGAGATGAGCTGGTTTAAGGAAATTGAAGTAGATGAGGAGAATCACGTCTACTTCAATTATTCACATTTCTATGGGGAGAAGAATAAGCGACGATTGATGAATGAAAATGGAATACCGATAAGTGTTGCAGAAGAATTGGAATACGAAGCTCGTGCATTTCGCGAGTATATGTTTCTTGCCGCTTATGCAAAAAAAATGAAATGTGCTATATATAATGCAACACCAAATAGTTTAGTTGATGCCTTTGAAAGGAAAAGGCTGAGCTCATTGTTGTCTTTGAAGACGGAAGAGGAAGTGGGCAGATGATGCAGAGCTTTCGTCGGATGTTCAAGCCTATCGATGTGACAGCGCTGACCCAGTTGCAGCCAGTCAGTCGTCTGTTCGGTTTCGATCGTGGAACACCGATCGATCGGTATTATATGACGAGCTTCTTGAAAAAATACAGAGGAATGATTCACGGTAATGTACTTGAGATTGCGGATTCGGCGTATAGTCGTCAGTTTGCGGCAGAGGGCAGTGTCTTTCATGTCTTGACGAAAGATCATCCGCCGCGGGGAGAGAATATGATTGACGGAGATCTTACGGAGCCGAGTTCCCTGCCTCAAGGAATAATCGATTGTTTTATATGCACACAAACCCTGCCGTTTATCTACGATGTGAAGACGGCAATACGAGGATGCCATACACTTCTGTCTGATGGAGGGGTTCTTCTGTGTACGGTGAGCGGTTTGTCGCAGATCAGTCGATATGACATGGAGCGCTGGGGCGATTATTGGCGATTTACGGATCTGAGTATACGTAAACTAATGGAAGAAGTGTTTGACCCCGCGAATATCGAAGTTATTACGTATGGCAGCTGTCATCGCAGGACTTCAAGGGATTGCCGTTGAGGATTTGAATGATGTGAGCATCTTGGATCGAGTAGATGTTGATTATCCGATGATCATCGGTGTGATGGCGCGAAAATAACCGTGAAGGAGAGCAGTTTAGTTGAAGAGGTTTATCAAAAAGGCTTTTCCATGGAGTCCGGCAGTTTATCGTGGGGTAAAAAAACCGATGACATTGCTGTATAATCAATTCAGTACCCCTGTTCTAATATTGCTCTATCATCGTTGTGCAGTGCTTGAGACAGACCCGCAGCTTCTGGCTGTTACACCGGAAAACTTTGCCAATCAAGTGAAATGGTTGAAGGATCGTTATCCCATCTTGCGCTTTGATGAATCTTGGGATTTGGTGAGCGAACCATCTGTCGTGCTTACCTTTGACGATGGATACTGGGATAACTATGCCTATGCAGTACCGATTCTTGAACGTCTGCAGGTACCTGCGACGATCTTTGTCAGCACCGAGCGAATCGGAACAGGGAAAGAGCCATGGTGTGACGATGTCGAGCGTCTTGTTCTCCTTAATGATAATTTTTTGAGGGCGAAAATTCATCTCGACTTACGGGAGCAAGGTGCGGTTAATGCCTTTATCACGGACGAAGAGGCGAGGAGAGCGTTGTATTATCGTGTCCATGACGCGGTGCGCCTTATGCAGCCCGATGAGCGTGAGGAAGTCCTCGCTGAAATCGAGAAGGAGTACGGTGCGGAACCAGTTCGCTCCAGTCATCGCTACATGACGGAGGAAGAGCTTCAAGAGATTGCCCGATCAAAGTATATTACGATTGGCGGGCATACTGTCACACACTCACGATTAAGCGTGCTCTCACGTGAAAAACAACATGAAGAAATCGAAGGATCAGTTTGTTGTCTTGAAAAGATAATGAACAAGAAAGTTACGACATTCTCCTATCCTTTTGGAGGGAGAGAGGACTATAATGCTGATTCAGTTGCCATTGTTCGTGAGATGAATCTCAAAACAGCATCAAACTTTCCGGGGCGGGTCTATCGAAACACATCGTTGCATGAGCTTCCGCGTATGATTGTACGCAATTGGGACTGGACGACGTTTCCAGTGATGTTTCAGCCGTTCTGGTATCATTAAAGTGCTTTGGAGAGTAGGAGGATCAATGTAGATGAGGGTCTTGCATATCAATACGAGTGATCGGGATGGTGGTGCTGCAGTCGCCGCAATGCGCATCCATAGGGGTCTTCGTGATATGGGGATTCAATCTGTTTTTCTTACACAGAAAAATCTTTCAGGAGATGTGGGTGTTGTTTTTCCGAAAGGAAAGAAGAACCGCCTCAAGACTTTGTTCAACAGTCAATTTGATCCTTTGATACGGAAATTGCTTCATGCGGAAACAAATCATCCATGGAGTATGGGGGTTGCACCATTTGATGTGATTTCACCGTTTTTGTCGGACGCATCGTTCGATGTCATTCATTTGCACTGGATCAACAGTGGGTTCCTTGACCTTACAACACTGAAGAGTATCAAAACCCCTATGGTCTGGTTGCTCCATGATTCGTGGGCGCTCACGGGAGGATGTCATATTCCGTTTGACTGTGTGCGCTATGAGACGGGCTGTCATAATTGCCCTGAATTGGATAAACGCGCGAGATTTGATATTGCTCAGTGGGCTTTCCAGCGCAAGCGCAAGTGCTATCCAAAGTCAATGCATATTGTTGCACCGAGTCAGTGGCTTGCTGATGTTGCACGATCGAGTGTCCTTTTTTCAGGGTACGATATTCGTGTCATTCCAAATGGTGTGGATATTCAGCGGTATCGCCCGATGGATCGACGAGTGGCAAGAGATATTTTGGGCGTTCCACAGGACTGTAAGCTGATCCTGTTTGGTGCGATGAGTGCAACCTCGGACTGGAACAAGGGATTCGATCTGCTATCCGAGGCGTTGGAGAGACTATGCAACAATACAGATTTTGCCGCGCAGATTGTCGTTTTTGGCAGTGAAAAGCCGAGTGTACCTCCTGACTTCGGTATGCCGACGACATATACAGGTCGCCTGTATGACGATGTTTCGCTAGCACTGCTCTACAATGCGGCTGATGTCATGGTCGTGCCGTCGCGGTCAGAAAGTTTTTCGAATGTATGCGTGGAAAGTCTGGCATCGGGAACTCCGGTAGTAGCATTTGCGATCGGCGGTCTTCTTGATCAGATAGAACATAAAAGAAACGGATACCTTGCTCGTCCATACGACACAGAAGATCTCGCCAATGGTATTCGTTGGGTTCTGGAAGATGAGGAGAGGCTGCGTGATTTGAGGTATTCTGCACGAAAGAGAGTGGAGAGTTTGTTTGACCTGAAAGCTGTAGCGCGACGCTATCTTGAGTTGTATAAGGAGATAACGCTGAATATCGTCAAGAATAGTTGATAAATTTTCCGCCAAGGTATGGTAGATGGCACCTTCTTTGAGATGAAGGTGATTGATCTGTTGTTAGAACTCAGATTTATAGTGTCGTGACGAGAATAGAAGATCCTTTTTTAAGTCAGAGTCATTAGCCTCTCATGTTTTAGTTTACCATAACATGTAGTTGCTGAATGAAAAATTTATATTATGATACGTACTTCTGGCGGCATTTTGCAGGAGATTTTATTGTTATTGGCGAATGTTTAAGCGTGTGGTTGTTATGGATGCATTAATATCAATACACCCTAAATATGTGGAGCGGATTGTTTCAGGTGAAAAAAAATATGAGTTTCGAAAGAAAATCCCTCGTCAATCAGTGGAAAGGATTTTTGTTTACGCTACGAACCCTCAGAAGAAAATTGTGGGGTGGTTTTTTCTAAGTGGTTATATTCAGGGGAAACCTTCTGATGTGTGGGTGCAAAGCAAAGCGTATGCTGGCGTTACAGAAGTTGAATATCAAAATTATTTTATGAACTATAATTGGGCTTATGCGATCATGATAGAGCAATTTCATGTTTTTAAAGAATATGTAGATCCCTGGATATATGGTGGTTTCTTCCCACCGCAATCTTTTTTATACATAGAAGAGAAGGGGAGCCTTTATGAGCAGCTTTGCTGTTTGGTATAAGAGAAAGTCTTCTTCGGTGGTAAATAGCTCCGAAGAAGATTCGGGGAAACCCCTCGGCGTTTCTGTTGCGACAGAAATTCATGTCAATTTGTGGGAAAGTAACATATGCGGGAAAGATGACTCGTCTGTCTATTTTGATTTTGGTCTTATGATAGAAGATATTCGCGGTATAGAAAATATTTATATGTACTGCCCTTTTAAAGTAGACAAGAGTACTATCAAAGATTTAGGTGGATGCATTCTTGATAACCAGAGCTTAGTGGGTGCAATCTTTAATGAAAATTATCGCATATGCTCCGGTGAGCCACGTCGTTTGCTTGTGCAATCTCACGGACAAATACCGCCGCAGAAGAGCGATTCTACAGTTGATGGATTTCACTTAAAAAAAGAAGAGGAAAATGAAAAATTTATTATATACAACTTGGATATAGATAACGATCTTAATGTTAAACATATTGATGATGGGGGATATAACGGAACTAGACTCAAGATTACAATCAAAAAGATTTTAACAGGGCAATATGCTGAACCTATAAAAGATGTTTATAAGTATTATTTTAGGTTACGAATTGCCGTAAAAATGAGTAATTTGAAATTGATTTTTCAGAGAGCTAAAACCTTATCCCCATTTCAGAGTGCTTTTATTACAACACAGGTTATTGATTTCCGCCTTAATGATTTGAGAAGCTGTGCTCCACTTGTTCGCGATGAATTTGCAAAGGGCGATCACTTTTCTATTCGAAAAGTTCATTACTTGCTTTTACGAAAAACCACAGATGTGTTTATTCATCAAGGTGGAGAGGTTTCTAGTCGGTTGTTAGAAAAACACTTATGGGAGAATTATATTAGCGGACTAAAAAATAATATCGTGGCATATCACTTTAAGAAAAAAACAGGTGATACATCATCAAATTCACAAAGTATAAATGACTATTCACAATTGACTCGTTTTGAATTCGAATGTGCTGATTTTGGGAAGATCTTGGCATATCTGTATATAGTCTTGTATCTTGGTGTTGTATCGGAGGGGGCGACCACACTCTTAGAGAGACTGTACCCGACAGAAAATTTTTTTCTGTGTGTGGTGGTGAGTACGGTTCTTTTTTTTATCATTATTGTATTACTCTATCGTGAGAGGACTGATAGAGAATAGGAGGGGCCATCGTGATATCTAAAAACAGAGAAGGATACCTTATTGCCAGATATTCTGAAATACCTCTTTATCTTATACAGCCTTTTATTGAGGGGTATGTTTTTGAGTGTATGGGTACGCATCCCTATAAGCTCTTTGATGATATGGAAGAATCCTATCCATTATTCAGACGGTGGTTTTATGAAAAAATTATACCAGAACTTGAGAAAAAAAATGCAACAAGAGAAGTTTTATTTATTTTAGAAAAGAGCAAAAAGACCGATGTAGAA
>ERZ773035.1513-NODE-1513-length-16692-cov-3.079341_pt1 | contig 16692 bp, 27 predicted proteins | sample MGYA00511487_ERZ773035 | MGnify/ENA primary metagenome ERZ773035 (study PRJEB29015, sample SAMEA2737985) | human oral metagenome | biome: human oral; feature: human-associated habitat; material: dental | place: China | collected 2024 ...
CCCGCCTCAGTTTGTTGATGCGGGGCCCGGACTCATTAAATAGCCTTAATCGGGATTTTCTTTTAAAAAGTAACTACTATCAACATTAAAATATATGCATAGTTTCTTGATAGAGCTCTTGCTAGGTGTGTGATTAAGGTGAAACCAGTTGTTGAGTGCTGATACCGAAATTCTCATTTCCCGAGCCAAGTCATATTGGCTTAGATTCTGTTCGACCATTAATTCGTACAGACGGTGTCTAAATAGGTCTCTATCAATTTCGGTTTTCATTGGGAACACCTCTTTCTATATCTAAAAACTTATAGAATATTGATAATATAACTGCCTATTATAAGACAAAAAAATAAGAGCAATATCAACTGATACTGCTCTCGCAAAAACATTTAATGTTTTTTCTCTGTAACAGTATCTTATATCATAATAAACCAATTGTCAATAAGTTTCTCCAGTAGCTTGAAGCTAGAGTAAATAATGTCATTATGCGTATAATCACTATTTAGGAACAGTCGTTTTTTGAAATTCTGGAGCTCATTTACCACGTGATTATGTTCTTCCGGGTTTGATACGATTAGCGTGTGAGTATAAAAGGTTGTAATAATTTGATGGGTAGGGATTCTTCGCAAATGTTTTCGACGCACGTGAGTAGAAATTCCCAAGTTTATTAATGCGTTATTTACTGATTGACTGGGGATAGTTTTAGCGGAGGTAGGGGCACGAAAATCGTTAATAATACAATTGTTGTGAGCGCATGCATTTCTTAGGTCTTTTACTGTCCATAGCAAATATAATCTTTCTTTAAGCTCTTTTGCATATGATTGGCGTGAGTAGCGTTGACGGCAGAAATCATAAAAATGAAGGTATTGACCTAATGAAATTATCTCTACAAATACCCAAATGGGGCATGTCGTGATATTTTTCTTGATACAGTTATCAAACAAAGATTTGCAATATAGGCTCCGACTGTTTTTCTTCAGATCAGAAGATAAGCGTCTTTGATTATCATGAGATAGTTGATTAATATAATCTCGCACTACAGCGTAACCATCTTCTTTTGATTTTTGAACGATCCGTATTAGGTGTAATTTTGAGAAGTGTTCAATGCTAAGCACCATTTCCAGTAAAATACGTCGCAGCTGGCTATCAATATTTGATAAATCGACTAAGTCGGCAAAATCTAAATTCGTATATTTTAGAAGGTGAGGATCTTTTACATAGTTATTACGAAAAGTCCGTAATTTAAAATAGTTGCGGTTAACTTCCAAATATTTTACGGCTTCAGATTTTGACATACGGTTAAAACAGATGCCTTCTGTTTTACAATATTGGACTTGTTCTTTGGGAGTTAAAAATATATCATCCGACAAAATAATCAAATCCTTTTTAACGGGAGAACCTGGGAATCGTTGTTTGCTTGTTTGTACTGTGATAAATAGCTTTGTAAACGCATAGGCGTATCGGCCGGCATATTGGCTATATCTGAATAATATTTGAATAGCCGTTTTTTATCTGCACTGTCACTATCATTGAAATCTTTAAAAAGGTAAAGGAAATCAGTAATAAACTCACCTACTAAATGACTTCCTTTGAGATATACCAACATAGAAAGCATTACCCCATAAAGTCCTCTTGAGAAAGCTTTTTCAGTAAGAGGTATTCTGTCGTTTTCTGATTTTATGAGATATTGATCATCTAGGAGTTTAGATAGGATAGTAGGGGAAAGATGGTTGATTTCATAGGTATATAGAGTCGTAAAATCCAAATTGCAAGCCGCAAAGTCATGAAAGAGCCTGATTGCCCCTAAAGAGCAGAAAACGAAGTTGGTTTTATCCCGTAGACGCACTTGAGGAAAAGGGACTAATTCATTTATAATACGATTTCGCTGTTTGTTTCTTAACAGCTTAATCAGACTGATAGTATTGTTAAATGATAAATTTTTTAATAGAATCCATGGAGGAATATGATTATGCTTCCGGTAATAATATAATGTGGGATTGCGTGCAATTTTAGGATCTATTATAGCCTTTTTACATTCAAAAGCGAGTGAACTAAATTTTAACGATTCGTTGTTAGGTAGTTTGAATGATTCCCTATATTTAGAAGCAGAAAGATATGCAACCTCATTGACTCCGAAGTCTTTGGCCATTATATGGGATAACTTTGTTTTAACGATATTTTCTATAAGCAAGCTATACTTTAATATAAACGCCTGGACGGATCTATCAAACAATGAAAAATTATATAGTAGCTCTATTGTTATATTATCAATAAACTTTTTACCGTCAGGCATGAAATATCTCTGATATCGAGTTATTAAGTCATAGTAAGAGAGCGTGCTCAGAGCATGGTATGCAAAACCGTAATCTTCAACAATTAATCCTCGGCTCTTGAGTAATTCAATTTGTTCGTTATACGTTTTAAAAGGCTTATCATAAATAGTCAAGGTAAACTCTCCTATATAAATAAAAGAGGTCCTTGCTGGTGGACGGGCAGTAGCAAGGACCTCAGTGTCCCAGCCGCGCAATGCGAAAGGGACAATTTACTACTGCTAGTATAGCCTATAAAAGCAATAAGTTCAATAGTAAATTGTAATTTATTCTGCAATATCTGTTGGTAGCAGAGTGCGGGCATTTTTTATTCCTTCCGCAGCTGGATTGATGGGATGGTGTCTTCTAATTCTTTCAAATCGTCAATATCTGCTTTCTGAGCTTCCTCTTGCTTTCTTCTTGTATCGAATGTTTGGTAAACGGTATTGACATGCTGCCGCATTTCTTCCTGAGAATGATGCCCGTGATGAGAGAGAAGCGGAATATCGTGATCGGTTAATAACTTGTCTACGATTTCACGCCAATAAACAAGGGTCAAATCTTTACGCATTTTAACTCGCAATTCGGCACTTTCTAAAAAAATAGTTACAAGACGGTTTAACGAATCGATTTCATCTTTCGAAAGATAGTTTTTAGCAATAAGAATATCTTTTTTGCGGACAATAGTACCGCTCCATGATGTTAGTGCCATATTGGTTTTTTGTGAATCGGCTCGGTCCATAATTAAATCCGCAGCTGTTTTTCCTGTAACTCCATAGATGAGCTTATTTTGAGTTTCGGCAAAGAATTGAAGGGTTGTTTTATCAGTTTTGTCATAGTCAGACGAAAGAGAAAAGAGATCTCGTAATTTTTGATAAAATCTTTTTTCACTAGCACGGATATCGCGGATACGTTCTAATAATTCATCGAAATAGTCAGGGCGTCCATCCGGATTTTTTAAACGATCATCGTCAATGACGAAACCTTTTTGCATATATTCTTTTAACGTTGTATTTGCCCAACGACGGAACTGAGTTCCACGGGGAGAGCGTACTCGGAATCCTACTGCGAGAATAGCAGACAAACTATAAAATGAGACGGGTTTGTCTGAATTAGCAATTTGCATAAAACGCAAATTGCTTTTTTCATCAAGTTCGCGCTCATCAAAAACTGAACTAAGATGGCGAGAAATAGTAGATATATTTTTTTGGAAAAGTTCGGCCATTTGTGCTTGTGTCATCCAGACCGTGCCATCTTTAGCATATAGGCGGACATTAGTCTGGCCGTCCTCTGTATTATATATAATAATGTTATCCATGAAGCCTCCGTAAAGGTATCGAAAGTCCAGTATGTTCAGCACCTTACTAACAGACCGACATTGCTGTCGGTCTGCTATATTTTATTCAGCATTAAAAAGCGGAGTTCATCATGTCAATCGCTCCTTTTTAGTTAGTACTTGAACGTTGTCGGATATTTCGTAAAAATAAGATTACCACAAGTTTTACATTGGTAAATGGAAATCTCCTCAGTGTCTCCGGTTGAGTGCAGCCTTTCGCAGGCTTCTAAAAGCGGGGTCTTGCAGTTATTACAGACCAAGAGTTGGTCTTCCATAGTAGCCCCGTCAACATATAAGGATTGGAACGGAAGGTACGTGTCATACTGGGTACTGTCGAACAATGCGTCCACATTATCGACTAGTAATTTTTCAAAGCGTTGAAAGGTAAAACTGTTTTCTCGTAAGGGTATAGGGTTTGAAAAATATCGCATAAAAGTATCTCTGGTAGTTTTGTTCATAGTAGCGTCACCTCTTTAGAACGTACTAACAGGATAATAAGAAAAGCTATTCGCGAGTTAGAATAACGACATCTCCGGCGGAAACGGTGCTAATTGTATCAATGTTTTTATGCGCTATATGCCTGCATACCGAGAAATTTTCATAAGGAGCAATTACTTCAATAATCGCCTTTATTTCATCACACGATCCGTTATCTTTGCCGCTAAGTATTATATCCTTATGGGGCTTTATAATATACAAAGTGCCCCCAATGCGAGCCCCGTTTGTTAGTCCATAATCAATCAGCACCGTGTGTTCATCTTGCATTGCAATAACTCTATATTTTTTGTACATACTCTTTTCTCCTATATCTTTAAAGTCTCCCCCTCCCCCTTAACTCAATTATTTTCTCCAGGATTTGAATTCCTTTTAGTCAATTTTCATCGAAAGCAGGCAATAACAAAGTATTCCATAGTGACAACACCCTTTCTTATATATCATTCAGGTGATTACCTGAATTACGTGGCTATCGACAATGAAATTCCATATAAGTGTTAGAACTAATATTCGCCGCTGAGTGAACCATCTGTTCTATAAGATTCGCGTGCTCTTCGCGAGTAAAGTCGTTCCTAGCTATGTGTGTGAGGTCATGGAGCACCGCTTCTTTTTGCTGTTCCCAGTTAAATTGGCTATTAATCAAGATAGTGTAACTGCCGTCTTGATTTTCCGTTACCAACGTTTTTACGTGTAGCGGTAATTTCTGATAAACCAAAGTGATATTCATTTCAAATCCTTATGTGCGCAAAAGAAAGAGGGCTACATATTACTGTAGCCCTCTCGAGGTTTGAGAATTGGCGGGGGGACATTCCCGCATCTCCTATTCAGGTCGATGACCTTCTGGCGACGGCTGCCCGTTCCGTCCTCAGATTCTCAAGTATTTCTTGACTACAGTATAAAATACTTTTACTTATTCGTCAAATTTTTTAAGAGTTCCTTTATTAATAAAATTCGCAACTCGATTAGGTTTCAGCACATATAACGATCGTGCGAAATAATTGTTAGCAGCAATTCTTACTGCTACTTTTACATAGTCATTATTTGCTTTAAATTCGCGGACGTACTCAATAGACGCATCCTTGTGATTAACGCCGACATAGTCCGGCTGAGATAAAATAAGGCCTATATGTGGATAATAATTAGCAAAATCTCTCGGATGGCTTGATTTCATATGAGCTTCATTTGATGGTCCGATGTATATGGGCGTATTAATAGGGCAAGATAGAGAAAGTAGCGTAATGACTTTCTTTGTAATGACCGCAATTTGTCTTGCCATAATTATTTTCCCTCACGGGCTTTTAGGCCCTCTATAATCTTTAAAACGGTGTCAATATCTTCTTTCGTTAAATTCTTACTGGCGTCGAACAGGATGCGGTAATCGGGGTTCGTCCGCAACTCCTCCGCCAGCTCCGCTACCTCCGGGTCATTGTAATAGCCTTGGGATTCAGATGATGTGTCTATTAACGCATCTTGTATTGGTGGTTCAGTCTGTTGCCAAGCCATTGGGACATCATAGCCCATAAGCCAAGCGGGAGAGACATTGAGAGCTTTTGCTATTCGATATAAGTTTCCTTGTTTGGCTTTCCAGCGACCTGATATATAAGAACTTAATGCCCCTCGGGAAATCCCCGTACGCTCTGATAGCTCAATTGCTTTCATATCATTAAGCTCTAAGGCTTGTTGTAGTCGAGTTCCGAAATCCTCTTTACTCATGGCTGCACATCCTTTCGATGCACTTATTATACTAATTATGTTCGGATAACACAACAAAAAGTTCAGAAAACTAAAAAGATAGTATTGACATTGTTAGAAATATGCTTTAACATATGTTTAGAAAACAAAACAGAAGCGGGAGGGCGGTGATAAAGTGTACAATTATAATAAGCTACTTGGAAGAATAACAGAGCTTGGAATGACTAAAGATGACTTGGCTAAAAAGATTGGAATGAGTAGAACAACGCTGTATTATAAGTTAAATTGTGAATCAGAATTTACACAAGAAGAAATACAACGTTGTGCAGAAGTATTGGATTTCCCTTCCCAGGAAATACCTCTATATTTTTTTAATACAAATGTTTAGAAAACAGAACAAAAAGAGCAAAAGGGGAGGTGATACATCATGGTATACGTCATAACGGTAAGGATATGTCATTGCAAATATTATGCAACTGACTTAAAGGGAAGTTTATCTAACAGTATTCACGATAGCATGATATTTCTAACGGAAGATGCCGCAAACGCACATATAGGACCTTTAGAGCGGATATATGAAGACCGATTAGAGGTGAGTGCCATTGTTGAGGTAATGAGGACTGCCTTATCGACAATTATTCCGAAAGCACCGCTCAAGCGCATAGCGAGCTCGGGATATTAGTATTAAAGCGCAAAGGAGGAATGATGGTGGAAGAGAAAGAAAAAGAGATAATGAGTCTTTTGAACACTCTGAACAGTGCATTTCCGGGACACCTGAATGATCAATCTAGTGGATTATATAAGCTGTACTTAAAGAAATATGATTCAGAAATTCTTTTTTATGTTTTTAAGTACTGGATTAAGACGAAGAAAAATCCGCCGACTATCGCAGCTCTCATTGCGCTGTGCGATTTTATCGGCGGATGGCAAGAAACTATTCAGGAAGGGTAGATAATTCTAGTCCTATTTTAGAAAGTCTTTTGGCTGTATTGATTGTTTGTATGAAGGATTCAGAAATAGGAGTGCTAATTTGTAGTTCCTCTTTCACATAGTTTAGGGAGGTCATAAATCTAGTAACTAAATCTGTTGCATCCATATTAATTACAAATCCGTTCGCATTATAAACAATCTTATCGGCGTCCCCTTGAGAATCTATTGATGCAGATACGATCATTTCTAGGGAAAATGCATTCTCCTTATAAAAATGGGGATCATAGAACCCAAAGATCGTTCCACTTCTTTCTATCACAGTTATATTTGAGGGAACGTGCTTTACCCAAAACAGATAATGTCTTTCTATTTGCTGGGTGTAGTCTTTTAAAAGTAATGACCAATGGTTTAGGTATTTAATCGTTTCTGTTTTGGACAAAATAATCAGCTCCTTAATAAGATATTTCTTTCAGCATATCACAAGGAGTGAAGAGAGGAAAGGAGGAGCGAGGATGGAAGAAATAAGGATGGAAGAGAAAGAGTTTAGACGCATATTTAGCCAACAACGAATGGCAAAGCTTTTGCAGATTAATGACCAATTAGTAGAAATATCCAATAGAGGAACTTCAGGTCATAAAGAGCTGCATGACAGTTATATCAGTGTTGGCAAGGCACTCAATCGACTGATTATTGAAGAAGCGAAGATTCAAGAAGCGACGCTGTGATTTTACCGGCTATCACTTTGACGACATCTAAAGACGCAGAAGAAACATTCTAAATAATCTACTTGAGTATATCAAAAAGGAGTTGATGGACAATGTTATTTAAAAGCAAGAGAACGGAAGTAAAAGTGATATTTAATATGAGAAAAATCCCGACATCAACGAGAGACAGGCTAATTAAAAATTTACTTAATTTCTTTGAGGAGTGCGAAAAAGAACACAAAGGGGTACATTTTACCCTAACTTTGCTAATGCATATTTAAAAAATTTCCGTCCCCTCACGGGGTAACGGTAATTAAATCTTAGGGAAAGGATAAACGTTTACTTGGATGCATCCGTTTCCGTCCCCTTACGGGGAAATTAAATCATGAAAAACAATTACGTTAGGACATGGCTAAAAAGCAAGCATTTCCGTCCCCTTATGGGGGAAAAAGAATGCCGGGACAACAAAAAAACTGTTATCCCGGCGATGGTGAAGAGTACCCATGTAGGCATACTCAACGATAGATAGGTTGGAAATCTATCTATCCCTCATTGTTTTCTCGTAAAACCCTGCAGGTAACTTGCCACAAATGGTAAACATCCCTGAGTGCAACCATTTGCAATACAAGCTCCCATCATGGTTTTCCAGACCATGACTTCTATAGGATTCCTTCATAACTTAGGCAGCGAGGACTGCCGCCAATTGAGCTTTGGCAAGCAAAGAAGGATAACTAAACAGGGTAGCTCATACGAGAACAAGCAAAACGCAAAAAGTTGGCCAAAATGACCACCTCCTTGAGTTTTGGTTTCACCACCTTAATGTACGAGATGGAGAAACCTTAGTCTTAGTATATGAGGGATTAAGATAGCTCGTCAAATATATTTTTTTTCCCGTCCCCTAATGGGGAGAAAGGAGCAGTAATGAAAAAAACTGAAAATGACACCTTTACCGGGTTGAGTATTTGCGCTATTGATCCGTAAATGCACTCAATAGAGCGTCTAGTGTCATGGGAATGGCACTATCCTCAAGAATAGCCCTGGCCCTTTCAAAGTTATCCTGATTGGTAAGAATGTCTAAAAGCTGCCGTCCTTTGGAGGTTAACTTGATATTTATGTAGTCATATTCCCGGTCCTTGGATTCGGGATCAATGGCAGACAAAAAGCCTTCTTGAATAAGCCAATGAATATGGTAGTCCGTTGTTGTTGGGTGTACCCCATCAAATCGGATTGAATAGTTGTTCTTAACGATTGAGGAAGGGGCGTTTTTAACAGCCAGTAGGATAGATCTGAATAGTTCTAAATCTAAATTCACGATAATCACTCCTTATTAGACAAGCCAGCTAAAGCATACCACAAAGAAGTGATTCGATGAAAGGATGTGTAAAACTGTAAAGAAATAGATATATATTAACGAATTTACTCTATTCGCGAGGTAGATTTAGAAGGTTATCTTGAATAGAACCGTCCTGCTCGGAACGCACATACTTTTCCTTTTTTCCGCTCATTGCCGGAATTAAGTTAGGGAAAGGATAAATATTTACTTGGATGCATCCGGGCAGCCTTACCAAGGCATCATAAATATCTTCTTTGTAGTAGTAACCTTCTCTCGGGCAACACGTAATATAAATTTGCTCGATTTCGAGAAGGTTGGAAAAGTCCTGACAACCGGGTTTCATTTTAATCTTTGTTGCACGCATTATAATCACTCCCTTGTGGTTAAAAAGTATATTTTCATATTATCTGACAATGCGGGCATTGAATGCCCAATCTGATCCGGAATCCGGATTGTCATCAATCCACATGGAACGGAATCCCCAGAATTCCATAGCCTCTTTGAAGCAACCGAGGGCGATATCTAATTTTAACCACTCTCGATGAGATTCTTTTAACAGCTCAATGAAGTGGTGTCTCACATAATAGGTCGTTACATTGTGATTTATATGAACTCGCAGCTTGTAAGTCGTATGGATGTAATGGAATAAAAGGTCTTGCACCTCAATGGGCAATTCGTGAAAGTGGGTAATCTTATTTGTCAACCGATTCGCCTCCTTATTGAACAAGTATACCATATGGAGGTCCCATTTATTGATAGCGATTTATACAAAGTAATTATACTACCCGAAAGAAGGCGATTAAAACAGAAGTCAAATTCGTAAATTTCAATCCCGAGAGAGTTTTAGAAGCCCTGTTAAATACTGCATATGCCTCGGAAGGCAGACGATTTAAAGTCACACTAACCAGAAAGGATGATACAGATGGAGTGGATGACCAATGTAACGTGTGCGGTAGTCACGATAGTGACACTGACCTTGTTGATTCAAGCCATTAAACGCAGTTAAGTAACGCCATTAAAGGAGAAACTATATGAGATATAACGGATGTAAGGCAGTACCTCCGCCGTGGATAAATCAAGGATATTACAGACTACAAAGCATGGAAACCTCAGAAAGTACAATTGAGTCCAACAAGAATACGAATCACTCGATAATAAAAACTGTATTCAAAGGTGTCAAAGTCGGGCTTAGTGTTGTGGCCATATACTTAATCCTTGTCGTACTGATTATTATTTCATGAAACTGTTTAGTAAAAGAAAAAAGGAACGCATCTGCCGTAACAGATGCGTTCCTCCCATGAAAAAGAAAAAACCGGTTTATATAACTATAACAGAAACGGAGATAAAAAGCAATGCATACGAAGTTAATTATGACAGTTGATGAAATGAAAGATCGCAAAGCTTGGGAAAAACTTCGTAATATCGGAATTGGAGGTAGTGATGCTGCCATTATTGCCGGTATGAATCGATGGAAGAGTCCGTTCAGGCTTTGGCAAGAAAAAACGGGACAGGTAGAGCCGGAAGACCTATCAGATAATGAGTACATATACTGGAGGAACGTTCACGAAGCGGCTGTCGCAACCAGGTTTACTGAGCTTACAGGATTAAAAGTAAAGAAATGCGGAACGCTTCAATCGCTCGATTACCCGTTCATGATAGCCAACGTCGACAGACTGGTTGTTGGCGAAAACGCCGGTCTTGAGTGCAAAACAGCAAACGGATTTAAAACTAAAGAATGGGAAGGAGACAACGTCCCCGACAGCTACTATCTCCAGTGCCAGCATTACATGGCTGTGACGGGCTGTGATAAATGGTATATCGCATGTCTTATCGGAGGGAATCACTTTATTTGGAAAGAAATTCCCAGAAATGAAGAAGATATTAGGGCACTTATCGAGGCGGAAGAATCCTTCTGGATGAATAATGTTAAGGGCGGTATTATGCCCGATGTGGATGGCAGTAAGAGTTGTTCGCAAGCACTTGCCGAACGATTTCCCGGCGGTCTTGCGGATGACATAGTACTTCCCGAAAATGCCGAAACGTTACTGACTGAAATTGATGAGCTTCAAGAAGTAGAATCGAGAATCAAAGAGCAAGTCGAAACCAAAAAGAACCAACTGAAGGTCATGATAGGTGATCATGAGGTAGCTTATGCCGGAGAAAGAAAGATTACCTGGAAGACGCAAGCCGGCAGAACGACAATTGATAGTAAGAAACTTAAGATGGAGCTTCCGGATATATATGAAAAATACAGTAAGAAGGGTAGCCCGATAAGGGTATTCAAGATATAAAGGAGGACCTATTAATGGCAACCACAAAGGGCGGTTTGATGACCGCAAAAAGTAACAAAACTGACGGCGTTAGGAACATGAAGGACTTAGTAGTATCGATGGAAGACCAAATCCAGAAAGCGCTGCCTACCGTAATCACAAAAGAACGTTTTACTCGCATGGTTTTAACAGCTATGAGCAGCAATACTCAGCTGCAGGAGTGTACGCCGACCAGTTTTCTCGGGGCGATGATGCAAGCAGCACAGCTGGGGGTAGAACCGAATACTCCGCTTGGACAGGCTTACTTAATTCCGTACAGAAACAGTAAGAATAAAGGAGCCCTGGAATGCCAATTTCAACTGGGATACAAAGGGCTTATTGACTTGGCCTATCGAAGCGGTGAAGTAAAAGACATCCAAGCCCATGAAGTATATGAAAACGATGTTTTTGAATACGAGTTGGGCCTTGAGCCGAAGCTTAAGCATATACCGGTTACCAGCCATCGAGGAAGTGTTATTGCCTACTATGCTGTATTTCATACTCAGAAAGGCGGATATGGGTTCGAAGTTATGAGTGTGGAAGATATAAAAAAGCATGCTCAAAAGTATAGCAAAGCTTCCGGCAGCAACTATAGTCCCTGGAACAGCAACTTTGATGAGATGGCCAAAAAGACGGTGCTTAAGAAGTGCTTGAAATACGCCCCGCTTAAGACCGAATTCGTAAGAGAAATGAGTTCTGATGGGACCATTAAGAAAGACATTGCTAAAAACATGAGTGATGTGCCTGATGAAATGGATTACATTGATACAGAAGCTGAAACGGTTCCCGACAATGTAGATCCGATGACAGGAGAAGTATTGGATACACGGACAGAACAGGAGAAAAAAGATGATGCAATCTTAGAAGCGTCTATTTCCGAATAACGTTCAAAAGGAGACCCTATGGCAAGGCCGATAAAACAGGGGTTAGACTATTATCCTTTGGATGTCGGGTTTTTGCAGGACGTTAAAATTCGCAGAATAATGAGAGCGTGCGGAATACAATCCATCCCGGTGCTAATCAGCCTGCTGGCTAATATCTATCGTAATGACGGGTATTTCCTTCGGTGGAGTCCTGATATGTCCTTTCTAATTGCTGACGAGCTTGGGGTTAGCGAGGGCGCAGTTACCGCGACTGTCGACAAGGCGGTGCAGGTGGATTTCTTTAACGCCAATATGTACGAATGCTACGGCGTACTTACTTCTGAAGGGATACAGAGCCGCTTTTTTGAGGCGGCCTCCCGCAGAAGGGAAGTCCGTTACGACGCAAGATTTCTGCTCATAAACGTTAATGTATACAAAAACCTAGTTAATGTAGACAATAACCCCGTAAATGTAGACGATAATCCACAAAGTAAAGTAAAGGAAAGTAAAGTAAAGGAAAGTAAAGAAGAAGGAGAAGAAAGGACTTCCGCTGCGGCTGATGAAATTATGGGGTATTACAGTTCTAATATTCATCCCGTCAGCTCTCTCGTTGAAAGGGATAAACTTATTGCTTTGGTTGAAACTCATGGTGATGCTTTTGTTCATAAAGCTATTGAAAGGGCCGTTGTGAGAAATAAAAGAAGCCTAGCTTATATTACTGGTATTCTTAACCGTTGGGAAGCCAATGGGTACGATGAAGGAATTTCTGAAAACCATAAAAGTTCCCGGAATCAGTGGCAGCATTCAGAAGATTACGAGCGTTTTATGCGTGAACGTGAAGAGCATAAACGAAAACTACGGCAAAGGGGGTCCTAGGGAATGTTTACGAGCGGAAGTATGGACTTTATCCAGTCTCTGATTTGCGGTTCATATCCGAACCAATTAAGAGATAAGGATGAAAGGACTCGATATTTTAAAAATTTTGAAAAAATATTTGCAAGGTACGATGAACAGGATGTCGCCGATGCAGTAGAAATTACAATTGAACGGGAGAAATTTTTTCCGTCCTTGGCAACCATAAAAGAAATACTGGATAAGAAGCTTAGTGCACGGATAGAAGCCGAACGATCTTCTTTAAAGATTGCCGAATATAGTAAGCCGAGACATAAAATTGATGTACAAGCTTTAATAGCCAGGTTGGCAGCTTTAAAAGAAAAGAAGTATGAGCAACCCATTCCTCGTAAGTTAAGAACGTTTGCACGTAGCCTTTGGCCGGATATTCCTGATAGCGTAATTCGGAAAAACTTAGCGATACTGACACATTACGCAAGCACCGACATGCAGCTTGATGAATGTGGAAATAAGGTGCAGCTGTATTTATCGAAAAATGGTGAAATTGTAGAACGAGTTGTATTGAATTAGTTCCGAAAGGAGAATGAATATGAATCAGGTCATTGTTGTAGGTAACATGGGGCAAGACCCTAAACGAAGAGAAACGGTAAGCGGCAATGTGGTTGTTAGTTTGTCAGTTGCCATAAATAGAAATTATAAAGATAAAAACGGGGAGTACCAACAGGCTACCGATTGGGTGAATGTTGAAGCCTGGAATGATTTGGCTAATTCTATCTATGAAGATTTGCACAAAGGGGATGCGGTTATCGTAATCGGTCGTATGAAGACTAACGTATATGAAAAAGACGGTGTGAATCAATACCGTACATATATCTTAGCGGATGAAGTAGGACAAAGACTGAACAAGTGGAGAAAAAAGGAAGCTGCTACTGGCTTTGAAGATATGGGCGAATCGGTTCAGGAAGAAATCCCGTTTTAAAGGAGAGCATAAATGCCGATAAAGTATGAGGAAACAGAAAAAGTACGGAGAATTTTAATGACGCTTTATGGAAATCCAGTTGCCCAGGGACGCCCGAGGTTCTCACGGCAAGGCGGATTTGTAAAAACGTATGATCCGATAAAGTCCAAAGCCTATAAGGCACTGATAAGATTAGAACTACAACCGTTACTGGCAAAACCCGGCTTTAGGCAGTTTAAAAATCCGTGTAGAGTACACTTATTAATATGTCGAGCTATTCCGAGTGGATTTAGTCAAAAGAAACGAAAGGAAGCTATAGAAGCTAAAATTCGACCGACAACAAGACCTGATACAGATAATTACATCAAAGGGATACTGGACGCACTAAACGGCACCGTGTTAAAAGATGACAGTATTGTGTGCGAAATTAATGCGGGAAAAATATACAGTGATAAACCGAGAATTGAAGTTATGGTTGAAGAGCGGTTACGATATTAGGAGGCTACAGAAAGGATGACAGATAAACGAACCAAAGAAGTGGAAACGTTACTTAGAAAATACAATGTGACGAAAGTCTATATTGAAAACCTTCATGCGGAACTCGAAGAATACCAAACCCAGCTAAATTTGACGGCAGCTCCTAAGGTTCCGTCTCTGTCATTTGCTCCCGGAAGTAATGGGGAAATGTTAAGCCAGGAAGAAAAGTCCATGTGTGAAAAAGAAAAAATTGAAGAACAGCAAAAAAATATTCAGGAAGAACTGAATAAGATTGAGCCGGTAATTAAGAGACTTGATCGTTCTATAGAGGCTCTAAGCTATGCTGACCGCACTATTGTTGTAGAACGTTTCATTAACGGGGCTTCCTGGATGCGTATTGCGGATGTGTTACATCTAAGTGAACCGGCTGTAAGAAAACGCTCCGGTAGAGTTTTGGAAAAAGTATCAATGATGATGTTCGGGCCCTTATCAATTCCCTTGCAGATGCATTTTGTCTTTACTGATAGAAATTAAGAGATGTCACAAACGGTACGCTTTCGTATCAACTTGGTACGGAAAATGCTGGTATATTAATAGTGTGAACACCTCCTAATAATATATTGCATGACACAGAACAAGACGCTCAGTGATTGGGCGTCTTGTTCTGTTGAACTTATTATTATAATATGCCCGGTTTGTGTAGAGGGGCGTAATAAAGGAAATAACCCCAAGCCATTATGACTCGGGGTTATTCCTTTACCAGAGGTCGACAAAATAAGATTTTGTCTTGTCTAAATCACAGTGGATTTAGACCATGTAGGATTGAAAATCCTTCTATAAGAATATATCTAATTTTAAAAATTGTAAAGTATTTAGGTAGATAGTTTATAGGTAACGAAGATACTGCATGTAGTAATCTTTCAAATAAAAGAATGAGAGAAACGACATGCTGTATGGTCTATTCTTATTTGTCAAAGCACAATGCTATTTGGCAATAAGTAGTCTAGATAAATGTCTGGCTTGAAGCATTATATCAAGGAGGTGAAGGGATGCCGCAAAAAAAAGTTTTTAGAAATTAACAGAATGTATGGATTTTACTATCAAAAATTTTGTGATATCATTTTAGGAGAGGTGATATCATGTCAATATTCGAGAAAATCATTAGCGATTTAAATAATTTGGACAATAATACAGAAGTAATGCTTTACTTTACACAAAAAAACAAGTTGGGATATACTACTTACATGCCCAATGTAAAAAACTCTTTGTCTTCAGAGTTGCTGGAATTAATTAGGGAAAATATTGAAAAACATGTATCTGCAGAAATGACTAAATTCAATCCGACATCATATAGAGATGGAGTAGTAGAAACATGCAATATTGATTATGTAGGTAATTTCCAAGAAGTTTTGGAGAGTTTTGCTAATCCTGATTATGTAGATACTGGGTTGGATGCTAATAATTTAACTTTCTATTGTATTGAAATCAAGGATAATAATGGCAAATTTGACTATAAGTTTTTTAGACGAATTACCAAATTTAGGAGACTTTCATCTAATGGGATTTTAGCGTGGTTCTCTGGGAATACATTAAATAAAATGGAACAACAGATGTTGGGATTGGATGGTTTTGTAGACTTATTATGCGTTGGAAATGATATTTATATCTTCAATCACATTTCATTAGAACGTATTTTTAGATTAGTGGAAAAATATAGTAATAAAGCGAAGGAAGCTCTGAAGAAAATAAAGGATGCCGATGGGATTTTAAATTTTGACCAGTTTGAAGAAGATTGTTTAAGTGATCAACGATATCATAAAACGTTAAGCAAAATGCTAGAGAATAATGATAAATTTGGAGATGTATTCAACGATTTTTCTTCTATTAGACAAGTCATAGATATGTTTGATCTAGATATTGAAATTGAAGAGTGTAGCAATAAATCTCGTTTAAGATATGATGATAAACATCAGCGAATGGACATTTTGAGGATTATTAATGATGCATATTATCGTAGTATTATTGGTAAAAGGAAAGGTATAGACGATAATTAAAAATTGTTTGGAGGGAAAAGTATGATAAAAACAATTATTGTTCGTTCGATAATGTTTATATCCTCTTATTTCCCCTTATATATATTATTGCTTATCTCACAGGGTAATAATATTTTACAAACACCCAATTGGTATTTTGTGGGGTTTATAGCAGCACTATTAATAATATCGCTGTTGAGCATTGTTTTTTTGAAAAATGCGCCCATAGGTAATTATTGTAAACCTATAAATGTAAAACGCCCAGATGATAAAGTGATGAATTATGTATTTACTTATATTATTCCATTACTAGGATTTTCTTTTAATGATTTCTATTCTGTGGTAGTTAATATAGTTCTATTTCTTATGATATGGTTTATATATATAAAATTAGATTTGATTTTTAT
>ERZ773035.1515-NODE-1515-length-16664-cov-2.651093_pt1 | contig 16664 bp, 6 predicted proteins | sample MGYA00511487_ERZ773035 | MGnify/ENA primary metagenome ERZ773035 (study PRJEB29015, sample SAMEA2737985) | human oral metagenome | biome: human oral; feature: human-associated habitat; material: dental | place: China | collected 2024 ...
ATTTACAGACTTTGATTCACACAGCCCATTAATACAAAAAGGGAGATGCGAAAAAACTCAATCGAGTTTTTTCACAGCCCCTAATCCCCACACTTTTATCGTTCTACAAACTTTTCACTTTTCATATTCCCTTGTTCTTTTGATCTGCCATCCGTTTTTTCTTTATAATCATTTAGTTTTTTAAGTGTTGAAGGCTTCTCTTTTGTATCTTGAGATTGTCCTCTGGCTTTTAACAGCTTGGCGGAATATACCTTAAAGTTTGTATATTGCTTTCCATTCTTTCCGGTACTAAGCTTTTCTTTTCCTGAAAGCGAAACAAAATCTCCTTTTCTAAAGTCCTTTACTGCTTGAACCTGCTCATTATAGGCAAAGCAATTCATAAACTTTACATTCCCCATTCCGTCATTTTGAGCAATGGAAAAACTTGCCACTCTGAAATCCTGTCCATCATTTGATCTTAGATCCTTCACTTCAACATCTCCGGTAAGATTACCTTTTATATACTGCTTTTCTTGATCATTATTATCTTTCAAACTTGTATTTTCTTTTACTGTATTTTCCTGTGTTTGGTATTGCTCGTTTTCACTTATTTCTTCTTTGCTTTTTTCCTGAATGTCTGCATCTTTTTCTATCTCTTCCTGCTTTATATCTTTCGCTGTTTTTAGGTCTTCATCAATAAAGTCCATAAACCTTTCATCAATCAACCCCATATAAGAGTCATTCATATAGTTGTCATAGGCATTATCCAGTATGTCTTCATTATTTATATCTGTTTCCAGTGATATTATTCCCTTGATGAAATCACTATGATTGTATTCCGCCAAGAATGATAGCGTTTCTTTCATACTTTCAAAGCTGTTGTTTTGCATATTTGAAATACTTTTTAAATCATTTGCATATCTTCCGTTTATCCACTCAAACTTGCCGTTTTCTTTATTCTCTCTAATTCCTGATGCTATAACAAATTGTTCACCTGTAAATAATACCGCCTGATTTTTCTTTACATCTAATACCGTTGTATGTTCTCCCAGTGCCGTTTTAATAATATCCCCTTTTTTTAAGCTCATAAATTCCTCCATTTCTGTCTTTACACTTTATTTTTCTATTAAGGTTTAGAAAAGAGTACCCATAAAAGATACTCTCTTCCCATATTTATATATAATATTTTTTGTCTGAATCCTACCTTGCCTCCTCAAAGTATTCTAATTGATTTTCCCTTGCACCTGTTTGACTTACTTGCTCCTTATACCCGTTTAATTTTTCTACTACAGAGTTTCTATCTCTTCTATCCAGATCTCCGATACTTTGCACCTTGCTGTCTCTAAAGTCGGCATCGTACCTATCCGCTACACCGTCCAAGTCCGTATCTTTTTCTAACGGATCATAAAAATTCCCATCATCATCGATTTCAAGCCCCAGTGCCTCTTTTAACTTTTCTTCATCCACATAGATAAGCTCATTAAAATCCCAAAAACCTATGTTTGCCTTTATCTGCACAAGCTCACTTCTATCACTTGCATCAAGAGGATCATAGGTGTACTGAAAGCTGTTAACTAAAGTATTATCAACATAAGTGTTTAATTTATAATCAATTAAATCAAGGCTTGTCTGTATTTCATGCTCTTCATCAGGCGTAGTTGTATAAGCAAGCCTTATATCGCTTAAATCAGGAAACAAAGTATCAAAATCCTCTATACTATGGTTTTCCTCATACTCCTTATTTAAGAAATGAATCAATTCTTCTTTTATCTCTTCAAGTAACGGATCTTTTTCCTCTGTTACTGCTTCTTTTTGCCCCATGTCAAGTAGATTATTTACCTTGGCAAGCCTTAATGTCTTTTCTTTTAGAAGCTGCGCCTGAGGAAATTTCTTCTGAATTTCAAGTTTTGCGGTTTCAAGTTGACTTTCAGTATCGTTAAGCTTACCTAAAGTTTGCTCCAGTCTCTCAGGCATTTTATCAAGGACATTATCCATTCTCGTTATATTTCCGATACCGTCCGTTCCAAATTCACCATAATGATTCTCTTCGCCTTTTAGATTAAATTTATACTGATTGGAAAAGCTGTCATAGTATGCAAATAAATCAAAGTTTCTGTACTCTCCGATTTTTACTTCTTCCGACTTAAAATCATCCGTCTTTTTTATACTTTTTATCTTGCTTATCAAAAATTCTCCGGCTTGTCTTTTATCCGTATATTTTTTGCCGTCAAGAATAATAGAAGTGAATTTTGATACTGCTTCTTTATCCGACTTTTTCTCTATCTCCATTGAATTTTCTCCTACATTCTCCAAACTTGACTGAATATATACTGCCTTATCTGTATTTTCTTCTCTATATGGCTCTACCGCTTTTATATCTTTTCGTAAATTCTCAATTCTACTTTTTAAGTTCTCTATTTCTTTAGGATAAACCTTTACCACCTTATCCTCAAGTTTATACAGGTTTGATTTGAAGTTTGACTCAAGCATTTTTAGCTTGGATACCTCCACATCAAGATCCATCTTCTCACGAATTAAAGGATTACCTGTCGCAAGTGCCTTTATTTCAGCATAATTTAATGTAGCCTCATCCACATCTTCTGCAACTCTTACCGGTGTTTTACTTGTCATTATCTGTGAAATATACTTTTGTTTATTTTCAAGTGTTTGGAAAAGATAAGCATCAAAGGTATTTTCAGTTACATATCTGAAGATATAAACATCCTTATTTTCATTTCCCTGTCTTACGATTCTTCCGGCTCTTTGAGAAAGATCCGCAGGTCTCCATGGAACATCAAGATTATGAATGGCAATGAGTTTATCTTGTGCATTGGTTCCTGCTCCCATCTTTTGCGTAGAGCCTAAAAGCACACGAATTTCTCCTTTCCTTACCTTATCAAAGATAGCATCCTTTTCTCTGTTGTTATTTGCATTATGGATAAATTCAATTTCTTCTTTTGGAATTCCCATCGTAATGAGTTTGTTCCTAATATCATCATAAATATTAAACTCGCTTGATGGTGTAGACATATCACAAAAGACAAGCTGTGCCGACTTTTTATCTGTATATTTATCCCATATACTGAAGATATTTTTTACACAAGTATTTACCTTGCTGTTCTCATCATCGGGAAGCAGAGGGTTTATAAGCCTTTGATCAAGTGCCATTTTCTTTCCGTCATTGGTTATAAGAAGCATATTATCGACAGAGGAATCCACCTGTTTTGCTCGAACCTTATCCGCTCTTTCAGAAAAAGACTCCAATATTTCCTTTTGCTCCTCGGTAGGCTTTGTCTTTATGGTCTCAAAATGTGCATTTGGAACAGGAAGATTTAATACATCCGCCGTTTTTATATCCATGAACTGCTTAACCATGTTCATCAGTTCCGGGAGATTATAAAACTTTGAAAATCTTGTCTTGCTTCTATATCCGTTTCCTTCCGGATTAAGCTCTATTGCCGTAACTGTTTCTCCAAATATGGATGCCCAAGAGTCAAAGTGCTGAAGGTGCATTTTTTTAAGTTCGTCATACTGAAGATACCTTTGCATGGTGTATAGCTCAGCCATACTGTTACTGACAGGCGTCCCTGTTGCAAAAACAACTCCCTTGCCACCTGTTATCTCATCCATATATCTGCACTTCATAAGCATATCGGATGACTTTTGTGAATCCGTTGCACTGATCCCTGAAACATTTCTCATTTTTGAAAACAGGTACAGATTTTTATATGAATGGGCTTCATCCACAAAAAGCTTATCAATTCCCAGTTCCTCAAAGGTTACCACATCATCTTTTTTATAATCATCATTAAGTTTCTTTAATTTTGCCTCCAGACTTTTCTTTGTCTTTTCAAGCTGCTTTACACTAAATCTTTGATCTCTGTCTCTTTTATATTCTCCAATAAATTCCACTATCTCATCGATCTGACTTTTAAGTTCATACTCCTGTCTTTCCTTTGAAATCGGGATTTATTGTGATAGGTAAGGCTTTGATGTTGTCTCCACCTTTTCCCCCACTTAGCACCGTACGTGAGAGTTTCCTGCTCATACGGCGCCCCAACGAATCCTTACTCTGCTAAATTGGTAGATTTTCCATTAATAACCTTAAAGAATTCAGCTTTTTCTTAGCCTTGTTATCCAGTTCCACACCTACTAAATCTTTTCCAGAAATTTCCACTTTGGTAATCAGTTCTTTCTCTTTTTCGGTAATCCACATCAGATTATCATAGTCGTCTGTACCACCTTCGTTCTTTGGCAACTTTCTACAACAAACCATGTTTCCTATCTCCAGTTTCACACCTGATATAAAACTTTTCCCGTTCTGCCCTGCTAATTTTGAGATACGGTTATCATTAAATTTGATTGTTTCATACTCGTCACGATTTTCCAGTAAATACTTAATCAGCACTTGCAGACCATCATTCAAATTGCTGTGGATTAGGTTTCTTCCCTCTTTCGTGTAGTTACAGATTTCTTGTTTAAAGCTCAATGTCTTTTTCATCACTACACCGTACAGGGGAAATACATCTATTCCTGCAATGTTATAAATATTGGTTGTGTAATTTCCGTACAATTTTAAATAAATTGCATTGGTAGGGTGTCCCCTTGTGTAATTCTTTTTCAGTCTGTTCATGGTCGGTTTGACTAAGAAATATACTCTGTGAAAGTCAATGTTACACATGGTAGCCATTGAATAGTAGTTATGCACTCCTAAAATGATTGAGTTGAGCTTCACTACTTCATTCTTCACAGTGTGGTGTTGTATTGCTATTATCTGTTTCTTGATATTTTTAGAAACTTTATTGATTTTTTTCAGAATGTTTTTGTCTGTTATGTGGCTTCTGGCTATACATTTTCCGCCTTTTGGCACAGCCTTAAATTTTATTCCGAGAAATTCGCTCGAGTTTTTCTTTAAATAGGTTATCTTTGTCTTTTCGGTATTTACTTCCAAACCCAGTCTCTCGTTCAGCCACATTTTTGTCGCTGTCAGCACTTTTTCTGCTGTTTTGGGATTACTGCAAAATATTTTAAAATCATCAGCATAACGTACAATGTGCATTTCTTTCAGTGCTGTATTTCTGATAGCTCTATATTTGTGGTTTATGCCTTTATATTCGTGTTTTGTCGGGAAATTCTCCCATTGTCCTGCAATCCACCAGTCCAGTTCATTCAGTACAATATTTGCAAGCAACGGACTGATAATTCCGCCTTGTGGGACGCCTCTTTCCACAATTCCGATACCTTCTATTTCTGATTTCAGTATCTTACCAACGACACTCAGGACACATTTATCCCTTATCCCGATTGCCCACAACTGCTTCATTAGCTTTGTATGGTTTACATTATCGAAAAACCCTTTTATATCGACATCAACAACATAATACAACTGCATTATGTTTATAAGATAGGAATATCTTGCTACTGCGTGCCTTGTAGAGCGGTTTGGTCTAAACCCGTAGCTATGCTTATAAAACCTTGCTTCGCATATCGGTTCAAGCACCTGCTTTAAACACTGCTGTATGATTCTGTCCTCCATGCACGGAATACCCAACGGTCTCATTTTCCCATTCGGTTTTGGTATTTCTACTCGTCTGACGCTTTTCGGATTATAATTCATCATTTTGGACTGAAAATATGCAATCATTTCTTCCTCATTCATACTTTCATAATCCTTTATTGTTTTGCCGTCAGTCCCTCTGGTATTTGAACCCTTGTTTTTCTTGATATTCCTATATGCGAGTTTGATATTTTCTGCACTCATTACGATTTGCATTAAATGTGTAAATTTTGCATTATTCCCTGCGTTTGCATACAGTTGGTCAAAAACCTCTTGCATATCATAATACTCATTATTTCTTAGCTGTTTTCTCTTTTTGGCTTTCATGTTCAAGTCTGCTAACCTCCCTATCGGAATTTCAGCATCTCTTAGTCATACCTGAACCTTGATTTAGTCTACCTCTCTTTCCATTGTAATTTTCCGTCTAGTGGCTATTGCTCCATTTCTATTACAGAAACTTCATAGCTTGGTGCCACCACTTTCACCTGAATTAAAGTAAGTTATAGCCTCTGCTTTTCCTTACTAAGACTTCACTGAAGATAATTTCTCCATCTTCCAGGCTTCCCTTGTTCCGCTATCGCTATCTTTTCATTTACACCCTTAGGTCGTGAGTATGAACCTGCAACCTTGATAGTGCCTATAACACTATATGGTATTTCATATCGAAAATTTTTACTCTACCACAGTTGCCACACTTACGTGTCATTCTACGCATTTCTACGCAGTCCAATTTTAGATTCGTACATTCCCCACTTCGTCAGCTAATTCAATACCATCCTAACCATAGGTATTTTATAGACTCTAGCCCTATACCGCTCGACTACCTCTAGTTCGGTTTTCCTCAACATTACTTGTTAGGGCGGACACTGGACATCTTAACGCACTTCATACATCAGAGGCATTATCTCCCTTTTGCATGGCGTTTCTTTGAGCAGGCGTTTCAAGGCGTTACCCTCTCATTCCACCTATCGCAATAACAGTTATGGATTAGCATAATCCACGCTAGTTTTGTCTGTAATGCCTACGCATTACTTTTGTCTAGCAACAAGTCGTACTCTCAAATTGACTATGACCTATAATCACCGCATCATAGTCTCCTGTTGCAATCCTACTGCAAAATCTTTTCCGCTTGTCCGGTGTAAAGTCCTTTTCCGTAGCACAAAGTATATTGGCTGCCGGATAAAGCTCGTTAAACTCACGCCCGAACTGTTCCACGATATGATTTGGAACTACAAACATAGCTTTAGAACTCATCCCAAGCCTTTTAGACTCCATTGCAATTCCTATCATCTCAAAGGTCTTGCCCGCCCCTACTTCATGTGCAAGTAATGTATTCCCTCCAAAAAGTCCCCTTGCTATTGCATCTTTTTGATGTGGTCTAAGCTTAATTTCAGGATTTATCCCATCAAAAGGCAAATGGCTTCCGTCATACTCCCTTAATCGAATGGAATTAAATCTTTCATTATATTTTTTCACCAGTCGGTTTCTTCTATCCACATCCTCAAAGATCCAATTTTTAAATTCTTCTTTTATAATTTCCTGTTTACTTCTTGCAAGCATGGTTTCTTTCTGATTTAAAACAGATGTTTTCTTTCCGTCCGAATCAATGATCAGGTCATATACTTTAGTATCTCTAAGATTTAGACTATCCTCTATAAGCTTATATGCACTCACTCTGCTTGTTCCATAGGTGAAATTAGCCAGGTCGTTATTTTTATCCGTGCTTTTTCCCTCTACCCTATACTCTCCTGTAAAATCCGTATATTTAATATCTATATTCCATCTGTTTGATGCGGAGGTCTTTAACAGATTAAACATAAAGCTCTTATAGTCTTTTTCAGGTATCCATGTAGAACCCATCTTGACAGTTATATCACTTGCTTCAAGAGTTTTTGGCATTACTTCTTCCAGTCTTTTTTTCTGATAATTAAGAGCGGATAATTCCTGTTTTAATACCGAAATTTTCTCTGTTATTTCGGATTTATGTGATAATTCTTCCTGATTGGATCTTCCCCCATCAATACCCGATCGTAAGACCTGAGGCTTATCTAACTCCTCTTTATTTTTATTAACTTCATAATCTATATTTTTTATATATGCGTCTACTACTTCTATTTTCTCTCTGATATCACCTGATAAGTATTCATCTGCACTTACATATTCTCTTGAAAAATCCACTAAATCCAAAGCTGATGAAAAAGGCGTAATATCACTTGGTTCAAAACTATCAAGATTTAAGAATATCTCTCCTTTTAGCCCTTCTATCAGCTCTTTTCTTATCTTTCCTGTAAGCTCCTCCATATACTCAAAGTTTACATTCCCTTTTTGAGATATGGAAAGGATTAATGCCTCTGTTAAGCTATCCGTACGTTCAATTACCATAGCTTTTTTAATGGTTCTTTTTGTAAAAATATCCGACTTGCCGATAAAGTTACCCTCTTTATTAAGGTTTTCCAAGGTTGACACTAGAGAGTAGTTGGCATCCTCTTGCAATAATCTTTTATTTGCCCTTGAATTAATTAGTCCATACTTATTAGAAAAATCATCATAAAGCTTATTTAATCTGCTCTGTAATGCTTTTATTTCTCCTTCCGGATAATCTTCCTTTTGATAGGTAATTACTCCTCTTAATACTTTTTCTATTTCAAGATATGCCCCTATCTTCTCCTCATCAGCTTTATTTAGAAGTACCTTTTGCATAATTGAGTTTTCTCTAAAGTATACCTTATCTTCAATAACTGCATAGGAATAGTTTTTAACATTGTCATCAGCCGGAAGTATTTCTGTTTCAAGTTCTTCGTTTAACTTCGCTTTTTCATAAGTGCCTTTGATATTTTTAATTGCAGCCTCAAGCTGTTCTTTTATTGATTTACCTTCATCTGCAATGCAGGCAAGAGCAGTGCCGAACCTTCCCGGTACTTCCTGCATACTACCAAGTACCATTTCAGGATTATCTACAAAGTATTTATTATAGCTTAGTCCCTGCCTGTCCTTATCAAGCTTCACCCAGTCCTCATCTATCTTTAACAGCCTGTCCCTTTTCTTTAAGAAAATAATATCACTTGTAACCTCTGTACCGGCTTCACCTTTAAATATATTATTCGGCAGTCTTATTGCTCCCAGAAACTCTGCCCGCTCACTGATATATCTTCTTATATCCTCATTTCTTTTATCCATTGTGCCTGATGAAGTTATAAAAGCAATTATTCCTTTGCTACGCACCTTATCCAGTGTTTTGGCAAAAAAATAATCGTGAATAAGAAAGTTGTTTTTTTCATACTCACGATCGGATACCCTATAATCTCCAAAAGGTACATTTCCTATAGCTATGTCAAAAAGATTATTTGAAAAAGCAGTTTCTTCAAAGCCTTTTACCTGAATATTTGAATTGGGATAAAGCTTTTTAGCAATCTGTCCGCTGATACTGTCAAGTTCTATACCGTAAAACTTTGAGTTTTGCATTGATCCGGGCAGATTTCCGATAAATCTTCCCGTTCCCGTGCTTGGCTCTAAGATATTTCCACTCTCAAATCCCATATCGGATAAAGTATGATAAATAGCATCTATAACTACTTTGGGTGTATAAAAGGCGGTAAGTGTACTCTCCTTAACAGCCTCATACTCCGACGATGATAAGTTTTCCTTTAAAAATTCCCTTGCTTCCTGCCACTGACCTCCCCGCTCTTCATCAAATACATCTGAAAGTCCACCCCAACCTACATACTTGCTTAAAATATCCTGCTCTTCTTTTCCAGCATATCTGTTTTCTTTATCAAGCTGCTTTAGTACCCTTATTGCTTCAATGTTGTTTCTTAATCGCTCTGACGGTGGTAGGACTTCATCTTCTCTTGTTATCCTGTAATTGACGGGTAGATTGTTTTTCTTATTCTCTTCTTTTTTATAGGATTCTTCTTGCTTTGGTACTTCACTTAAAGCTTCTTTATTTAAGACAGGTAACTCTTCTTTATCTACACTCTCCTTTAGTGATTTTTCTGCTATAGAAAGTATCTTAAAATCAAGTTCATTTTCATTTCTGAATGCAATAATCTCACTTCCTGTAATAAATCCGGTAAGATACCCTTCATTATCATCCAATTTTATTGTCTTATAGTTTTCATAATCCTTTATTTCTGAAATCAGGTATTCCTTTCCTAGATATCTTACCTGCATACCTTCTTTAAAAATCGGCTCATTTACATTTTCTTGTTCATTTGCCTTTTTAATCTGTTCATTTATATAACCTGTAAGGAGTACATTTCTATGGTTATCATCAAGTAAATAGGGAAGATTTTGTAGCATCTTCCTGTAGCTGTCATAAGATATTGCTACATTAGTATTTAATAAATATCCGTTACACCTTAAAAGCTGCTTTAATTCTCGGTTTTTCATATCTAAGACAAGTTCAGCTTCATACCCGGTTTTCCCGTCTATACTGTTTGTTATATGCTCCGGTACTTTTAAGTTTCCTTCATCTACAGTTTTTTTAAGCAAAATAAATTCTTCATTTTGATAGTTATACTGATACCCTCCGGCTTCTTTTTCCTCTTTAAAAGTTAGAGCAGATATAATCTCATTCTTATCCCTAAGCTCTAATGCCTTTTCATTTTCTTCTTCAGCTAAATTAACTTGTATTTCACTTTCTTTGTTACTATGGGCAGTATTTTGATATACTTCATTTATTATCTCCTGACTTGGTGCCGTGTTTTCATAAAGATAGGCAAACTCTCTTTTGTTTGCTTCATTACCGTCCCCTACATCCACTCTGTAATGTTCTTTTACTTCGCTGTCTACGATATGGTCAAAATAAAACTTTGAATACCCTAACCACTCATCTGTCATTTGCCCATACTTATCTTTGCCTACAGTTTCATTATGTATACTTATTTTTTCATCCAACTCTTTTATTTCATTAAGAAGATCCTTTGTAACAATCATACCTGTATAATCTTTTTCTGTTAGACTTGATTTTTCATGAAATTCCACCACCCAGTAATCATTTAGATTTTGCTCTTTATATGATGTATTTTGATTTAATATATTTTCTTTACTTAACCCCTTTTCTCTTTCTATTTGCAACTCATAGATCTTTTCGGCTTCTTCATAAGATATTTCTCTTTCATCCTGAATTAAAAGAATTTCTTCTTCTCTTTGTATATCAGAATTAATGTCGGTAGCATTTTCTTTATCCGTTATATCCTGTTCTTCTTCCTGATTAAAATACTCTGACTCTATATTTTCTTCTTTTGATTTTAGCTGTTTTTGTACATCGGACACAACATCCTTATTTTCATATCTGTCATTCTTTATTAGGTTTTTAACTTTTACTGCCACTTGACTCCAGCTAAGCATAACTTCCGGAGAGTTCCCCTTTTTAAGACCTATTCCCTTGGCATCATGCCATTCACTGCTTTCCATATTTCCTGATAAAGCATGAGTTCTTCCACCTGTGCCGTACTCATTTTTTAAAAACTCCGCCTGTTGGGAAAGTGTATGATTTTCTCTAAAAAAGTCAGCAATCCGTTTTTTACCTCCTGAAATACCGCTTCCACTTCTTAAGTTTTCATCTATCTCATCTTCTGTGATAAATTCTTTTATTCTCGGTAATTCCATAAGACCGGAACTAAGTTCCTTCCTTGGTATCTCCAAATCATTTAACCTTTGTAAAATCTCATCCGACTTATGAAAATGAAATCTTAATATCCCATTATTTTCCATATAGTCCTGTAAAAATATGCTATATTCTTCTCTAAGTTTATTCCTAAATTCAGGGCTTCTAAGCTTTTCTGTAAGTTCTTCGGTTTCATCAGGAAATCCTTGTTTTTCTGTTCGATCAAGAACTTGTAGGTAGTTTTCTTTTACATCATCTGCAAAATCTCTTTTTAAGTACCACAGCTTTTCGGCAAGTTCTTTTCTTTCATAGGAAAAGGATTCCGCCACCTCTACATTGGTTGCATATTCACTGCTTTCAATAAGTTCTCCTATACGCTTTGACGCATCAGACCATGATAAAATCTGCATCGGATTTTCTTTTGATGAAATATCATTGGATAAGTAGATTCCTTCTTTATCATACCATGCACAAACCTTGTTTCCGTCCACTTCATAACCGTTTCCGCCTTTAAAAGTATCTTTAAAAAATTCTGCTAATTCTTCTATACTTTTCCCTTTAGAATACTCAGCTAAAACCTTTAATCTTAAATTCTCTTCATTTCCTCCATAAATTAAAACCGTATCTACTTCTTTTTGCTGTAAGGGCAAGTTAAATCGCACCTGACCGCCTTCATTCTGGGCAAAAGAAAAAGAAGTCTTATCGACTTCCCTTTCACTGTCTCTGCTGTTTGATTGTATTTTTCTATCTATGCCCAGACTATCCGTTCCAGTACCATTCTTGTCAGTGTCATATCGAGATTTTTCTTCAGTCCCGTGTATTTCAGAAAATTCTCCGACTTCAGTTCGTTTGTCAGCCCCCAAGCCTCCATCATTTTCGGTTCTTCCTTCTCCAAAAATTCCTGTACCTGCTCCTCTATATTTAGAAGATGCTCCATCAATGTCCCTCTGTAATACATGCTTTGATACTGATTCTCTCTGTTTTCTTTCAGGAATTTGAGCCTCTCCCTGCCAAATCTGTTCAGTCTGCTCTGATCTATTATCTTTGGCATCTTGATATTCGGTATCAAAACTTCCTCTCCGTCTTCCATCTTCTCCAAACTGTAGGTTCCCCCCTGTTTCTCGAATAGGTTCTCCTTGATTACCGGGATGTAGATTTCTTCCTCCAAAAGGTATTCCCTGTCCGCCAGTATTACTTTTTCTCTCATCAGCCAAGCCTCCTTTATTTTCTTCTATTTCATCATTTATTGTTCCGGTATTTTCACTGCTTTCATTTACATTATAACGCTCCTTATCGGTCTTTGTCCGCTCATTTATCTCTATTTCTTTAAGTTTTTCTCTCTCACCTATCCTCCCTATTTCTCTTCCGATAGCTATAAGTATTTCTTTAGAAATTAAAGATATTTCTCCAAGAAGGCTGTCAATATCCTGTCCATGTTTAATACCCGATACTGTTTTCAGTTTGCCCTCATCAATAGGAATACCTATATCCATTCTTTGTGCCAATGAAGTCTTTATGGATTCTGTGATAAATTGTATCAGTTCTACCTTGGTATGGCTTTTAAGTGTATCATCAGTCAGCATATCAAAGATGGTATATATCCTTTTCCTAACATATAAATCTATAAGAGCGTTTATCTTTTCTTCCTGTGAAAAAAGCAGCCTACTGTTTCTTTCTTTAAAGTTGTCAATAAGTAAATCTACAGCCAAAGTATGCTTCTCAGGTTCATATTTCCACAGTTTTACTTCATTGATCTTATTTCCTATACTGACTGTTTGGCTGACATCAAATACATACTTTACCTTTGGTAGTCTCATGCTTAAATCAAGAATCGGTATTCCCTTTTCTCCTCTTTTTACACTTCTTCCAAGTTTTTTCCAAAAATCATACTCCGCACAGGCAGTTGCTCTCTTGTAGGTACTGTAAATACTTAACTGGTGCATATATGAGTATTTATAGTTGTTTCCCATCGTCTTTAAAAAATCCTTATAGGCATCTACATCCCTCCTGATTTCCTCTAACGAATGAGATAAAATATCACCGATTTTTTCAGTTGAATATCTTGGCATCTTTTCCTCCTTCTTCTTATTTTCAGTCTCTTCTTGCTTTGCATTTTTTGTAATATTAGCTTTTTCTTTATTCCAATCATAAAACTTGCTTATGCCGTTCATTGCCCTGTCTGCAATATAGTGTATATAGTCCGCACTACCTCGCCTTTTATACCACTTCTTCCTTTTAAGTCCGCTATTTTCCATAAGGCTGATTGACTTTTCCACATCTGCGGTGTAGTAAAGCAGCCTCCCAAACATAAAAAAATCAGCCTCGGACTGGCTGTTAAAATAGTTTTGATAATTCCCGTTATATATTTGTCTTAGATCTTCTCCACTATAGTTAAAGTATCCCCTATTAAAAAGTATGTTTAGAATATCATTTTGTGTAAACCGGCTTTTATCAGCCAAACTGCTTGGATTTAGATTAATCCTACCAACTTTGCCTTCTACGGAGTCTATACTTGGCATATATATTTGATAAAGCGGTAATAATTCCTGATTGATATTTACTATTTTACTTCTGTCTTTATCCTTTAATATATTCCCGGTTATTGTTAAAAATCTGTCCCTGTCATAAATTTCAAGGTTTTTATATCTTTTTCTTTCTCCCGGTACCTTACCCTTTCCTATAAAATGTAATCCTGTTTTTGAAGGAGAGATTTCCGCATAGGTGGAAATCCCTCTTAAAAAGTTAGCTGTCATGGAAGCAGCATTAAAGTCCATACTGTATTCCATTATCTCATCACTTACCTTATCTATATCAATTCCTATATACCCGTCTCCTAGGAAAAATCCCAAACCTAAGCTCTGATTTTTACATAAAGCATCCATGCAATCCTTGTAACTATGCCAAGTTTTTTTATCATTTGACTTGGCAGGTTTTCCATTTGGCATAATCGGCATTTTTGTATTTTTCCCGTCTCTTACAATGATTTTATAAAGACACCATCTTTTCTCTCGCCTTAATTCATCCGGAATATTTTTATATTTGATAAGGTCGGCTTCTTTCATTATATTTCCATTCCCTTATCCTTTTTTATCGTTTTTTCTGCCTTACCCTTTTCCTCAAGTCTAATCTTTTGTTGATTTTCTTTAAGTGTTTTTAATACGGAAGGTTTTCTTTTTATATTTTGACTACCCCTATCATCATTCTTCATAGGCTTGTTATCCGATCTTTCACTGTTATCTCTTGCAGATGCTTTTTCACTTTCCTTAATATCTTTATTTTCATTATCCGTCTGCTTAATCTCTTCCTTATTTCCCTTATTTAATTTTTCCTCATCCTTTTGTATCTCTTTAGATAAGGTATCCAGTTTTTCAAGGCAGTTATTAAGCTTCTTTTGTTGCTCTTTAATGAAGTTTTGCATTGAGTTTACAAGTCCCTTTACAATTCCTATTTTCATCTCAACAAACTTTTCCTGTGCTTTGGTAAGGCTGTAGGTAAGCTGATGTTTCATGTTGTCATAAAGATGTTTAATACTTCCTACCGCTTTTTCCTGAAGCTTAATAAGGGAGTTTCCTACCGTCTTAATATCCTTAACTATAAGTGAGCTAAGGCTTATATTATCCATTTCATTAAGTCTTTTGATCTCCGCCTTAAGACCTGTTATTTCATCTTTAAGTGAATTTAACTCTTCAATATTTACATCAAAGTCATTGTTTTTTAGCTCTTCTTTAAGCTCCCCGGCAATTTTAAGCTGCGTATCCGTATTATCTTCTAAAAAGTCGGCTGTTTTTGTATATTCTTTTTTGATCTCATTTATAACTTCCTTTGTCTGTTCTTCCTGTCTTTGAATGTTTTTATTATCGTTCATTTTGTCCTCCTTAAATTCTGTTCTTTATTGTTTTTATACTATTTTTTATAAGATCCATTTTAGTTGCGTAATTCCTGTATAACCTACTTCCCATATAAACCATGCAAATGCAATGGCATTGCTTTTATACTTTTCAAATTCGGCATTTTTAGCACAGTTAAGTCTTTTGGAAAATACATATACTCTTTTTGGTGGATACTTTCTAAATAACTCATATCTTTTTTGTCCCTCCAAAAATGCTAAGCGAAAAAGCATTGCTATTTTTACTTTCGGGACAGATATTTCAAGGGCGTGTTTTAGAAATTTATCCGCACAAAAATAAGGCGGGTTCGTTACTATGTCTAAGGTATTTTCCTTAACTGTAAAAAAATCCACCTCTCTTTTGCTTCCATACCCTCTGTAACAAATATCCTCCGCTTTTACCTTATATCCATGCTCTTCCAGTACTTTTCCGATATGCCCCTGACCGCAGGCAGGCTCATATATTGTTTCTCTGAAATTTTCTCTTATTAAAAGCTCCTTTATTGCTCTTTTATCTGTGGCATAAAAATCCAAGACCTCTCTGTCTTTATCAAGTTTCATCAATGTATCAAACATATATTATCTTCCCTGATACTTGGCAATAGTTTCTTTTATCTCGCTTTCAATGCCCGTTAAAAACGCTTCATTTGATGCTTTACCCAGTGCTATATCAGAAAGTTTAATTTCCCACTTAGCTGTTGTTTTAGCCGACTTAAAGTTATCCTCCACGATCTCTATAAGAGCTTTTCCTTTTTTGGTTGCAATAAGATTTTTCTTATCTCTTTCTATAAAATCCTTGGAAATCAGATTTTCTATAATACCTGCTCTTGTTGCCGGTGTTCCAAGTCCCCTTCGCTCAACCTCAGCCTCTTTTTCCAGAGCATCATTACCTGCCGTTTCCATGGCTTTAAGTAAAGTATCCTCTGTAAAATACTTTGGTGGTGTCGTATATTTTTCTTTTATCTCTTTATCCTTGATTTTAAGTACATCTCCCACATTTAAATCAGGTAATAAAATATCTTCATTTTTCTTTGAGCCGTACTGCTTAAGATATTTTGTAAAACCTTCACCTGTAATGACCTTACCGCTTGCCTTAAATTCAAATACATCACCCTGACTTTCATATACAGCAACAATCTTTGTTATGTTTTCAATTAAGGGATAGCCTACACTTGCATGGAGTTTGTTTAAGATAAGTTTATATATTTTTCTTTCACTTTCAGGAATTGTGGACATATCTTCCTCTAAAGAACTTACTGTAGGTATGATTGCATGGTGATCCGTTACCTTAGCTGAGTTAAAAATAACTTTAATTCTCTTTGTATCAAAGTCATTTTTACCAAGTATATTATTTATCGTATTTATAATCATATCTTTCGAAAGATATCGGCTGTCCGTTCTGGGATATGTAATCATTTTCTTTTCATAAAGGCTTTGAACATAGTCAAGTGTCTGTTTTGCACTGTATCCGAAGTACTTGTTACATTCTCTTTGAAGTGTTGTTAGATCAAACGGCAAGTCAGGCTTTGTAAGCTTCTCCTTTTTCTCCACATTTCTTACTACGATTTTATTTCCTACCACATTTACTAAATCTTCTACAATTTCAAGGCTGTCGATTCTGTCTGTTACAAGAG
>ERZ773035.1516-NODE-1516-length-16648-cov-10.355210_pt1 | contig 16648 bp, 13 predicted proteins | sample MGYA00511487_ERZ773035 | MGnify/ENA primary metagenome ERZ773035 (study PRJEB29015, sample SAMEA2737985) | human oral metagenome | biome: human oral; feature: human-associated habitat; material: dental | place: China | collected 2024 ...
CAAAGCCGCCCGTCGGGCCGTAGTCCGTGCCCGTGACGCTGCCGTAGCCCTTGTGATAGCGGTTCTGCTTGCTGACGAGCCGCCAGACGGCATTTGCCTCCGTCTTTTTGTGCGTATACTTCGCCGTGAGATTTGCCTCCAGCGGAGCAATCTGCGGGAGTGCCGCATTGTTCGTGCGGTCATCGCCGCGTGTGTAGGCGAGCGATGCGCCGAGCGTCCACAGCGGCGAGACGGTACGCGTGACCTCAGCCTCGAACCCGTAGAGGCGTGCATCGACGTTGCCGTATCCGCCGACGGGTTTCCTCAGGATGAAGTCATCGACGTGCGCGTAGTAGAGGGAGAGGTTTGCGTTCGTCTTGTCGCCCGTATAAACCCAGCCGAGGTCGAGTTGGGTATTCTTCTCCTTGGCGGGGCGTGTCACAGAGGGAGAAGAAGTTTGATGATTCACGCGGTTGCTGTGTGCCGCCCATGTGTGGTACGCCTCCCAGTAGTCGGCGGGGCGCTCCGCGTGACCGAGTCCAACGTAGAAGGTGAGCGGCTGCTTCTTTGCCGTACGCTCCCAGCGTACGAAGCCGCTGACGGCGTGATCGCTCGCGCTGCCGGGGACGAGGTCGCGCACGAGACGTCCCATGCCGTTTCGGAAGCGGGCATTGTGGTAGTCCGTCTCCGTTCGGTCGTAACGCAGTCCCGTGAGGAGGCGGCTGCGCTCCCTGAGGTCGCGGTTATATTCGAGGAAGATGCCGAAATTGTTGATGTCCATATCGTTGTTGAACGAACCCTTCAGCCGCTTGTGCGCCTCGGCGAAGTAGTGTGCGTCGCGGCGCAGGTCGATGCCGACGGCGGCGCTCGTCTGCGGGGAGAAGCGTAGGTCGGTGACGGCGCGGACGCCGTACTGTACGCGCTTCACATCCGTGCCCATCATGCCGCCCGGACGGAATGTGTAGTTGTCCATGATGTGATCGATAGTATCGTGGTTGAAATTCAGCGTGAGTTTCTCCACAACGGGCGAGAGATGCGCCCGCTCGAACTTCACCGCATAGCTGTCGCGGTCGAACTGGCTGCCGTCCATCATGCCGTGCGCGTACTTCGCCCAGCCGCGGCTGCGGTCGTAGGCGACCTCGAAGAGGGTGTCCGGGTCGGGGGTGAGACCGACGATGCCCGTGAGGCTGTGGCGGCCGTAGCCGGAGTGGATGCGGCGTCCGTCGCCGTCTGCATAGTCGCGCGCATAATTGCGTGTCTGGATGATGCGCGCGTAGCCCTCCGCACCGCCTGCCGCGACATCGGTCAGTTCGTCGAAGCGATGACTCGATGCACCGAGAACGGAGACGCTGCCGCGCATGCCGGGGCGCTCAAAACGCTCTGTCTCGCGCTCGAAGATGACGCTGCCTGCGATGCTTGCGCCGTAGCGGACGCTCTGCGGCCCCTTGTTCACGATGATGCGGCTGAACGTCTCGGGAAACGCGTAGGTCGCCGTGGGATCCATGCGGTTCGGGCAGCCGCCGGACATCATGCCGCCGTTCATATCCATCACCATGCGCGAACCGCCCATGCCGCGCATCATTGGGTCGCCGCCGGTACCGCCCTTGCGGACGACGGAGAAGCCGGGGATCGTCTTGAGATAGCCTGCACCGTCGGCGGCGGGAATGGGCTGGCGCGGACGCTGCGGGTCAGTGGAGAGTGTGAGCGGCGTCGCTGTACGGTAGCCGGTGACGATGACCTCGTCGAGGGTGAACTCGTACATTTCCTCGCCTGCGGGGCCGGAGAGCGTCGCGTCGTGCATATCCGTCGGCATGGTCTGCGCTGCATACGCATGCGCACCAAAACATGCCGTGCTGAACGCCATGCCGAGCAGAGCAAGGCGGCGGGTGAATCGGGTCATTCCGTATACCTCCTATGGAAATGAAATGAGAGGCTATGGCAACGGTTACGGATTCGCGCTGCGCACTCCACGCAGAACCCTCGTTACGCAAGCGGACGTGTGCTCATCCGCCTAAATACCTGCGGATTCCAAACGCGCTGCGCTTGAACGATTAAAATCCGCAGGGGGCGGGTCGCACACTCTACGCCGCTTGCTCCACTAGGGTTTGCTTAGGAGTACTGCATTTGCTTTTGTCCGTAACTTTTATCATAGCAACTAAAATGAGAATATTTATCAAAAGCATAACGGAATGATAACACAATTCTGATAGAGAATGCAAATAGAAAATGTGAATTGGAGAACACTATATGATAATGGAATGTGGAGACATGCGGAAAAGTCTGTGTTTACGACGCAAAGAGGCCCCATGAATGCGCTCATGGGGCGTTGGATACGTATTGTTTTGGGGCAGACGAGCCGCGCTCAGTGATGGAAGAGGCGGATGTGGGTCATCGCCATCGCGATGCCGTACTTGTCGCAGGTCTCGATGACGTTGTCGTCGCGGATCGAGCCGCCGCTCTGCGCGATGTAGGAAACGCCGCTCTGATGGGCGCGCTCGACGTTGTCGCCGAACGGGAAGAAGGCGTCCGAGCCGAGGGTGACGCCCGTGATCGTTTTGAGGTAGGCGCGTTTCTCTGCGCGTGTGAAGGGAGCGGGCTTCTCTGTAAAGAGGCGCTGCCAGTCGCTCGTGAGCAGCGCGTAGTCGTCCTCGTCGCCCGCTGTATATACGTCGATGGCATTGTCGCGGTCGGGGCGGCGGATATCGTCCTTGAACGGGAGGGCGAGCATCTGCGGACTCTGGCGCAGCTGCCAGATATCCGCCTTATTCCCCGCCAGGCGCGTGCAGTGGACGCGCGACTGCTGCCCCGCGCCGACGCCGATCGCCTGTCCGTCGACGGCGTAGCAGACGGAATTGGACTGCGTGTATTTCAGCGTGATGAGTGCGAGCAGGAGGTCGCGGCGCGCGGCATCGGGGATGTCCTTGTTCGCCGTCGGGCGGTCGGTCAGGCATTCCTCCGTGATCTGCACGTCGTTGCGCTGCTGCTCGAAGGTGATACCGTACACGTCCTTGCGCTCGAGCGCGGGCGGCGCGTAGTTCTCGTCCATCTGGAGGATGAGGTAGCTGCCCTTGCGCTTGCTCTTTAGGATCTCGAGCGCCTTCTCCGTATACCCCGGTGCGATGATGCCGTCGGACACCTCACCGCGCAGGAACTCCGCGAGGCTCGCGTCGCATACATCGGAGACGGCGGCAAAGTCGCCGTAGGAGCTCATGCGGTCGGCGCCGCGTGCGCGGACGTATGCACACGCGACGGGCGAGAGGTCGCGCCCCTCGGCGGCGACTGCGCGGGCGAGCGTATTCGAGAGCGGCAGTCCGAGCGCTGCGCCGGCGGGACTGACGTGCTTGAAGGAAGCTGCGGCGGGCAGTCCCGACATCGCGCGCAGTTCGCGGACGAGCTGCCAGCTGTTCAGCGCATCGAGCAGGTTGATGTAGCCGGGGCGGCCGTTGAGGACGGTAAAGGGCAGTCCTCCGTCCGCATAGACGCGTGCGGGCGTCTGGTTCGGGTTGCAGCCGTATTTCAGTGCGATTTCGTTCATCATGAGCGCTCCTTTTCTCTCGCAGGTATTGCTTTGTTTCCATTATAATGGCGCACGCGGCGATTTTCAACTGCGTGGAAACGATTTGACCTGTTCTGCGCAAGTGGTTTCGAAAATACTGTATTTTTCTGCGAAAAAAGATTATAATTAGGAGAAGAGAAAGAGAGGGGGATGTGCATGGTACCCCGTTTGGGTCATATTGCATTTTTGAATGTGCTGCCGCTGACGTATGCGCTCGCACACGGGGCGGCGGAGGGGCTGGATATCCTGCGTGCGACGCCCGCGCAGCTCAACGGTCGGCTTGAGGCGAAGAATCTCGATGTGTCAGGGGTCTCATCGATCACCTATGCACGGCATGCGGACGATCTTGTCCTCCTGCCGGATGTGTGCATCGCCTCGGACGGCGATGTGCGCAGCGTCCTTCTTGTGAGCCGCGTGCCGGTGGAGGAGATCGGCACGCAGCGCGTCCTGCTCTCGGATAAATCCGCCTCCTCGCATGCGCTGCTCAAGATCATACTGCACCGCGCGTATGGTGCTGCGCCTGCCTATGAAATACGCGCACTCACGCCGGATGATCCCGTGTCGGAGGGCGCGGCGGCATCCATGTTCATCGGGGACGACGCACTCGAACTCTATCACCGTCCGCCCGAGGGGATCTACATCTACGATCTTGCGCGTGAGTGGAAGCAGCTGACGGGCGCACGCATGGTGTTCGGCATCTGGGCGGCAGCGCGGTCATTCGCGGCGGCGCATCCGGAGGAACTCCGCATGGTGCATGGACGGATCGCGGCGGCGTTCCGCCACTGGGACACGGTGAAGGAGGCGGCGATCGGCGCGGTGCTCTCGGACGGGCGCTTTACGCGTGCGCAGCTGACGGAGTATCTCGGCCGCGCGGTCGTCTGGCAGCTGGATGCGGAGACGCTTGCGGGGCTTCGGCTCTTTTACCAGTATGCGGCAGAGGACGGGCTGATCCCACTGGCACCTCAAATCGAGCTTGCTTGTGTTTGACGTGCATATCAGTTTATAGTAAAATATTCCCATAGAAAGAAATGGTGCTTTCCTTTGCCGTGCGCGGAGCGCGGCAAGGACAGGGAAAATGAAGGGAGCGCGATTGCATGCAGATACGGAAACTCCTTTGGGCAGCACGAAATTTTATGCGGAGGGCAAAGCGGCACAGGGAACTGCATCGCTTGCGCGGCGCACTCTCTGTCGGTACAATGCTCGCGGTAGCCGCTCCGCTTGCGATTCCTGCGCCCGCTGCAGCGGCGCACATTCTTGTGAAGGAGGGGATGCGCGGTGCTGCGGTAGCACATGTGCAGGAGCTGCTGATCGAGGGCGGCTATCTGGACGGCGCTGCGGACGGTGTCGCAGGACCATTGACGCGTGCGGCGATCATGCGCTGTCAGGAGGCGCATGGACTCACGGTCGATGGGATCTGCGGCGAGGCGACCTATCTCGTTCTTTCGGGCGGTGTTCCATACGATCCTGTGGCACTCGGGATTCACGAGGAGCGTGCACCACAGGTGAGCCGTGGTCATGGGCGCGCCCTCTACGTGGCAGCGACGGCATACAGCGCATTTGATCCCGGCAATGGCAACCGCACAGCAACGGGGACACTCGTACGTCACGGTGTGATTGCCGTGGATCCGTCGGTGATCCCGCTCGGTACACGAGTCTTTATCCCCGGCTACGGAGAGGCCGTAGCGGAGGACATTGGCCATGCAATTAGCGGCAATCACATCGACATTGCCTTTGACACACACGCAGAGGCGCTGATGTTCGGCCGGCAGGAACTCGAAATCTTTATTATGGAGTAGTATGGCGTTATTATGAAGGTATCAACGGAGCGGACGAATGAGTGGATCCGCTATGCGGCGGCGGCAGGGGCGTATTTTCTGACGCTTGTCGCGTGCTATATCAATATAGGGCAGGATATGGGCGCGGAGTATTTTCTTCCCGCGCTCCTTCCTGTCCTCGGGGTTCTCATGCTCATGCAGTATGGGACGGGCGTACCCCTTTTCTCGCGCGGGATGATCGGGGCGATGGTGCCGGGGCTGCTCTGGTGCCTGACCTTCCCACTGCTCTACGCATGGACGTATGGGCAGGACTGGTATCGTTCGCTCATCTTCTTTGACTTCCTCATCGGAACGGCAAATATGCTCGTGCTCGCCGCGCTCGGCGGCGTTCTCTTTCACCTCGGACGCAAACGACTGACAGCGGCGCTGCTCGCGGTGCTCGGCTTTCTCATGGCACTCGTTCCACTCACGCAGATCGCCTACTATATGACGGTCTGGCATGCGCTCAGTCCCGCCTCGCTCATGGCGCTGTATCTCACGAACTGGCACGAGGCGGGGGACTATATCGAGTCGACGGTGGGCGTGCTGCCGGCGATCGGGGTAACTCTTCTTCTTCTGCTGCTCATCTATCTTTCATACCGCAGCTATCTCGTATTCGCGCAGCGCATCTATCCGAGTGCAGAGGGGTCGCGCATGGGATCTCTCGTCGCGGTCATGCTTGTCGCGGCAGGGGTGCATATTGTGCTGGTTCCGGAGTGCTCCATCGCAGGACTATACAAAGACGTGACAACGTACGTTGAGGAAACGCAGTCGTATGGCCTGAATCAGGGCGAGAGATATGCGTCGCTCATTATTGATACCGAGAACACCCTTGCGGCACGTGCCCCGGGGACGGTGATCTTCGTTATCGGCGAGTCCGCTTCGCGGAATTATATGCACTACTATACGCCGAGCTTCCCGTATGAGAATACTCCGTGGATGGAGCACATGGCGGCAGAGCGCGAGGGCTTCTACATCTATCCGCACACCTATTCCTGCTGGACGCAGACCGTACCAGTGCTGGAGCGTGCACTGACGGAGAAGAGTCAGTACAATGACAAGGAGTTCTTCGAGTCGGCGTCCATTCTCGATGTTGCGAAGAAGATCGGCTACCATACGTACTGGTTCAGCAATCAGGGACGGTACGGTCAGTTCGACAGCGCGATCACGATGGTCGCAAAGACGGCGGATGAGGCGGAGTGGACGGACGACTCCTACACCTTTACGACGAAGTTTGACGAGAGTCTGCTCCCGTATCTGACGCGTATTGATCCGAATGTGAATAACTTCATTGTGCTGCATCTGATGGGCAGCCATATTTACTACAATAACCGCTACCCCGATGAATGGGCGAAGTTCGCCGCCGAGAACGGAGAGTCTGCGATGACAAGTGCGCCATCCTATGCGAACAGCATTCTCTATACGGATCACATTCTGTCGGAGATTTTTGCATACGCAGAGAAGAATCTGAATCTCCGCGCGATGGTCTATTTCTCCGACCACGGGGAAAATCTCAAGATCTCGCATAACCCCGATGTGTTCAGCTTCGATATGGTACGCATTCCGTTCTTTATCTATCTCTCACCGGAGTACCGCGCGGCGCTGCCGAATCGTGCGGCGACCCTTGCCGGACGGCGCGAGGCATATTTTACGAACGATATGATGTACGATACCGTCTGCGGACTCCTCGGAGCGCCGAACAACCGCTATGATCCGCGGCAGGATTTTTCGAGTCCCGCCTACGGCTTTACGCGCGAGACGCTGACGACGATGTTCGGCAACCACGCGCTGACGGAGGATCATACGGATGAAAATGCGAGCGCTTCGCCCGCCGGGGCGGAGAAAGCGGCGAGCGAAGTGAGCCGATAGGGGGCGCCCCTTCCACCGCAAGCGATCCCCCTCCCCCATTGCGATGGGGGAGGCATCGTTACATCATGCCGTTGCAATCTCATACGTTCAAGAGGAGGATCTGTCATGCACTTCTACTGTGAGCGCTGTAAAAAGGAATACCCCGTCGCAACACACGCATACGTGTGTGAGTGCGGCGGGCTTTTTCGCCTGTACCAGACGGCGATGGATGCGGCGGATCGTCACGAGGCGGTGACGCTCGGCGAGGCGGAGACACCACTTCTGCCGCTCGTCATCGACGGTGCCCGCTTCTTTTTCAAGATGGAGGATCGCCAGCCGACGGGATCCTTCAAGGATCGCGGGGCGAAACGCCTCATCGGCGAACTCGCACACATCGGCATCGACCGCGTAGCGATTGACTCCTCGGGCAACGCGGGCGCTGCGGTTGCGGCATACGCTGCAGCGGCGGGCATGGCGTGCCGGGTCTATGTGCCGGATGATATTTCTGCCGAGCGCACCAAGCAGATCGCGGCGTACGGCGCGGATGTCGTGCGTGTGCCGAACGGGCGCATGAACGCGGGCAGTACGCTTCAAGCAGAACTCGGCAGCGACTACTATGCCTCCCATGTCTACAACCCGCTTTTCGCCGATGGGATCAAGAGCATGGCGCAGGAGATCTATCACCAGCTGGGCGACGCGGTGCCGGACTATATCTTCGTTCCCATCGGCAACGGCTCGCTCCTCCTCGGACTCTATCTGGGATTTGCCGAGATCGGTCGTCTGCCGCACTTCGTCGGCGTGCAGAGTACGAAATGTGCACCCGTCGTGGAGGCGTTCCACAACCTGCCCGAGTCACCGCGCAAGAATACGATCGCCGAGACGATCCGCGTGGGTGCGCCGGCGCGTTTGGAGGGGATTGTCAAGGCGCTGCGCAACAGCGGAGGCGATGCCATTGCCGTCGAGGACAGCGAGATCCTAAAGGCGGCAAAGATGCTCAATCGACGCGGCATCTACGCCGAGCTCACGGCTGCGGCGGCTCTGGCGGGGGCACGTTCCTTCTTCGCGGACGGCATGCCCGACAACTACCGCGTCGTCATCCCCGTGCCCGGCAGCGGGCTGAAGCGGTAGCATTATGCTGCACGCGATCATCGACATCGGATCCAACACCATCCGCATGGCGGTCTATCAGATTGAGGGCAGGACGTTCGAGCTGCTCCTCAAGCGCAAGCATACCGTCGGGCTCGCGGGCTATTTGGAAGATGGACGGCTCGTGCGCGAGGGGATCGAAAAGACCGTTAAGATCCTGCGCGGGTTTATGGACTTTATTGATACCTTTGGGATTGCGCACGTCCATGCCTTCGCAACGGCGGCACTGCGCACGGCGGCAAACGGCCATGCGGTCACGGATGAAATCATGCGGCGCACGGGCGTCGCGGTTCGCATCATCAGCGGTGACGAGGAGGCGGCGTATGACTTCATCGGCGCGACCACGAGCATCGCACACGCGGATGGCATCATGGTGGACATCGGCGGCGGCAGCACCGAGATCATTCGTTATGACGCACATGAAATGACAGGGCGATGGAGTCTGCCGCTCGGCTCGCTCGCCATACGCAGGACTCACGTCGCGGGACTGCTCCCGACGCCGGCGGAGTGCGCGGCGATCCGCAGCGCGGTGGAGGGGATTCTCGATGATGCACCCGCCGTGCGTGCGCTGCGTGCGCGGCATATTGTCGGCATGGGCGGCGTTCTCAGCAGCGCGAGCCGCATGCACCGCCTCCTTTTCCCAGAGGAAACGCCGCGCCTCCTGCAGGCTGCACACCTTCCCGTGATGATTAAGCTGTTCGGCAGCGGTCAGCCGCTCAGCGAGACGAATACCGCCATTCTCCTGCGCTCCGCCCCCGACCGCCTCCACACCATCATCCCCGGCATGATCATCGCCCATACCCTCGCCGACACCTTCGCTGCCGAGGATATCCTCTACAGTGACTCGGGCGTGAGAGAGGGATATATATGGAAGGAGATTATCGGGGTGGATGACAGGGAGAGATAAAACGCGTGCATGTTATTTGCAAAATTGATCGCAGCATCTATTCCGTTGTCACACCGCAGATTTTAACAGATGAGGTCGTTCTTACGGATGAGCAGCTTGCGCATATCAAGGAACGTCACCCTCAGGACTATGAATGCTATGCCCCGTACCTTCCAGAACTGCTTATGCGACCGGATTTTATACTGGAGGCAAACCGCCCCCACACCGCCCTCGTCCTAAAGGAATTTCATGTGGATGGGGTTCGATTTCAACTGATTTTACGTCTTGTGACGGTCAACGATCCAAAGGGGTATTCCAACTCGATCATTACATTTCTGAAAATCAGTGAAAAGAAATGGAATAAATATCTGCGGAATAAAAAAATTCTTTACAGCCGCATAGATACTGACGTATAATAAAAATAACGATAGAGATTCTTTGAGGTGGTAAATTTCGTGTCAACCACACGCCGCTGGTACGGACAGGGGAAACCCGAGAGATGCAGGGGAATGGCACGCCTGCCAAAGGATCTCGCCGTAAGGACGCCCTTCGGGGCGTCTTTTTCTGTATGTCTAACGCACAAAAGCACCCGCCTGTGAGGCTGTGAACCTTCACGGGCGGGTGCTTTTGGTTTCGGCTGCTCCGGCAGAGGCAGGGACTTCTCCCCATTTGTGGAAGCCCTGATGCTCAGTGCTCCCTGCGCAGCTCCCCGTAGGGGCTGTGAATCTTAACGGCGAAAGCGTGTTTTGGAATGAATGTGTTTGCGTGCGGACGGGGAATTGGCGCGGCGGTACCCGTTGCGCAGGGAATGTGCGGCGCTGTCTGCGTCCGTACCCTGCGCGCGGGGTGCGTCGTTCTGTGTTTTTGTGTTTGCGGTGTGCGCGGTGAAGCGCGTAGGCGGTCTCTCCCGCCTGCCCCGCGTTTTTGTTCCGCGCTGCGGTGCTTCCGCAAAGACCGGCACTGTCCGCAGATGCCGGACGGCGGCGCGGGGGTGATATTTGATCTCCGCTCATAGGGAGTTCATACCAAGGTTTTGGGTTCTGTGTGCGTACACACAGAGGGGATGTGCAGCCTCTCAGTTCATCTGCACCTGAACCGGGAGCGATCCCTGCCCCTGCCGGAGCAGCCGTCATCCTGGTGCATCTTTTTCGTCCGCTCATCAATCCGTCCTTACTGTGCTTCCGGCTGATTTTGTTGATTGGACGAAAAATCTGCGCCAATCCGATCACGGTCTAAAATACGCTACTTCCCCTCCAGCACCTCGATGATCTCGGCGAGGGCACTGCCCATATTGCCGCAGATGCGCTCGTAGATAAGGCGTTCTGCGGGATCTTCGCTGATGGTGCTCGCCGGAATCGGGAGCTGTAGCGTGAAGTCAACTTCGGTGCGCACAAGTGCCTCGTCGAGGGCGCGGGAGGTGTCGGCTGCCGTTTTCGCAAGTACGTCCTGCATGCGGCGGACGGCATTCCGATCGTAGTCGATGGTCCTCACCACCTCGATGTCGTAGCAGTAGGGCGTCTGGTTGCCGTCCTTGTTGAAGACGTAGCCCTTCCCTGCGCCGCGCCTCATCCTGCTCTCGGAACGCTGCTCCGCCATATGCGCGAGCGTGCGCAGGAAACGGCGGCGGGCCTTGTTCTCCTCAGCGGCGGTGTCGAAGTTCAGCGGCATCGCCGCCTTTGCCGCCGTGATGGCGCGTCCAAGACGCTCCTTTTCCTCCATGAGCGCGTGCCACGCACGCAGCACGGTCATGGGATTGTACGCCATGCGTGATTTCTCGCTGCAGTCCACGGCTTCATCCGCCTGTTCGGGGACAACCTTGCTGCGGAGGTGCTTCTCTGTCACCGTCATGATGTTGTCTGTGTCGTCCAGATACGAGGCAGCCTCCTCCATCAGGCGGCTGAGTGCCTTCTGCATCTGGAATGCTTCTTTGAGATTCATGCGCTCCTCCTTCTCTGTCGAGTGTTGCACGGCTTACACGCGCTCGTACTGTGCGTTGCCTGAACTGCCCGGTTTGTTGAGAAGCTTGACATTGGTAATAGAGCCGTTGCATACCATATCACAGAATGCCTTGCCGATGATCGAGGCGAAAGGGCGGAACTTCGCCCAGTCCGCGCCGAAGAGCGTCGGCAGGTCGAACGGCGCCCCAAGCGTGCGTGCATTGATGTGTGCAATCGCCTCGATACAGGCGTGGGACACGATCAGGTTGCGGATACAGGTGGTGTCGGGAACACCCTTTGCCGTTGCCTCCGCACGAATGAAGGTATACTCCTCATCAGATACATGGATCGTTTTCATGATGGTCCTCCTTATTCATATCCATATGTGTCAATCGGGTATAAAATATTTTTTGATGAATTCATCGGGGAGATGCGGGCACCCGCGAAAAAACAGCATGAAAAACAGTGAAAACACGCCCTTCCGAACGCGTCGGAGGGGCGTATTTCTGTGCAAATATCAGTCCTCGGCCTCGCCCATCCACTCATCATCGAAGAGTGGGGCATCCTTGACGAGGTCGGTGATCTCCTGCCGTGTCTTTTCGATCTCCTCGGCGGAGAGAATGGCGGTGAGCGGCTTTGCGAGGAGGGAGCCGATGTAGGCGATGTCCTCTTCGCGCATCCCGCGCGTGGTGGGGTTCGAGGTCGATAGGCGCAGGGCGTGGAGGAACAGCCCGGAGGTCATCGTGGGCACGCTGTCGGGCTTGACGCGCATCCCCATGCGACCGATCGCCTTGACCGCCTCCCGCATGTCGATGCCGGTCGCGGTGGAGGCGAGGACGAGGTGCGTGTCCGTTCCGCCGCAGAGGACGGAGGCACCGTGGTCGGCAAGTGTCCGTGCGAGCACCTGTGCGTTCTTGACGACCTGCTCACAATAGATGCGGTATCGCTCGCTGCCCGCCTCGCGCAGGACCACGCCGAGCGCGGCAAGGTGGTTCATATGCAGTGCCTCATGCCCCGTGTTGATGACGGCGGTCTCCATGCGCGCGGCGAGATCCTGCTTCGTGAGGACGACAGCGCCGTCGGGACCGCGCAGGGAGTCGCGCGTGGAGAAGGTGACGACATCGGCGAACGGCACAGGGGACGACACCATCTTCGAGGCGACCAGTCCGACGCTCTGGCTGATGTCGACCCAGAGAAGGGCATCGACGCTCTGCGCGATCTCAAAGAGGATCTGATAGTCGATCGTGCGCGGATAGCTCACGGGCGAGAAGATGATGAGGCGTGGTCTGACCTTTTCCGCCTGCGTCCGGACCGCCCCCCAGTCGATCTCCTGCGTCCCCGGCTCGATGCCGTAGTTCTCGAATGTGTACGAGAGTCCCGCGACGTGATCCTTTTTCCGCAGGTTGAAGGAGAGTACGGTATCGCCCGACTCAAGGAGCGCCTGAAAGACGACGCGCGAGGCGGCGACGATGTTGCCGAGACGGACAATGGCGTGGTCGGCGTGGAACAGTTCCTTGACGCGCTCGCGGACGATGCCGACAAGGTGCAGACCGCCCGTCGGGGTATCGTCCCTCCGGTCAAAGAAGCTGTTTGTGAGGATGCTGCCTTCAAGGTACTTCGCGAACGGCGACATGGCGTTCATATTCGGCATGAGGGAGAGTGTGTAGCGCTGGCGCTCGCGCTCCTCCTCAAGCAGATTGTAGATCTCGGGGTCAAAGGTTTTCAGGTGGCTGACGACTTCTTCACGTTTCATTGCCGATTCCTCCTCGGGCAGAGCGTAGATCATTTCTGTTTGTCCAGTATAACACAATGCGGCGAATAGTTCACCCTATTTGTTGATGCTTCTGAATATTTTATGATGGAAACAGAAAACTCCCGCACGGGCACGCCGGCACATATACGGGAGCAGGCAGGAGGTTTCCCGGAACAGGTTTTTGCGGATGTTCCGTATGGGGATTCAGAAACTCAGAAGGGCCAGACGAGCGGGATGACGACAAGGCAGACGATCAGCGAGACCAAGACGAGCGGAACGCCGACCTTGACATAGTCCATGAAGCGGAACTGTCCGGGACCCAGGACGAGGGTGTTCGGCGGGGTTGCGACAGGCGTCGTAAACGCGCAGGATGCCGCGATGCCGATGGCCATGACGACCGGATAGGGCGATACGCCGATGATTTGGGCGATGGAGATCGCGATTGGCGCGAGAAGTGCCGCGGCTGCCGTGTTCGACATGAACTGCGTGAGCCCGCAGGAGAGGACGAACATCGCCGCGACAATGACCATCGGAGCCGGATGGTCGCCGATGAGTCCGATGACGACATCCGCGATGAGTTTGCCCGCGCCGCTGTGCTCCATCGCGTTCGCCAGAGGAAGCATTCCCGCGAAGAGGAAGATGGTCGTCCAGTCGACGCCCTGATATGCCTGCTTCTCCGTGAGGCAGCCTGTCAGGACGCAGAGGAGACCGCCGATGATGGCGGAGGTCTGCATGGGCACATGGATCTGCTTCTCAAGCACCATCGCAGTGACGACGCCGATGAGGATGACGGCGCAGATCATCATCTTGCGCGGATCCCTTGTCTCCTCTTCCTCCTTGGCAAACGCTTCACTGTCCACGAGCTTCCGCGGACAGAGTCTGCGACCGATCGTCAGCATGTAAATGATGCCGACAATGGAGAGGGGGACGCCGATCCATGCGAACTCAAAGAAGCCGAACGGGGTGAGTCCCGTCGCCTCAAGTGTCGCGCTCATGAGGATGTTTGGCGGTGTGCCGATCATCGTGACCGTACCGCCGACATTTGCCGCAACCGCGAGCGCCATCAGCTGCGGTGAGACCGGCAGGCGTGCGGCGGCACAGATCTGGATGACGACGGGCATCAGGCAGGCGACCGTCGCCGTGTTCGAGGAAACGGACGAGAGCACGATCGTTATAAGCATCAGTGCAGCCATCAGTGCACGTTCGTCCTTACCCGATTTCTTGACGACCGCGATGCCAATTTTTTGTGCGAGTCCCGTCCGGAACATCGCCGCGCCGATGATGAACATACCGGCGAAGAGGACGACGGTGGGGTTGGACAGCCCCGAAAAAACCTGTGCGGGTGTGAGCACTCCGAGGAGTCCGAGTGCAATCGCCGCACCCATTGCCGTAACGGCGAGCGGGATCATCTCAGTGGCGAAGAGGAACGCCGCCACAGCGAGAACACCAAGCGTCAGCATTGCTGCATCCATGAATACATCTCCTATTCAGACAGTTCTTTCTTAGTTTCCGTAACCTGTGTCGGAAACTTTCTCTTGATGAATTTCTACAATTCTCCCTTTCTTCTGATTTTCCTCCTGAAAGTTAGACGAAAGACCTATGAAAGTTGGGTATGGGAAATCCATACACGGCACCGGGAAAACGGGGAGGCGGAGCGGATAAGGAAACAGAGCCGGAAGATCTCTCGAATGATGGGAGACCTGTCAAAAGAACTTTTTCGCGTATTTTTGGAAAAGAAAATCATGCAAAGTCTTTTATCGTGTGAGAAATTCGTGTAAAATTGGGAAAAGAAGAACAGCGGAGCAAATCTATTTCCTAAACGATAAGGAGGACGCAATGAAACACACGGTTGTACTGTCAAACGGGGCGACTGTCCCCGCGCTCGGGCAGGGGACGTGGTATCTCGGGGACTCCGCCGAAACGCGGTCGCGGGAGATCGACGCGCTGCGTGCGGGGATCGAGGCGGGCATGACCCTGCTCGACACGGCGGAGAACTACGGCAACGGACGCTCGGAGACGCTTGTCGGAGAGGCGATTCGTCCCTATGACCGCACGCAGCTCTTTCTCGTGTCGAAGGTCATGCCGTCGAACGCCTACCGTCCGCAGCTCATGCAGTCGCTTGACCGCAGCCTCTCCCACCTCGGGACGGACTACCTTGACCTCTATCTCTACCACTGGCGCGGCAAACGGCCGCTTGCGGAGATGGTCGCGGCGATGGAGGAGGCGCGTGCGACGGGCAAGATCCGTGCGTGGGGCGTGTCGAACCTCGACACGGCGGACATGGAGGAACTGTGGGCGGTGGATGGCGGCAGGAACTGCGCGGTGAATCAGGTGCTCTACCACATGGGCTCGCGTGGGATCGACTACAGCCTCCTGCCGTGGATGCGGGAGCACCATGTCGCTCTGATGGCGTACTGCCCGCTCGCGCAGGTGGGGCGGCTCGGCTGTGACCTCCTCGGGAGCAGCGTGCTCGGGGAGATTGCGGCAAAGTACGGCGCGACACCCGCGCAGATCGCACTTGCGTGGGCAATCCGCGACGGCAATACGATCGCCATTCCGCGCACGGGGCGGCGGGAGCACGCCGTCAGCAATGCGGGCGCGGATGCGTTTGACCTCACGGCGGAGGACTGCGCCGCGATTGACCGCGCCTTCCCGCCGCCGATGCGGAAAGAGCCGCTGCATATCGAGTAATGAGATGCGGGGATGCATTTGCATATAAAAGGAAATGCCTACGATGCTCAAAAGAAAACCCTAGTGGAGCAAGCGCATGATCGCTTGCGCAACGAGGCGTTTTCGTGGAGCTTGTAGGCAAAATATGGACTGCCGACAGGAGGAAATACGATGAAGATTGTGGTACTCGACGGCTATGCGGAGAATCCGGGCGATATCAGCTGGTCGCCCCTTGCGGAACTCGGTGATTTGACGGTCTATGACCGCACCGCCCTCACGGAGTCGCCGCTGATCGTCGAGCGCATCGGCGACGCGGAGATCGCCGTGACGAACAAGACCCCGATCACACGCTCCGTCATGGACGCATGCCCAAACCTCCGTGCCATCGCCGTACTCGCGACGGGCTATAACATTGTCGATACGGCGTATGCGCGTGAGAAAAACATCCCCGTTATGAACGTGCCTGTCTACGGCACAGACAACGTCGCGCAATATGCGATTGCCCTGCTGCTGGAGGCGTGTTCGCAGGTCGGGCATCACGACCGATCGGTACACGCGGGGGATTGGACGCGGAGCATTGACTTCTGCTACTGGCAGCGTCCGCTCATCGAGGTCAGCGGCAAGACGGCGGGCATCATCGGCTTCGGCCGCATCGGCATGGCAGTCGCCCGCATCCTGTGTGCAATGAATGTCCGTGTGCTCGCCTACAGCAGAACGGAACGCGCGGAGGGGCGCACGCTGGCGGACTATGTGCCGCTCGATGAGCTCCTGGCGCAATCGGACTTTATCTTCCTGCATTGCCCGCTCACCCCCGAGACCGATGGGATCATCAACGCAGCGAACATCGCGAAGATGAAGGACGGCGTCATCATCGTCAACAACGGACGGGGGCAACTCGTCGTGGAGGAGGATCTGGCGGCAGCGCTCGCGGGCGGAAAGGTCGGCGGGGCGGCGGTGGATGTTGCCTCGACAGAGCCGATTGCGGCGGATAATTCGCTCCTGCACGCGCCGAACTGCATCATCACGCCGCATATCTCGTGGGCGACGAAGGAGGCGCGC
>ERZ773035.1518-NODE-1518-length-16644-cov-10.732534_pt1 | contig 16644 bp, 14 predicted proteins | sample MGYA00511487_ERZ773035 | MGnify/ENA primary metagenome ERZ773035 (study PRJEB29015, sample SAMEA2737985) | human oral metagenome | biome: human oral; feature: human-associated habitat; material: dental | place: China | collected 2024 ...
AATCATGTAGTATGTCCGCACTTCGCCTTTCGTCGAAAGGGCAGTGCGCCTTATGAGGAAACTTTCTCGCTCAACAACTAATCATCATAGGCTATGAAAGTCCTTCTACAAGCGCAAAATGATTTTCATAGTCTATGAGAGCTACTCATAAAGTGAAAAATGATCCTCATAGGCTATGAAAGTTCTTCTACAAGTAGAATACGATTTTCATAGACTATGAGGGATACTTCTCAAGTAAAAAACAATCCTCATAGGCTATGAAAGTTCTTCTACAATTAGAATACGATTTTCATAGACTATAAGCACTACTACTCAAATAAAAAACGATCCGCATAGACTATGAAAATTCCTATACAAGCAGAATACGATTTTCATAGGCTATAAGGGCTACTTCTCAAGTAAAAAACAACCCTCATAGACTATGAAAGTTCCTCTATAATCAAAATATGATCTTCATAGGCTATAAGAGATATTTCTCAAGTGAAAAACGATCCTCATAGGCTATGAAAGTTCTTCCACAAGTGGAAAACGATTTTCATAGCATATAAAAGTAGCTTGTGAGAAGAAAAAGAGCTGTCATAAGGCATGGTGAGGCTTGGATGGGAATCGAAGTCTTGGTGTAAGGCATGGCGAGGCGTTGGATGGGGGTCGAAGTCTTGGTGCGGCGGGCAAGTGGGCATGGATGAGCGTCGGAATGGTGGATTGCGGTGCAACGCCCGCCTCTATACTTTACAAATGCAAGAAAGAGCGCAAAAAGAGCGGCGATTTGTTACGATCATGGGCGAGTTAATGAAAGTTTCTATTTTCGCGCCGTTCATTTTGCTCGGTGCCAATGTGCATCTGACGAGAATGAGTGGTGAGATTTCAAACCAAAACATCGACAACGAATACTTTATATCCATACACCTTATGACCTACAAATACGATTGTAAAAAGCATGGCGGGCGGAGGCTTGGATGGGCCATGATGTCACTCTGCATCGTGGCCGCAACGGGGTTACAGCCAGCTTGGGCTGCGGAGTTTGACCCGACAACAGGCCACATGACAGCAACGCAACAGAAAGGAATCATCACGGGACGGATCGTGGACGAAACGGGCGAGCCGGTGGTGGGTGCGAACATCGTCGTGAAGGGTACGACGACGGGAACGACGACGGATTTAGAGGGGCGTTTCTCGCTCACGGTGGAGGGTCCGAACGTTACGCTGGTAGTCTCTTACGTGGGCTACGAGCAGATGGAACTGCCTGCGGTGGCAGGTAGCACGCTGAATCTGCGATTGGTGCCAGACTGCAAAATGCTGGACGACCTGGTCGTGATCGGCTATGGAAGCAAGGACAAGAAGAGCCTGACGAGCTCCATCTCGTCGCTGAAGAACGACGACATCGAGCGGCTGGCACGGTCGGCCTCGACGGTGGACGGCATGCTGGGCGGCGCTGTGAAGGGCGTCTTCAGTGTGCAATCGAGCGGTGCGCCAGGGGCTGGGCCACTGATTAATGTACGCGGCATCACGTCGCCCATACCGCGGGATAAGATGACGAAACAGTCCAACGCCCCGCTGTACGTGATCGACGGTATGCCCTACTTCGTCGAGGACAACAACCTGAATCCGCTGCTGGCCATCTCACCGTACGACATTGAGAGTGTCGACATCCTCAAGGACGCCTCGGCCACGGCCATCTATGGTTCGCGCGGTGCCAATGGCGTGGTGATCGTCAAGACACGCAACGGGAGGAAGAACGAAAAGATGACGATTGATGCGGGTTACACCCTCTCCGTCGGCAACCCGATCAAGGAATACAGCCCACTCAACCCGACGGAGTTCAGGCAGCTGCAGGGCGAGATCATGGACGGAACGGTGCGCCACATCCGCGAGAACCTGGGCGGAATGATGGACGCAAACATGTACACCGTGCTCCAATCGTTCGGGAAAGTGGAAGCGACGCTGGACGAGGATACGTACCTCTATAAACTGACGGCTTACAACGGGTTGCGTGACGACGTCTTCGGTCGTGCAAACACGAATTGGAACGACGAGATCACGCACCGGAACGCCACCACGCAGCAGTATTACGTCTCGCTCCGAGGTGGATCGGCGGTGACGAACTACTCCGTGTCGCTGAACGCGATGGATCAAGAGGGCCTGATGAAGAACGATCGCCTGAAGCATTACGGCGGACGGATGGCTATCGACACGGAGGTCTCGAAATGGGTCAAGGCTGGGGCTACGCTGAGCTATTCGGGATCGGCACGCCATTCGGGCAACCTGCGGGAAGGCTTTCAGGAGGGCCTGACGGCGTGGCGCATGCGCCCGGATCTGCCGGTACGTGATGAGCAGGGCAACTTCATGCGCTTCGATGCGACGCCGCTCTACGGTGTGCCCATTATGAGCCCGAACCCCGTGGCGGTAAGGGACCGGAAGAACCGCGCCGTGTCGAGTCAATTCATGGGCAATGGGTATGCGGACGTGACGATCTTGGAAGGTCTCAAGGCGCATGCTGAAGTCAACGTCTCTGTCTTTGGTCAGCGCGACCGCACCTTCATTCCCTCGCATGCGCAGTCGCTTATCCCGGGCGTGGAGCTGAAGGCTGAGCTGGGCGAGGAATACAGCACAACGACGCAGACGTCGGCCAACGTCCGGCTCGATTACAACCGCTCTTTCGGGCACCATAACCTGGCGGCCCTGCTGGGCGTGGGTGCTGACCGTACGCACTATCAGCTCCGGACGCTGAGTGCAAGCGATTTCTTCAACGAATCGGACATGGACAACATAGGGTCAGCCAATACCTACCTGCCCATCATGGACGCTTATGCCCGCGGCGGACTGAACTCCACCTACGCGCGTGTCAGCTATGACTATGCGCAGCGTTACCTGACCGAACTGAGCCTCCGCAGCGACGCCTCGTCGAAGTTTGGGCCGAACAATCGCACGGCTGTCTTCCCGGCCGTCTCTCTGGGTTGGCGCTTGGGCAATGAGCCGTTCATGGCGGGGGCGTGCAGCTGGTTAGACGACCTCAAGCTGCGACTAAGCTGGGGTAAGACGGGGTCGACGAACGTGGACGACTTCTCCTACCTCCGCTACTACTCCAAAGGCGGGCGCTACGGCGAGAAGCCGGGCGTGTGGTTGGAGCGCAACCTGCCCAACCGTGACATCCGCTGGGAGATCACCACGGAGTATAACGGCGGTATCGACTTCTCCTTCTTCGACCATCGGCTCTATGGCTCGATCGACCTCTACAACCGCACGACGAAGGGCGCACTTGTCAATTCGCCCTACTTAGCCGAATCGGGCATGAACAGCTATACCTCCAACTTGATAGACATGAGTAATCGCGGCTTCGAACTGGAGCTGGGTGGCGACATCGTCCGCACGGCGGACTTCACCTGGAGCACGTCGTTCAACATCGCCTCAAACCGAAACAAGGTCTTGAAGCTGAACGGGGCCAACCTGAACAGCCAGATGCAGGATCTGATCGTCGAGGGGGAACCCGTCGGCGTGATTAAGGGCTTCCGGGCCAAGGGTATCGCCAAGGATCAGGCGGAGATCGACCGCCTTAACGCCCAGGCAGCAGCGAAGGGTTACGGGGCTTACCAAACGTCCCTCGGCGTGGGGGACTACATTCTGGAGGACGTCAATGGCGACGGCCGCATCACGTCGGACGATCGCACCGTGATCGGGTCGCCCCTGCCCAAGTTCTTCGGCGGATGGAACCATACGCTCACCTATCGCAACGTGGACCTCTCGCTTTTCATGCAGTTCTCGCAGGGGGGCAAGGCGTTCTACTCCGACGTGGGGCTGGACCTGGAGAGCACCCTCGGGCAGAGCATCACCCGGGAGACCTTCCGCCGCACCTGGACGCCGGAACGCCGCGATGCGCTCTTCCCCCGACTCGTCTACGGACAGTACAGCAGCTACAATGCGAAGACCAACGACCGCATGATTTACTCCACCTCCTATTTGCGGATGAAGAACATCACCCTGACCTACCGACTCCCCAAGGCGGCCCTGCGCCTCGTGGGCGTACAGAGCGCATCCGTCTTTGCGATGGTCACCAACTTGTTCACCCTCACGGCCTGGCCCGGACTGGATCCTGAGCTCGTGGGCTCCGGCATACACCGCGGACAAGGCAACGACGCCGATCCGTATCCCCTGAGCCGCACCGTATCGTTTGGCGTGCACCTACAGTTCTAATTTCCACACATCCCCAACTATACAGTAATGAAAACGACACATGCTATCATAGGTCTCTGCCTTGCCTTGGCCCTCACGGCCTGCGAATTGGTAGGCAGCTTAGATAAGATCGAGCCGGAGCACAAGCTGACGGACAACAACGTGATCACCGACGCCAAATCGGCCGAAGCGGCCCTCAACGGCGTCTATCTCTCTTGGCGCACCTACCGCATTGGCTGGATGCGCCATCTGCTCGGTGCCCTCACCGGGGTCGAGAACGAAGTGAACATCGCGGGCATCGACGGCTTTGCCGACAACGAGGTGACGGACGACAACACCGGTGTGGAAAGCAACTACATCGAGCTCTACTTCGTGGTGCAGAACGCCTCGGCGATCCTCGAGCACCTGGAGTCCACCGCCGCCATCCAGTCGCTCAGCCCCGCGCGCCGCACGGAGATCGTGGGCGAGGTGAAATGCTCGCGCGCCTTGGCCCGCCTCATGCTGCTGCGTCAGTATGGCGAGTTCTACGACCGCACGTCCGCTTATGGCATCGTCCTCTACCCCGGCAATCGCTCCATCAAAGACAATACGGCCCTGCCGCGCGCCTCCGTGGAGGAGAGCTACCGCGCCATCCTCTCCGATCTGGACGAAGCCATTGCCAAGGCCCCCGAGACGAACACGCACTATCGCATGAGCCGACTCACCGCCAAGGCGCTCAAGGCCCGCGTGATGCTCTACAGGAAGGAGTTCGCCCAGGCGGCCACCCTGGCGCGTCAAGTGATCGCCGAGGCGCCCGCGGCCGGTTACGCGCTGGAGGACAGTTTCAAGCAACTCTTCGTGAACAGTTTCCAATCGCAGGAAATGCTCTTCGCCGTCTACGCAATGGCCCCCGATGAGCTCTACAGCGACGGAGTCTGGAACCGTTCGACGGCCGGCCCGGTCACCAGTAAGCTGGCCAGCGCCGTGGCCCCCTCCGATAGCGTGCCAGACAAGCGCTTCGCAGCCATATACAAGGATCTCGATCCCGGGCGGCCGGAGGTGGTGAACAATAAGTACCCCATCACGGAGGGCCTGGCGGGCACCAAACAAGATTCGCACTACTACATCCGTCTGGCCGAGATGTACTACCTCATCGCTGAGGCCGAGGCGCGTCTGGGCAACCCCACCGCCGCACGCGCGGCCCTGAAGGAGATCCTCTGCATCGACCGCGCTGGATATACCCAGGCCTACGTGGAGGCCATTCCGGACTCCCGCCTCTTGGAGATGATCCTCCGCCATAAATGGCTGGAATTCTTCACCGAAAACAGTGAGGAATGGTTCGACTTAGTCCGCTTCCACGCTTGGGACAACTACCCCATTGCCCCCTATTACGTCAAATCCGACCGGCACCTCATCCTCCCGATCCCCCGCAAGGCACTCGGCGGAAATCGGGCCTTGAAGCAGAACCCCGGCTATTGACCCGACGCCCCGAAGTGTACTTCCGAGAGGCTCACCCACACACAACTACGTTTAATTTCTACATAAACAAGAGATGAAAAAGTACTTATTCCTCGCAGTCATGGCCTTACTCGCCGTGGCATGCAAACAGAAAGCCTCAGATGGCTTCGTGATTGACGGCAAATTGACTGGTAACGTTGAGAATGCCGTAGTAAAGATCTTCGATGCGGCTGATCCGACGATGACCGTTGTCGACAGCGCCGTGGTTAAGGAAGGCAAGTTTCAGCTGAAAGGCAAAGTGGACGAGCCGACCATGTTCCAGCTGACGATAGATCTGCCCGACGCCTCGCTCTCGGAGCAGGAGCGCACGTTAGCTTATGCTTTTTACGTCGAGAACGCACCCATGACCTTCACAGCCGATGCGGCCACCATGCCCACGCTCTTCTACATCCCGGATCGTAAGACGGTGAACCCCGTCATCACAGGCTCACCCACGCAGGAGCTGAACGAGAAGTTCAACGCCCAGATGGCCGACAAGGAGAACCGCCTGAGCGAGCTCAGCGAGAAACAGGCCTCCGTGTACTACTCCGCTGAGGAGCGCACCGACAGCATCATCGCCGAGGCCGTCCGCATGGAGAGCGAAATCGAAGTCCTCCGCAAGGAGTGCAACGACGCTCGCCTGGACTTTATCCGCAAAAACGCCGCCTCCATCGTCGCGCTGGATCAAGCCGGCATACTCGTCTACGCGGACGAGCTGACAACGACGGACGTGGACGAGATCCTCAAGGTCTTGGAGCCCTCGTGGAAGGGTAAAGCACGTTATGATCTGTTGGTACAGCAGATGACGACGAAGAAAAACATGGCTCTCGGCTCCGTCATCCCCGACGCCGACTTCTCCACCACAGATGGCAAGACCGTCAAGCTGCACGACGTGCTCCCGAAAGAGGGTTACGCGCTCGTAGAGTTCTGGGCCTCGTGGTGCTCGCCCTGCCGCGCAGAAATTCCACATCTCAAGCAGATCGTGTCGAAGTACCCCGCCTTCCACATTATTAGCCTCTCCGTCGACGACGACGACGCAGCCTGGAAGAAAGCCCTCGATCAAGACAAACCCTCCTGGACGCAGCTCCGCTGCCCTGATGGCATCCAAGGCATGGCCAACAAAGTGTACGGCATTATGGGTGTACCGGCCTGCTTCTTGGTAGACTCAGAGGGTAAGATCGTTCGGGTAGGCGCCCGCGGCCCTGTCCTGGACATGATGCTCAGCCAATTGTACGCCTCCAATAAGTAATCCGTTAGCGACGGTCGATCCCGTCGATCACTAAAGGGCATCCCCACCTCGGGGATGCCCTTTTTTTGTCTCGTTTTCCAACCCCTCAGCGCAGAGACCATCAAAATGGACCTCGTTTTACAACTCCTCAGCGTGGAGACCACCCAAACGCGCCGCGTTTTACTACTCTCCAGAGCGGAAAGCACCCAAACGCGCCGCGTTTTCCTACTCTCCAGAGCGAAGAGCATCAAAATGGACCTCGTTTTCCTACTCTCCAGAGCGAAGAGCACCAAAATGGACCTCGTTTACCTACTCTCCAGAGCAAAGAGCTCCAAAATGGATCGCGTTTTGGGGTCATCTATCACGGAGAGTCCCAAAATGGATCGCGTTTTGGGGTCATCCATCGCGAAGAGTCCCAAAATGGACCGCGTTTTGGGGTCATCTATCGCGGAGAGTCCCAAAATGGATCGCGTTTTGGGGCCATCCATCGCGAAGAGTCCCAAAATGGATCGCGTTTTGGGGTTGCACCCGTTGTAGGGGCGTATTGAATACGCCCCACAGACGATCCACGCGGGATCGAATCAAGAAATGCGGCGCGTTTGGGGATTGCACCCGTTGTAGGGGCGTATTGAATACGCCCCACAAACGATCCCGACGGGATCGAATCAAGAAATGCGGCACGTTTTCCAGATATACCCGCTGTAGGGCGCAACAGCATACGCCCCACAGGCGATCCCATCGGGGGTGAATAGGGAAACGAGGCGCGTTTGGGAGCACCACGGATGGAAGAGGTACCTATCGAGGAGACGAGAAGCAGTCGCCATCAAGCCGGGGCGGGTCACTACTCGCGCCTATCCCTATTATTGGGTAGAGATGAAGCTAAAAAATCGCTATCATTAGCGATGCCCCGAAGAGAGTTCATGCGATGGGAAAGGTCTACTTTTGCGTCCGTGATCAATGAACGTATTGAACGAATAATGGATAAAATGCTTTTCTCGGAAAACATGAAACTGGCCGATTTGATTTCCGCCAACCATAACCTCATTCTTATGCTGCCTCGTTTCGGCATTCCTCTGGGTTTCGGGGAGCGAAGCGTAGCGCGAGTATGCGCCGCGTACGACGTGCCAGTGGATTTCTTCCTCCTGGTCTGCAACGTCTACACCTTCGATGCCTATCTGCCGAATCGTGAGACCCTTCAATCGATCGACATGCGCCTACTCGTGCCCTATTTGCATGCTTCTCATCAGTATTACCTGCGTCATTTGCCCTATTTGGGACGTCTGCTCGACGGGATGGCCTCGAAAGTGGATAAGCGATATGGAAATATGTTGCGCCACTTCTTCGCGGGGTATAAAAATGAAGTTGAGGAACATTTCGACTACGAAGAGCAGGTCGTTTTTCCCTACATCGAGCGACTGCGAATAGCCTCCGAAAACGGCGAGACCTTACCCGAATCGTATCATATCCATGACTATGCCGAGGCGCACGACAATATCGAGGATAAACTCAGCGACTTGACCCAAATCATCTTCAAATACCTGCCGGGGAATGTGTCGCCTGAAGACTCTATCGACGTCGTCTTCGATATATTCCAATTATCGGCCGACTTAAACAAGCATGCGCTGATCGAAGATCGTATCCTCGTCCCGTATGTCGAAATGCTGGAGGCAAAACGTGCATGAGCCGCAAAAAGAAGGTACTTATCGTCGAGCCCTCCATCATCATTAAGGAAGGGCTGATCAAAATCCTGGGGAAGTCTCCGGAGCTGGACGTCCTACGCCCATCCGACGGCACGGAGGACTACGCGGAACGCATCTCCGTGGCACGTCCAGACATTTTATTGATCAACCCGACCGTAATGCCCTACTCCAAGCGCTACCCAGTCTATAGCTTAGCCCAGGAATACCCTCACATGACCATCATAGCCCTCGTTTACCAATATATCGACAACGCCATCCTGCACGCTTTCCATAGCGTGCTCGAGATACGCGAGTCCGCCGAACGGATAGTCGATATCTTACTCGAGGCCTACGCATCCACGTCCGATAGAGCCGAAATGCTCGACCCCGCAGGCGGTCACGAACTGACGCGACGTGAGACGGACGTCCTCGTACTCGTAGCCAAAGGGCTGATGAGTAAGGAAATCGCCGAACGCCTCCACATCTCCGTCCACACCGTCATCTCACACCGCAAAAACATCACCCGCAAGACGAACATAAAATCCGTGGCCGGCCTTGCGCTCTACGCCCTGATGAATAACCTCATGGAAGAAGGCGACGCATCGTAGCCCGAGCGCCGTCCATCAAGTCGCCACGCCACTTATCCCACACGCGCGGCCGGGACAGCCTCCGATAACGAAGCGCGTTCCGGCCGCGTGGGCATTTTACCCTACTTTTGCGCCCACAAACATTACCCATCCATCCATTAATAGAGAATATGAAAGCATTAGAACGCATCGTCGCTGAGAAGTTGCTCAAGATTAAAGCCGTCAAGCTGCAACCCGGAAACCCCTTCACCTGGGCCTCGGGCTGGAAGTCACCCATCTATTGCGACAACCGCAAAACGCTCTCCTATCCCGCCCTCCGCACCTTTCTCAAGATCGAATTGGCGCGCACCATCGTAGAGAATTTCGGTGAAGTGGAGGCCGTGGCCGGCGTCGCCACAGGCGCCATTGCGCAGGGTGCCCTGGTGGCCGACCTGCTCGGACTCCCCTTCGTCTACATCCGCTCCACGCCGAAAAATCACGGACTGGAAAACCTGATCGAGGGCGAACTGAGACCCGGATCGAAGGTCGTCGTCGTGGAAGACCTCGTCTCTACGGGCGGTAGCAGCCTCAAAGCCGTCGAGGCCGTCCGAAATTTCGGTTGCACGGTCATCGGCATGGTGGCCATCTACACCCACGGCTTCCCCGTGGCAGAAGAACAATTCCAAGCCGCCAACGTGCGCCTCATCACCCTCTCAAACTACGACGCCGTGATCAAAGAAGCCCTCAAGACCGAATACATCACCCCGACCGAGGAGGCCATCCTGCAAGAATGGCGCAAAGATCCCGCCCACTGGAACCCACAGGACTAACCCCGACTACTCCCCCACCCTACCCCCTCCTTACTCCTCCTTAGTACATACATAATGACAGAATTCACCAGCACCATCCGCCCCATTCCCCACAACGACGCCCGCGTTTTCGCCATGCTTTCCGACCTCTCCAACTTGCAACGCGTGCGCAACAGCATCCCCGAGGACAGCATCAAAGCCTTCTCCTTCACCGACGACCATTGCAGCTTCGAAGTGAGCCCCATCGGGAAGATCGAGTTCCGCATCGTCGACCGCGAGCCCAACAAAACCATCAAGTTCGAGACCACTCAATCGCCCGTCCCCTTGCAACTCTGGATCCAGCTCAAACAAGTGGCCACGAGCGACACCCGCATGAAATTGACCGTCCGCGCCGACCTCAATCCCTTCCTCAAACCGATGGTCTCCAAGCCCATGCAGGAAGCCGTCGAAAAGATCTCCGAGATCTTGGCCCGCCTGCCCTACGAAGAGCAAGACCTCACCTCATGAAACGCCCTCACATCGCGTCCATCGTTGCCACGCTGCTCGTCGGACTCGTCACGGCCTGCACCGAGCCTAACCCCATCGACAACTATCCCGTTGCGCTACGCCTCGATCTGACCTTCAACGACAAGGCCCTGCGTACCGTCCCCTCCGCAGCCACCTACACCCACTACAGCCACCCGATAAGCTCCGCCTATCGGGCCTTCGGATTCGGAGGTGTACTCGTAGTGCATGGCGTCGACGCCGAATTTTACGCCTTCGACCTCTCCTGCCCGTACGAAAATCGCTCCTCCGTACGCGTCGAGCCCGACAGCGACATCATCTACGCCGTCTGCCCACAGTGCGGCACCAAATACCTCATCAACGATGGCAGCGGCGTTCCCGTCGAGGGTGTCGGGCGGCACGGCCTCAAGCCCTACAAGGCCGAAAGCGATGGGCAAGGCACCGTGATCGTATACAACTGATCGCAGTCCCCGCACGGGCAGCATTTTTCACTCCAGCGTTTTGCAAAAATGAGATCGCGTATATCTTTGCCGCCGCTTTAGCGAAAGCAAGGCACACAATTGACATGATTGTCACACGCGGAAGTAGCTCAGTTGGTAGAGCACAACCTTGCCCAAAAGGATAGACAAACAGCCAACCTTGGCAAGGCAGATGCAAAAGCCGACAAAAGCACCAAGCACACATTGACATTATTGCGGAAGTAGCTCAGTTGGTAGAGCACAACCTTGCCAAGGTTGGGGTCGCGGATTCGAGTTCCGTCTTCCGCTCTCAAGACCCAGATCTGCGGCTCGAATGGTGGAATGGTAGACACGAGGGACTTAAAATCCCTTGGCCGACAACGGCTGTGCGGGTTCAAGTCCCGCTTCGAGTACACGTCTCCCCGATTTGCAATCGGGGCACATTCTATGGTCTACGGATTTTTTCATATGCTTCAGGAGAAGCAATTTCTCCCCTCAAATTTCCCATCGAGCTGCGGCCCGGTGGGATCTTTTGGTTTAAGTGCAATGGTGCCAATCAAAAAGCACAAAAACGGGGCGTGTTTTTCGCGCCCCGTTTTTTGTATCCCATTCACACCTCGAAAGGGGGCATTTTCGCCCCTTCTGATCGTCTACTTTACTTCTTGGAAGGTCGTCGAGTAGATCAGATTGAACACGACGATCTTATTGCTGCGTGTCTGCATTGTGGCACGGCTGCGGCTGAGGGCGGAAACCGTATCGCCCAGCGTCTCACCTTGGAGGGCATCGTGTAGCTTTTCCACCGTGTCGAGCATTTGCAGGGCCATGTCGCGCACCTTTTCAGGGGCGTGATTGTGCGTTTCGCCAGCCGGCGGAAAGGCCACGCGTAGGGTGATGTCAGCCATTACCAATTGCGTATTCACTTCCACGGCGAGGTCACGGCAATTCGTGTAGTCGATGCTCAGCAGACAGCAAGGCCATTCCACGGGCGGGCGTTCGCCGGATGCGCTCAGCTGCCCGCGGTCGAAGTCTATAAAACGAATCTCGGGCACACATTGCCCAATTCGGTCGCATAAAGCGATAAACAGTTCCTTATTCATTGCCTCTATTCTATTTGATTACAGTATGCCATCGATGGCCTCATCGAGACGCTTTTTGATGCGGTCGGCCATGTCTCGAGAATAGCCCATGAATTGCCGCTTGGGGATATTCATGTGACGCGTGTGCGCCTTTACCGTGCCCGGGGCGTCGCCGGCATCCGCCTTTTTCTTATTCGCTTTGCCCTTCGTGCTGCGCACGTAGGACTGTATAGCCACATCCCCCTCGAACCCCTCATTGTGCACTTGTGCGTAGGGCACTTGGGCATTACCGGCTGAGATGACGACCTTATCCGGCCCCACGTAGGCGGGACGGATACTATTCATCAGATTACCGCTTTGCACCAATAGGGAGCCGCTCTTTTTCGGTCTGCCTGGTATCCACGGAGATCCATCGAACCCTTTCACCGCAAAGCGCTCTTTGTAATACTCTACGGCTGTCTCTGACACAATGGCAGGCGCAGTGCTCAAAATCTTTTCCGGTAACGCCTTCAAATAATTCTTGAACTCATCTATATCCATATTCTGTTCCCTGTTTCGTTGTATATTTGCATTGAAGTTTGCGGTCGCGGGTAAGGCGACTGGCCCCTCGGAGGATGGTGGGGCGCTTGCCGACTGGATTCACAGCGTGCCCGCAGATCAATCCCCATAAGCCGGAGTCCATCCGGCTTATTTTGTTTTCGGGCGTTTCCTAATCAGCAACCCACGGCGCGGCGCTTTATCCCTTAGCACATACCATGATTTGAGAGTCAACTTTGATTTTTCGAGCTTCCCTACTACGGCCAACGCGATGTCCTTATAAAATTTGACCATCACGTAGTTGTTCAATGCCTTTACCTTATTGATCCGGTCTTTCCGCTCACGTGCCAGCCATACTTCATCAGGCGAAGCGGCAACCTCCCGAATGGCATTCAAAAATTCGGTACGGAAACCACGCTTCTTAACTGCGTTCGTCGAATGTGTGACAAATGCCGCCTTTGCCATCTGCCACACGCGGCCGATGTAGTCCTCGACCTTCAAAAGTTCCGTTCCGTCCTCGACTACCTTATTGGCTTCGAACCATTCATCTGCCGACCCTTCATATTTGGGCACTTCATTTTTCGCCTCCCGTTTCAGCGTGTCGACGGATTCACGGATGCCCCACTCTTGCGGAGTGATTTTTTCGAGGGTCTTACTCGACATGCTCGGGAACTTATGGATATACATTTGATTAGCTGTAAACACCTCGGCCTCATTCGCACGATTGATGCCGAATCCCTGCGCCTCACACTGTTTCCATTCGGGCGATTCGAGGTAATCATCGCATTGCTTTTGCATGGCTTCAAAGTCGACTTTTTCCCCTTCATGCTTCATTCTGGGGGTAATGTAGCAACGGCAATTCCACCCGTTGGGTGGCATAATCTTTTGCCAGCGCGGATCATTGACCGGCAGGATTAGCCCCTCTAAGACTTGGTGCTCCTGCCTTACACGGTTATCTCCCACGGTACGGTATTCCCAAAAGGGGAACACGTTCGTTTGCGCCATAAGGCGCCGGTAGGTGCTTACCGATTCGGCCACGGATACGGCCGTATTGTACTCCGTGCGCAGCCATTGCTCATTGTAGACCTTTAGCAGCGCTCTGGCCTTCTTCCTGAAATCGCTGTAGCCCTTGCTCTCGCGGAACAGACGGTTCAACTCACTTACCTCAGCCAGTGTTTTGGCGGCTGAGAAATGAAACAGGTTTTGCTCCAAGGCGGTGATGTAAGCATCATCGTTGGCATTGTAGACAAAGCCACTATCAGCCAGCCGGACGTCCGCGCGGCGATAGCCCTTTCGCAGTCCGCGGATGAGCTCCGTGTGGGTGTAGGCAAACAGGTCGGCGCTGAAATAAGCGCGGCCCTTTGTCTCAATCGTCTGTCGGATCAGGGCATCCGCAAGCGTGGCTTCCGAGAGTGTGAGGATATCGGATGTCGCCCGGCCGTATGACCGGGCGGGGACGAAAAAATCGAACAACCGGGTAAAGAAGTTGCCGCGGTCGCGATCCGCATGTTTCACTTTGCGACTTGTCGGCGCATCTTCCTCCGCTGCCTTTTTGTCAGGCTCTGGCGCATCTACCTTGCCTTCGTCGAGGTCAGCTTCCTCGTCCGTTTCTTCTTCCTCATTATCCCCCTCAGGCACGCTAAAGAGCGGCTGCGCCTGCCGGCGGGCGATAGGTTCGCCGGGCTCGGGTAGAGGGATGTTGTACTTTTCATGCAGGTAGCTCTGCGGGATGGGTAGGATGTCCGAGAGTTGGATGATCTCGGGCACCTCGAGCTCGCGTTTGGCATCCATGTAGCGGAACTTTCCGCCGGTGATCGGATAGCCGCGGCGGATGAGCATGGGCACAAAATAGCGATTGAGCATGCGCTCCACGAACCGCCTATCGGCACGGTGCTTCTTTTCTTGAACAGCCATGTGCACCTGTCCCTGCGCCAGCGAACTGCCGTCTACGGTGGTCATCGTCTGCCCCAAAATGGTGATCAGGATTTCCTCCGTGCAAGCCTGCCGGAACTCTTTATATAGAAGCCCGTTGCCAGACGCAGCATTGGCTTCCTGCGTGGCCTCCGTCTCTTTGGGGATAACGAGATAAGGCGCCGATCCGGCCGTCTCAAAAGCACGGATCAATTCGCGGCGGCTGGCTTCATCCATCGCACTGTATTTGCCGATGCGAAGCGGCATGCCGAACAGCTCGACAAACTGCGCCCAGTCGCCAAATCCGCCGCGTTTGTAGATGACCAATGGTGAGACCTTCAGCAGTAGCCCGAGATCATCGTCTTTGCCCCACTGAATGACCCGATCATCACCGGCGTAGGAGATGCCGCGATCATCCGTCTGCTGTCTTACGATCTCTTTCAACTTCGGGCGGATGTGCTTCCGATTGATAGACGTAAAGCGGAAGGTTCGATCCTCGTCAAAATCGAACTCATCGACGGAGATACCCCAGAATTTAGCCATCATAATCTCGCCGATCAATTCCTCGAACTCGACCGTATCCATCAGATCATACATCACATCCACGTCTTTGTTGTCGATCGTAAACGACAGATCGGCGTCTTTGACGGCGTCGATACGTTTGTCGATGGCGTCGGCAAGCACGCCATCCAGCAGGATGTCGCTATACAGGTCGTAGAGCTTTGTACGGTTACCGTTGTCAGCCATACGCAGTGCGGAACGCCACGCGGCCACATCGTGGACGGTGCGCACCACGGGCTGCACGATGATCTGCGTAGAGATGGGGCCAGCGGCGGCCTGTTTATGCTTCGTTTTATTGCTCATTAAATGGCGTTTAATCGGTGTTTAATCAGTGCTTAATAATGCTGGCCGCGTTTGGGATTGCTGCCAAAGTGGATCTTTCCGATCGGCGACTCATTGCCGGGCTCAGCGGTGCGCGGGGGTAGGTCTGGCGAGAGATCGCCCTTTTGCACAAGCCGCAGCCACGCGATAGCGCTGTCGTAACGCTTTTCGCGCAGTTCCATATCGATACAGGCATTCCCGAGGTTCACAAAGTGCCACACGGCAATGTCTTTGACAAATAGCAGCAACAGCGCATTGCGCGCCTCACCCTCAGCTGAGAAAATGGCAGCCGTGTCGAAGTCATGCAAGTAGCTTTTGGCCTCGGCAATGGCAGCATCGATGGCGGCCACGGGTATGGCCTCCGTGTCGCGGCTAATGACGGCCACCGTCTCGTCATGCAGGTGGGTATAAAGTTCGTCGACGGTCAGAAACATGGGGGAAGAAATGAAAAACGAAAAGTGAAAAACTAAGCCTGCCCGGCGCTCAGCTGGGCGATGATTTCGCGCTCGCGGTCGGAGATCGCCCACGTCACGCTGGCAGCCTTTTCGGCTTTAAGGCGGTCGGCCTCACGAAGGGCTTCTTCCATGCGGCCGGCTTGTCGGTCAGACAGCAAAAAGCCGCCGCCGTAGATGCCTCTTTTCAAGGCTTGCTGGCTGTCCAGACGGCGGACAAACGTGGCCTCATTGCGAGGGATTGAGAGCGCTACGCCGTGGCTGGCGCAGCGGGCCAGATCGGAGAATGTCAGCACATGCGAGGGGTAGCTATAGCGCGGCAAAGGATCCTTGCTGCGCGCAGCAGCGGTGAGACGCTCATAAAGATCGGGCACGGACATGGCCAGCGTGTCCCCGAACAGGTTGCTGGCAAAAGAGGTGCGCACCGCGGCGCCGTTCTCATAAATCACATCCGCGCCACAAACGAGGCGTGTGTAGGGCGCATCGAGACCCAAAATCGTTTTATGCTGAGCAAACAGGAAGAAGCGTACGCCGCGCTCCAAGTACCAGCGTATGATTTCGGCAAACCTTGAGAAAGGCGGATTGTCCACCACGACGCACCCGTCGGGATATTCCACTCGGCGATAATCCGTATCCGGCCAAAAGGGGCGTATGATCTGGGCGCCGGTGAGATCGACCTGTTTGCCCAACCAGCCGTGCACGATGTCATACACCTCGGGCGGCGTGTAGCAGTCGTCAGAGGTACGTTTGCGCTCAAATTTGGCCACGAAAGCCTCGTAATCGTCTTGCCTCTTTTTCATCTGCCCGCCCCCCTTCAAATGATCGCCGCCACCCTGTCCAGATCCACCCAGTAGGGGACGTCTTTCTCGTTGTAAAACTTCACTTGTCGGCGCTCGAAG
>ERZ773035.1519-NODE-1519-length-16643-cov-2.837774_pt1 | contig 16643 bp, 24 predicted proteins | sample MGYA00511487_ERZ773035 | MGnify/ENA primary metagenome ERZ773035 (study PRJEB29015, sample SAMEA2737985) | human oral metagenome | biome: human oral; feature: human-associated habitat; material: dental | place: China | collected 2024 ...
CATCAGTTCCTGTAGTGATATTTATAGTGCCGTCTGCTATTCTTACACCTGTTCTGTCAATCACCAATGGGTCGACGTGTATAGTTGCATTGATACTTATTCTATCTGCAGGCAACGAGCGAACAGAGAGCACAACACCTGCTATTTTAACGCGGTTCAAATACTGTTTGAACGCTGTTAGAACATCATCTAAAAGAACAGTAGGCTGCCCATCTGTTTCACCTGAGGCAAGTATTTCTATGGATGTCCCCCTGTCACGTACAGCAACATGTTTGACGACTCGCTTCTTCTCAGATACCTGTTCATAGCCATATTGCTGTGTCGCCTCATTAAAGATCAAAGCATCACCATACTGGAACTCTTTTGCTATCTTATAGTACCAAGGTACACTTGCTACTACTGCACGACTGATTTTATCGTCTACATCCGCCTTGAACTGGTCGAACAGAACCTCCAGTACATGGCTACAGGCAGCCACGATGTAAAACAGAATATTCTCGATACTAACCACAGAGAAACTATCATCAAAGGTATCGTTCTCCGATAGTCCGTATCGTTCTCTTACTGTACCATCCGCCATAAAGGCATTTGTCATTGTTTGTTTTATTTCTGCTATACTACGAGCCATATTTTGTTTACTTTAATTGAACTGTGGCGAGAACTCACCACTGAATACCCTTAACTTGACATCCGTCATACCTCTCTCTGTTGCTGGAGATACATCATTAGCCTTGCAATACTGTTGTATTAATCGGTTGTAACTTACGTCAGGAAGTTGCAATCTGCTTCCAGCCTCTAACGTGTCCGTCATACCAATAGCATTAGCAGAAGCCAAAGCAGGCAATGCTTCCAGCGAGCCATACTCCTGTATAGCTATGTCAGCCAAGGTCTGACCATCTTTCACTTCAACTTCCATCTTATTACGAAATAAAGAGCTAACATCATAAGAACGCCGAATGTAACAAAACCAGTTTCCATTGCTCGCTTTTGAATCCAGTTTAATTCTTTTTCCTTGTAAACTATCTTTGGCTTCTCCTTATATTGTTTATGATCCTTATCGTGTATGGTTATGTGGGTTGTGTCATGCACCGTTGTAAGACCTTTTATCTCCGCACCTGGAAGACTTTCTAATATATGCGTCAAAACACCATTATGTATTCTTGCCGTTGAGCGATACAAGGTATTCTGCAAAACTGAAACAGAGTCTTTCGTTGCACGTTCCTGATGATACTCTGGCAACAACAGTGATACAGGCGCAAGACGTTCTGAAACTCTTATGGTATCATGACTGACAACGTACAGCGTGTCGGTACTTACACTCTCTACAGGCACATAGACTTTATGCGAGCATGCAGAGAAAAGGAAAGCAGTAAGGATAACTGCTAATAATACTTTAAATGTTTTCATATTGTTGTTGTTAGATGTTTGCGTACTCAGTCTTTGCATCGAAACAAGGGCAAGCCTTGATATACTCGTTTGAGGTGATTCTGCCATCGTGGTTCAAGTCTGTCGAGAAGTCACGATGTCCTTGAATTACAGCTACAGGATATTTCTTGTGCAGCATACTAAGTAGTGTGCGAAGACTTGCTTTCTGTGCATCTGTGCGGTTGTCTGCTGGCTTGCCCATTCTGTCTATACCACCAATATATGCTACATTGATAGAAACGGAATTAAACCCCTTCACGCCATTGCTCACCTTGTCTTCATCAAGCAGCTGGGTAATCTTGCCGTCTGGCCTGACCACATAGTGATAGCCTGGATTAGTCCATCCTTTCCGAAGGAATTCCTGTCGTAGGCTCTCAATAGTCTGTGACTGATGGCTCGCTGTACAGTGCACTGCAATATACTTAATCGTTCTCATTCTTCCTCCTTTCCGTTCTTAGAGTTGACAACTCGGTCGATGTAATTTCTCACGTCGCCCCATTTACTCTGGATGTAGATACCCACACCGAAGATAGAGCCAGCATAAACCAATGTCTGTGACACATACCACAGCACGCTGTCCTTAACATCACCTCCGTTGAAGAAGAAGCTCAGAAAAGCCATAGCTACACCACTTGCAAGCAGGAAAATAGCCGAACCGTATTGTATCCATTCCTTCGTGTTTCTTTGCATATTGCTTAAGTTTAATATTGTGCATCTATTTCGATGCTTTTGGTTGTTATTTTTATATTAGTCACAGTTTGTCTGTCCATCTCTAATTGCTCTCTAATGAGCGTTCTCCAATAGATAGGATCATTGTCAAGCAGCATGTCACTGATGCCTTACAATTAGCTGCTTGTCAATAAGTCAGATTGACTGCCTCTACATTCAAGGCAAAATTATAAAAGCGATTTACGCCTACAATCTCACTGGATAAATGTGACCTTCTTCAGTACTTCGTTTTTAAGCTCCTTACGAAAGATGTAAAGATTGATAAGTAAAAAAAGTAGACAAGTTGTTTGACCATTAACCTGTCTACTCATCAACCTATCTACTCGTTCATTTTTTTACATTTTATCCTTCCCCTGAAGGAACAGGTCCTACTGGTTCAGGTCCTACATGCTCACCTCCACCTGTCTTCTGTTTCTTCTTTTTCTTGGCAATGGTGTAGAGTGCAAACTCACGCACATTGGCATCGCCAGTGAGCTTTGGCGTACGGAGTACTCCCGTTGCCCGACTACGCAGTTTTACGCTCTTGATGTTCTTTGCAGGCAGGAAGTCTTCCACAGAAGCTGCACCCTGTGTGCGCAATCCAGCCGAGAAGATAGCGAGGTCGTCAATCTTGACGTTCTTTCCGTCGATGATGATTTCCTTGATGCAAGCCACCATATCGCGCAATACACCATAGATGCAACCCCTTGAAAAGGGTACGTTGTGTGTAGCCATGTAGTCGGCAAGCTGTCGAAGGTCGATGGTTTCTTCACTTACGGCACGTGCATAAAACTTCTTGTAGCCCGCACTCTTCTTGTTCTTGTTTTCATAAATCTTGTAACGAATCATAGTTGTTGTTCCTTTCTTTACTTGTTAGTTAAACATTTTGCTTTCTTTGTGATCACGTTGTAAAGATAGGAAGGGTGCGAGAGTGGGTAGAGGTTTTCAACGGTTAGCAGGGGTTAGCAGTAGTTATTAAGTTTTAGGCGTAGTCTTTGTGGGCGATAGTCTTGCAAAAACAAATAAAACTATTCATTTTTGCTGTGTAAGAAAAGTGCTGGTAAATGCCCCGTCACACCATCAACACTATAAAAGGATTAAAAACAATGGCTTGCACCCTCGTCGTGCAAGCCACTGTTGCTTATATTATTATAAGGTGTAAGCTCTTTAGCTTTGAAGATGATAAGAAAGTTTACTTCTTTCCTTGATAAATCTCCTCAATGTCCTCCCAGCGTGGAATGGTTATCTTTCGTCCAGAGAAATCCTTATAGCTATCCTGCATTTTCTTTCGCCAGCCAATGGATAATGCTCTTGTGTCAGGGTAATCAACCAGCGTCTGTTCTAAGGCTGAAAGATAATGTTCCAGACTTTGGAACAATGGGAACTTTGCTCTCTTGGCATACCATGTTGCAGGACGTATCTTATTTATCTGTCCATTCTTGTACTGCACATTGAGTGCCCACTTGTCTGACGAGCGGCTTATTTCCCAAACGTTCTTTATCCATAAATCTTTGATGGTAACAATTCCATCCTCTGACATATTGTAGCCAAATATCAAATACTTTGTGTCCAGTTCCCATGGTTCTTTTAGTATGGCTTTGGCATAACCCGTAAAGTCTGCAAGGTCGAAAGCGGGCGAAGCATCTCTGTTGAACGCCTTGACCTCTAAAAGAGAGTGTTTCTTGTCGTCAGGGTCGAGGTAGAAATCAGGTGGAAGTTGTGGGTTGTCACTTGGCAGGTAGGCTATTTCACTTTTTTTAAACCAACCCTCTAACCATTCTTGAACAATATTCCCTACAACATCTTTCTGTTTCACGATAATATCTACATCACCAAGAATGAACTGGATTTTACCGTCAATGCTTTTAATGTCGTAATCATCTAAAAGCCTGTGATAGACTTCTTCTGGTGTAAGTTTTTTCATATATCTAATATTTTAAATTGCATCTAATAGTCTTGCTGCAACTGCCTTGATGACAGGTACAACTACTGTATTGCCCAGTAGGTCAAAAGCTTCTCTCTCTGGTAAATCAAGCCTGTAATCTTCAGGATAGCCGAAGAGCCTTAAACCTTCCCGAATGGTAAGTCGCCTTATTCCTCCCGTATCTGGAACGTAGAGTTTCTGCATATCCATAGCAACCAGCGTTGGAGCGACATCATCTGGGGATAGAATCTTGTTTACTTCAAAGCTTAGTTTCCCTGAAACAATATTATAACCTTGTGGTTTGGTTGTGTCATATTCCCTGTAACTGGATTTATTGCCGTTCTCATCTGTCACCCAAACTTTTTTCTTTGGAAACTCATACTTTAAATACCCTTTCTGCTCAAGACTACAGAGTAAAACGTGTAAATCATTCCCTTTGTAGAACGAAGCTATCATGTCAGCGGTTAAAGGCATTCCGTCCATCCAGTCAATACCATATAACTCTGCCCATTTTTTCTTACGGCGTTCTGTCAGGATTTGATTCAAGAGCGCACGCTCAGCCTTATTTGTGGGACCTTTTATCTGTAAATCCCAACTATGGATATTATTTTTTCCGCCACGCTTGTCCTTGATGGATTTCCCATAAAGTTCTTCCACCTTGAAGTTTTTCAAGAGTAAGCGGGTAAATTTTGTATCTGCAGCAGGTTTTCCTGTTTCCATTATATCACGCATGCAACGACGAACAATTGGGAAATTACTTAGGTCAGGTACTTTCTGCAATGTCCCGACAATGTAAATTCGTTTACGTTCTTGTGGTACACCGAAATCCTTTGAGTTGAGAATACGATGACTGGTCTTATAGCCTGCAGAATGAAGGTGGTCTAAAATAATCTTGAAAGTCTTTCCCCCATCATGGTTCACCAGTCCTTCAACATTCTCGAGAATGAATCCCTTAGGCTTCTTTTCTAATAAGATACGCTCAACATCAAAGAATAATGTTCCTCTTGTGTCAGCAAATCCTTTTCTGTTACCAGCAGAACTGAATGCCTGACAGGGGAAACCTGCACAAAGTATGTCGAAATCGGGGATGTCCGCAGCGTTTACTTTGGTTATATCACCCGTAATCGTGTCTGTGGGATGATTTTGCCCAAGCACTTTTATGGCATGAGGCTTAACCTCCGAAGTGAAGACACACTCGGAAATACCTGCGCACTCTGCAATTGCCTGCTCCAAACCTTTGCGTATTCCACCAATCCCTGCAAAAAGGTCTATAAATCTTATCTTCATCGTATTGTCTCGCCAAATATTGGCTTGCAAACTTACGAAAAAATAACGATATACACAAATGGAGAAGTATTATAAATTTACATGAGAAGCAGAACAGATTTCCAACCTCATTTTTACGGCTCTCCCAACGCCTCGACGATCATTGCTACTTGCCGTGGAGTGAAAACACGCTGATGGGGCAAGTAGCCGATTGCTTTAAGTCGCTCTGTTAACTCTGGGTAAAGACGTATCCATAAGCTGAGCTTCTGCCACGCTGTGCCTGGCGAGAGATGCGGATTATAAGCCTGTGCCAGCTCAGTGCGCCCATAAGCACGGAGTCGGAAAGCCTCCTTAGGTTCCTCTTTAGAAGGGGTTGTACGATTGTTGTGGTTGAGTAGTTCTTTGTTCATATATGTTTGATTTATAATGTTGTCAGTATAATTAGTTCCTTAACTCTTCTACTATTACTTGGGATTTGCAACTAAACTTGCTTTTCTTCTTTTATTCTATCATTCGTTTTTTATTATCTATTTTATATGTGTCTATATGTGAGTCTGTATCTTTCAAACTATTACTCTATCGTTTTCAGTGCGTAAACTTATCACTTTTCAGGCGTAAGTGGGTCACTTATGGTTGATAAGTAAACAAGTGAATAGGTTAATTGTAGTGATAACTTGTTTACTTGTCAACTCGTCCATCTCGTACTCAAGATCGTTGTCTGCGCGCTGTTTTGTTGTGGCTGGCTTCTGTGTGCGGTTTCTCTCTACGTTTGAAGGAGCACCAGCGTTAGGAATGTGTACCTTGTGGTTCTCAACAAACACAGAGTCGTCAACACTCTTAGATGCAAAGGAATTATCAGGGTAGAAGTTCTCTACGATGTCGGATTGCCAGATTTCTTTGTTTAATGCCATAGTTTCTTATCTTTTAAATTTGTATTGTATTTCTTACTCTCGGTAATCTACACCGAACCTCTCCTTGAACTTGGCTGCAAAAAGGTCCTTGTTCTGACTCTTCAAGTCGCCAAGACGTCCAGCCTTGTCAAGTTCGTCCCAAGTCTTATTGGTGAAACTGTCGCTACCAGTACCATCTGGATTGATGTACGAAGCAGCACGAGGCTTAGGCGTCTGCTTGATGCTGTTCAAGAGTTCTTCTGTAGTAACACGGTCTGCAGCCATAATCTTAACATAGTGTGCTTTCTGCTCTGCTGTAATACGACCGTCACTGATAGCCTTGTCACTGATAGCCTCCTGCTCTTTTGCTTCAGATAACTGAAGCTGCTGTTTGTACTCAGCATTGGCTGTTTCAAGAGCATCTACCTTGGTTGCCTTGTTTGCCAACTCTCTGACTTTGTTCACAATTGCAGCCTCATCATTGATATTGCTAAATGATGGGATGCTCTTTAATTGGTCTATTAATGCCATGTTTTGATAGTTTTTTGGTTGATTTGTCAACCTGTTATTGAAATATTGATATATCTCCTCATGAGTTGTTGGTGCTGGATCTCCGTCATCCTGCATATCATACACTCCATCTGCAAGTTTCATTTCAACTGCTTCTTGTTCACTTATCCAGTGATCGACCTCGTCAAAGAACTTTGCTGATACATCTTCTGCGCGCATTCCGCAACGTGCAGCAATCATACCTGCAAGATTACGTTCCAGCTCCTCCATTACTGTAGCCATCCTGCGCAGGTCTGAAGCATTGCCACACGTCCCTCCGCTTACGCTATGAAGCATAAGCTTAGCATACGGACTCATATAGAGTGGCTTACCACAGAGGGCAATAATAGCAGCAATGCTGGCAGCAACACCATCAACATATATATTAATGTCTGCCGTTGAAGTGCGAAGAGCATTGTAAATAGCTATTCCACTAAAGACATCACCACCATTGCTATTGATGTGTACATCAATCTTGTCATACTGACTTTGCAAGGCAAGTAGCTCACTGACTACTCGTCCACTGTCCACAGGCTGACCATTACCGACCTCTCCATATAAGAGGATAGCTACGTTTCCATTACCAGGTATAATGTTGAAAAAGTTTGAACTCATTATTTCAATTTTTGATGCAAATATCATGTTTTTTCTGGGAGTAACAAAATCGTAAATTCATAGCGCAAACCGCTGATTTTATGGTGCAAACAGACAACGTTGTTATAAATAATGGATTTCAAAAAGTCCATAAAATATAAGATATTTGCAAAAGATTTAGACAATATGACAAAGACGAATATAGACAAAAAAGGTATTGCAAAGTCTCTCTATATGGAGGGAAGTTGCACACAAGAGGAGATAGCTGCAAAAGTCGGAACTACAAGGCAGACTGTCTCTCGCTGGGTGCGTGAAGGAGGTTGGGAGGAGCTTAAAGCTTCATTTACAATCACACCTGACCAGATTATAGCACAGTTCCAGCGACAGATTGTTGAAATCAACAACAATATTCAAAATCGTGAAGAAGGTAAGAGGTTTGCTACAGCACAGGAGGCAGACGCGCTTGCTAAGCTCGCTGGTGCTGTCAAAAAGTTAGAAAGTGATGTTGGTGTTGCAGACTGTATTAGTGTCGCTATGCGCTTTCTCTCATGGTTACGTCCTCTTGATATTGATGCAGCTAAGCAGTTTAACAACCTCTTTGATGCGTTCATCAAGGACCAAATGGCAAAAGCAAAATGACACAGGAAGAAAGACTTGCATTAAGGAACTGGGAAGAGTTCCATAAATCATTCATCTCTGACATGCCTGTTGAGAATGGGCTGTCAAGGCGTGATATTGATCGTAGACGAAAGGAACTGGAACAAGACCCTATTAAATGGATTCAGTATTTCTTTCCCAAGTATGCTAAATATGAATTTGCACCTTTTCACGTGCGTGCTATTCGTCGTATTATTGAACACGATGAATGGTACGAAGTTCTTTCGTGGAGTCGTGAGCTGGCAAAGTCCACGATTTCTATGTTTGTCTTGATGTATCTTGCACTCACTGGGCGTAAGAAGTTCATCGTGTTAGCTTCAGCAACTATAACTTCAGCAACACGTTTACTTACACCTTTCAGACTTAATTTTGAGAACAACCCACGTATTAAGCAATTTTATGGCATTCAACAGCTTGTAGGGCAATGGACAGAAACAGACTTCACATGTCGCTGTGGTGCTAAGTTTGTTGCACTTGGTGCTGGTAGTGCTCCACGTGGTGCAAGAAACGAAGCGGTACGACCTGACGTCATCTATCTTGATGACTATGACACAGATGAGGACTGCCGTAACCCAGAAACTCTTAAAAAGAAGTGGGATTGGTTTGAAGGCGCACTCTATCCAACACGTTCCATCTCTGAGCCGACTCTTGTTCTATGGTGCGGTAACATCATTGCTAAAGACTGTTGTATAGCACGTGCTGGCGCAATAGCAAAGAACTGGGACATTGTAAACATACGTGACAAGAACGGAAAGTCTACTTGGCCTGTCAAGAACACAGAAGAGCAGATTGATACTGTTCTCGCAGGAATATCTGCAAGAGCCGTACAAGCAGAGTACTTCAATAACCCTGTTTCGGAAGGTAAGATCTTCCGTAATCTTCCTTTTGGGAAAGTCCCTGCTTTGTCTAAGTTTAAGTTCCTTATCGGATATGGAGACCCTGCTTATTCTGACAGCAAAAAGAAAGGTTCGTCTACCAAGTCTCTTTGGCTAATAGGGAAGTACAAAGGTATCTACTACATTATAAAAGGTTTTTTGGCTCACGAGACAAATGCAAATTTCATTGGCTGGTACTTTGAACTTAACAAATACGTAGGAGGCAAGGTTCCTGTATATTGGTACATAGAGAACAATAAACTGCAAGATCCTTTCTACGAACAGGTGTTCAAGCCGCTACTGCGTGAGGAGCAGCAGCGACGAAAAACAACTCTTTTTATACGTAGTGATGGACGAAAGAAAGCTGATAAAGCAACACGTATCGAAGCCAACCTTGAACCGATTGATCGAAATTGTCAATGGGTATTCAATGAAGAGGAAAAAGACAACCCTATGATGCAGGAGCTTATCAATCAGTGCAAACTCTTTGAACTTAACTTACCATATCCAGCTGATGGACCTGACTCTCTTGAAGGTGGAATCACGATGTTAGATGAGAAGATGGCAGAGGTTGAACCAACTATAACTATCAGTTTTCATACAATGGATGAGCAAAATCCTTATAAGATGTGATTATGAATAACTTTATCAATATAGAAGACTACGATGCAAGTATCCACCGAGAGATACTTGATGCGCTGCTGCGTAAAGAAAGTCCAACTTATGATCCTCAGATTGTTGAGATATGTGAGGATAGAGCGGTAAGTGAGATGAGGGGGTATCTGAACAAGATTTATGATTGTAACGCCATCTTTTCCGCAAGAGGGGAAGATAGACACCCTCTCATTCTTATGTTTGCGCTTGACATCGCTATCTATCACATCTTTACGCAACATAATCCGTATAAGATTGCAAAAATACGCCAGGATAGATATGAGCGTGCTATAGAATGGCTGAAAGGCGTAATGGGAGGAGACGTAACGATTGACGGTGCTCCATTGATGCCTGAAGATGAACTTAAGAACAATAGTCGTTGGCAGATACAAGCTGACGGCTTAAGACCGACATTGCTATGAACAGAAAAAAGAAAAACAGCCCTAAACAAGGCAAAATAATACAAGGAGGAATGCTCGTTCCTCAAGGGACGAGACAGCCAGACATCGTTCTACAGATGCCTGAGATATTCATGTTTGACATGAATGCGTATATGCAATCTGTTAAGGCTGCAAAGGGAATAGACTTCTCCAATAGGGCACGTCTGTACGATATGTATGACAGTGCTTCTCTTGACCTTCATCTCTCTGGAGTCATTGCAAAACGTATGCGAGGCGTAACGAAGATTCCTATTGAGTTTAGAAGAAATGGTGTACCTGATGATGCTATCAACAATCAGATAAAATCACCTTGGTTCAAACAGCTGAGGAAAGACCTTGTGATGTCGGAGTTCTGGGGCTTCACACTTGTACAGTTCTATCTCAATGAGGAAGGTGATATCCGTTATGACCTTATCAATCGCAAGCACTATGACCCTATACATCGTAAGCTGCTCAAGTATCAAGGTTCAATGGATGGTGTGCCTATTGATGACTTCCCTGATATGCTTTTCGTTGGGAGTGAACGTGACCTTGGTATTTATGCAGAACTTCTGCCTGCCGTACTCTATAAGCGTGGTGATATGTCAGACTGGGCACAGTTCTGTAACATCTTCGGTATGCCTATTCGTGAGTACACTTACGATGCTGGAGACGAGGACGCTCGCCGTCGTGTCATCGCTGATGCACGCCGACAGGGAGCAAACGCAGCATACATCCATCCAAAAGAAAGCGAGCTGAAACTTGTAGAGGCTGGTAATAAGACTGGTTCCAGCGACCTTTATAGAACTTTTGCTGAGTACTGGGACTCAAAGATGTCTATACGTGTGCTGGGAAACACGCTCACCACAGACGCTAAGTCAACTGGTACGCAGGCTCTCGGTTCTGTGCACAAGGAGGAAGAAGACGAAATGAACTCCGATGATCGTGATTTCATTCTTGACATCCTCAATTATGATATGCGTCCTATTTTCGCCTCACTTGGCTTCAATGTGGAAGGTGGTGAATTTGTCTATGCAAAGAAAGACAAGATTAACCCAGCTCAGCAGATAGACATCGTTCAAAAGCTATCGTCAATGGGTCTTCCGATTGATGACGACTATCTCTATGAAACTTTCTGCGTTGCTAAGCCTGATAACTACAAACAGCTGAAAGAGGAGAAAGAGGCTGCAAAGGCTGCATTCAGAGAGCAACTTGGTTTACAGGTTAATGATGATGACAAAAAGAAGCAAGACAAAAACACTGATAAAACAGCGTTCAAACAGCATTTGAAAAGTTTTTTCGGACTCGCCCCAGACAAAGGGGCAAACTGATGATTGATACGCTCTATTATGGTGAGCATTGCTCTTGCTCTGGGCATAGTCATTTCCACAACGAAAGCCCAGCTATCTCATTTAATGTTGTGCAGGCTTTTCTACAGAGAATCCATAACAAGCCTGAATTAGCTGAAGGCATTGATCCTGGATTATGGTCGGCTGTCGTTAAAGTCATCAACGAAGCGACTGTGGAGGGACTTTCACAGAGCAATGCTACAAGTACACATGATGAGGGGTTTTATCGTGCCCTGCGCCATTCTAATGAGGTCTTTGCAGCATTCAAAGTACATTCGTTGGCTGGAGAGGTTGCAAATAAATTGCTGGACAGTGACGGTAAACTGAAACCCTTCAGTCAATGGGTAGATGATGTAAAGGGAATCACCTCGCATCACGTCGGTGCGTGGCTTCGTACAGAGTATGACACTGCTGTTATCCGTGCGCACAACGCTGCAGACTGGCGTGAGTTTGAACGTAACAAGGATATACTGCCTAACCTACGATGGATGCCGACGACGTCACCAAGTCCTGAAGGGAGTCATCGTAACTATTGGATGGCGAAGCTTACCCTGCCTATTGATGATCCTTTCTGGAATACGCACCACCCTGGCGACCGATGGAACTGCAAGTGCTCACTTGAAGCTACTGATGATCCTGTAAATCGTCCTGCTGATATAGATGCTCCTCTGCCACAAAAAGGACTTGAAAACAACCCGGGTAAAGATGGGCATATATTCAACGACACTCATCCGTATTTCCCTGATAAGTGTAGTCAATGTCCTTTTTATAAACCTGGTGTTAAAGGGCGGATTACGACCCTCTTCATGAATAGGAAGCAGGATTGTTATAATTGTCCTTATATAGATGCTGCCATTCCATCTGAACAAAGAGAACAGAGACGAAATGAATATCTTGAATATAAAGATAACCCTTTATACAAAGATGTGGAGTTTGATGCCAAGAGTTCTGGACTTAAAGCGACACATGTTGAACATAGCTTTGATAAGAAAAAAGGATGGTATGAGACAACTGTTCAAGAGGTTGGCTTTCAGAATGGGCATAAAGTAGTTTTGGAAAAGGAGGATCATACTGTATTATTTAAGAAGAATACAGAAGGAACTTGGGATAATATGTTGTTTGAAATTGCTGGTGCAGAAACGGGTACTTCAAATAACATTAGACAAGCTTTGAAACATTGTGCATCGAAGCCTAATACAGAAGTCGCAGTATTGCTATTCCCAAATGATAATTTTAATTATTCCATCTTTGAAGAAGGATATAATAAATTTTATGGACTGAGAGGAACTTCACAATATCGAAAGTTTAAAGTGATATATTGTCTCAATAATAAGGGAATATTGCTAATAAAAAAACCAGAGTAAACACTCTGGTTGGAATGGAGGACGTGTCCTAATAGGGATTAAACGCTCCCTCCACACCACAAATGTAGATATTTATTTTCATTCCACAAAATAAAAAACGAGGAAAATTATATTATGGATGCAAAAGAAATAGAAAGGCGTATCTCACGTGTAAAAGATGAGATACAAAAGGAGGTGACGGATAGACTTCCTCGAAAGGTCGGTGTCGTGGCTGCAAACCACTTCAAGCAGAACTTCCGAGATGGTGGCTTCACGGATGGAGGAGTTCACCAATGGAAACGTACGAAACGACAGGACGGTAATACGACGGATGCAAAATACTCTCCTCTTACCTCTCGACGCAATCATCTTATGCGTTCAATACAGAGTGAAACATCACCTGGGCAAGTTACAATATCCAATCCTGTGCCTTACGCAGCTGTTCACAATGAAGGTGGTACTATCAATACGCATCCAACTATTACAAAGCGTATGCGGCGTATGGCATGGGCTAAGGTGTATGCACTATCAGGCGTGAAAGGCAAAGGGAAACTTCCAAAAGACTTACCTTCTGGAGCTAAGATGTGGAAGGCTCTCGCACTCACAAAAAAGACAAAGCTTAATATCACTGCACGCATTCCACGCCGTCAGTTCATTGGTGATAGCCGTGAGCTGACAGCAAAGATTAACAAGATGCTTGATGAGAGCTTAGAGAAAATTAAAGAACTTGTAAGTAGAACATAAATATGGAACAGACACTCTGCCAACTGATAGACTTTCTTAAAGAGAAAATGCCGTTGCTTTCAGTAATTGACGAAGACTACGGACAACTTGAAAACATAGAGAACGAAGATACTGATATGTATCCGCTAACGTTTCCTGCAGTACTCATAGAAGAAGCGCAGACAGAATGGAGCGATATAGGACAGCTTGCACAGAAAGGAACCTGTAAGCTCCGTATTCGGCTCATCGTAGACTGCTATGATGACACTCACGCAACGAGTGGAACCACACAGGCTGTCAGAGAGCGTAATGAAATGCGACACCAGTTGCACCAGCTACTACAGGGAACCTGTCTTGGCGCTGATGCTCCTTTGATACGCAAGTCTTCCAAGTTCTTTACTTGGAAGCACGGAATAAAAGTGTATGAAATGATGTACGAGTGTACAGTGTCAGAAATGGTTAAGGAAACAAGGACGGTTCAGAAACCTTCTTTACGCGTGAAGATGGGCGTGAAGGTGTAACACGAAAGCCTGTGAAGAGCGGTGCTTTCATCTGTTTACCATCTACCGTCTCACCACGTTTAATCATATCACGAATGATATGCAGCACACGGCTTTCAGACAGATAAAACTCTTCATTGGAAAGTATGCGGATAGTATCATCGAAACGGAGGCGTCGTTCCTCCGTCCAGTAGAAGTAACGCTCAAATAACCTTCTGTTGCGTGCTTCTATCAATTTACTATCTCTTCCTTTACTCATATCTGCAAAATTAACAAATAATCATCTTATTTGCAAGTATTTACACCTTTTTATCTGCTTACTACAAATAAAAACCGCCCAAATGTGTGTTCGTACACACTAATGGACGGTTTTATTCTTAAACAGGAGTTAGTTAATGATTTTTATCTTATAACCTACAGAAGCTTGGTTCTACACGTTCCCAGACATTGGTCTTTGGATTCTTCTGATAGAAGTAGTAGTTGATAGCGTTCTTCTGGACCACATTCGCTTCTTTGAAAAGTGTCATAATCTCTGAATACTCACTATCGAACTTATCCTCCAACTCATACAGCTTAGAGATGCTCTTGTAGTCGAGGTCGCCAGCCTTATTGCGCTCAAGCAGTGTCATTGCCATCTGGTACATTGGATCGTCCGCCCCTTTCTCGCTTTGCTTCATATAACGCTTGAGGTAGTCGATTAGATGCTCTGCAGCAAGGTCTGCACGCTCGTCAAAGCCTTTCACCTTATTACTTGATATTTCAAGGCGAAAATCGCCATCAGTAATCGTGTAGCTTCGCTGGTCGTTCTTGCGAACCTGACCATAATCACGCATCACACTTACGAAGCTCTCTACCTCTCCTTGCAGCCAGTCGTGGAATCCACGCACGTCAGTCACGATACGTGTTAAGCGTTGCCACACATCGTGCATCATCTCAGCACGTAACCCCTCGTAGGTCTCACGCCTCTCGATGCGGTTCTTCTTCTCCTCGTTCTGTAACTCAGCAAGCAGCTTCGCACGCTCCTCCTTACTTAAATTCTGAATGTTCACTGTTGTTTCCATACTCTTTATGTTGATTAAAATTAATTTTTAGTTGAATTATTTACGGATAGCATAACAATAGTTCCCCTCCCTTCAGAAGAACCTTGAAAAGATTCCTTTTTCCGCTTTATCGCTCGTAGCTTCACGGCAAGGACTTCCAATTCGTCAATACTGATGTGACGGAAGGCTTTGCCAGCAATGCGCGTATCTTCGCAGAAAGCATTCACGCGATTCCAGTTTGTAGTGTCAATGCCGAGCTGTTGCATGAGCTTTAGGCATACACTGCGCTTGCGTCGGAGCAGCCTCCGGATGCCTTCCACAAACTCGTCGTAGCCTGCTACCTGCTCCATATCGCGGCACATCAGGTCGTATTCCTGCCGTGTAGTCTCACGCAGCGAGGTGGTGCGGCCATCGGTGTATTGCGACACCAGCGTTTCCTTGTCTGCGCAAGGCATCTTCTTCAGCAACGTATAAAATCGAGCGTAGTTCCTGTCCGTTCCCATAGTTTTTCCTCCTTCCAGTCTTTATACGCTTTACGACCAGAAGCAACAGCCTCTGTAAGATCATCGCTAAGGTCACTTTGACCGAACAATGGTATGCCGTGTACACTCACATATAGCTCACCATTAAATTCCATTACTTGTACGGCTTCACGTGCCTCTGCATCGAGCCGTGCCTGTCGTTTGTTCTGCATTCTGTCGGCACGTTCCTCATGCCATGTTTGCAATCTCTTCTTGAGTTTGTCTAAAAATGTTGCCATAATCTTTTAGTTTTGAATATAATATGTTTGAATTAATTTTCCGTTTCGTTTGATAAGCAGTTGGGTCTGACCATCTTCTCTCATAAGGTAGGTGCTTATATCGCTTTTCACTGCTATGTCTTTGCGAACATACAACTTAGATATAAACCAGTCTACAAAGTCTTTCAACTGTTTCCACTCCTCTTCAGTATCTTCTATTCCTCGCAAAGAGTAAGTGTTACTGATGGTCATCTGTAGCTTTAACAGCCACATTGGTTTGTCGTTCGGACATACTGACTTGTATCTTAACATTTCCATAACTATTCTTTTGAAGCTTTCCACTCAACATTAATCACTGCATCAAGCCGTCCGCTGCCTTTACACACGGGGCATCCTTGCTTGTAGCGTTCACGATAGCAGTTTTCCTGCCAGTGGTATCCGTTGCCTTGGCAATAGGTGCACACGTGCCCACGGCTCAAAAAGCGCTCTCCCATGCGCCCTCCTGGGCTCAACAGCCCTGGAGCAATCTCAATGATTCGTCTTTCCTTGCTCATCTTAATATTAATATCTAAAATTTGTAAAATGAATGATTGCCAACGGATTTGATAAATCATAGTTTCTGAACCACGCTTTCCAATCTTTGAAAGAAAGGCCGTCATTTTTTGCAAACATGTATCTATCCATCGATTTGAATTCGTTACCTGACCCATATTCAATAACAGGTAGCATGATATTATTGTCGATAAATATTAGTTTCTGAATACCGACACCCTCATTTGCAGTCAGCTGTGTAATTTCAACCTGTTTGCTCTTATACGGTTCGCCCACCCATTGCCGGATAGACAATACACCTTTACCTGCTTGTATTTCTGCAATACGCTGTTCCCATAGAGAATAATTTGCACGAATAGTATGCAGTTTGCTTATACCGAGCTTCTCCTTAAAAAAGGTTTGTTCTCCGGCATGGAGATGTCCCTTTGGAAAGGTT
>ERZ773035.1525-NODE-1525-length-16590-cov-2.974720_pt1 | contig 16590 bp, 14 predicted proteins | sample MGYA00511487_ERZ773035 | MGnify/ENA primary metagenome ERZ773035 (study PRJEB29015, sample SAMEA2737985) | human oral metagenome | biome: human oral; feature: human-associated habitat; material: dental | place: China | collected 2024 ...
CAATGTCCCTGTTGCGGAAAGTGAAGCCGACCGTGCCGCATGGGAGAAACTGGCAGAACATTTCGCTGCGAAACACGCATGAAAGAAAGGATAAACCATGACGCAATCCACCGACATCACATTGACTTTCGAAGAAATCATTGCTGTCAGCCATTGCCGCCGCGATTGGCTGTTGGAACTCATCGAGGAAGACATCATCAGCATAGGCGGCAAGCCCGAACAAACTACGTTCAGCGGTTTCCACCTTGCACGCATCCGCCGCGCACAGCGTCTGAGCCGTGATTTTGAGGCCGGCATCCCGGCGTTGGGCTTGATTATGCGGCTTTTAGATGAAGTGGAAGAGCTGAGGAAAGCACAGCGGCCGTCGGTTTTATTGCAGGACGAATAAAAAATGAATTTACAGGCCGTCTGAAACACCTTGTTTTCAGACGGCCTTTTTCCGTTCCGCTTGCCGGTTTCCGCCCGGGCGGCAAAATCCGTATAATCTGCCTTTTCCGTTTTTTCCTTATCCGTCATGTCCCTGTTCCGCCAGACAACCGCGCCGCAACATCTTTTCAGACGGCATCGGCCGAAATTGCGCCGCCTGATGCTGCCCGCGCACAGCCTGAACTGCCCCGAGTGCGGCCTGCTGATTGAGATTCCGATGCTCGGGCAGGGGCGGCAGGCAGACTGCCCGCGCTGCCGGCACGAACTGGTGCGGGTGGAAAACCGTCCTTTTACCACTCCGCTCGCGCTGGCACTGGCTACGCTCATCCTACTGCTGTGCGTGTACAGCGGCATGTTCATGACCGTCAGCACCATAGGCGTTTATGAACGGCTGACGCTGCCGTTTATGCTGGAAGTATTGATTTTGCAGGACTTCGGTTTTTTGGCCGAAGTCATGTTCGTCTTTACTTTCGGCCTGCCGCTGCTGTTTTTGCTGTTGTGCCTCTACGTTTACGGCGCACTGGCGGTACAAAGCCCCCTGCCCGGCCTGTTGATGGCCACGCGGACGATGGTCCGGCTGCGAAGCTGGGTGATGGCCGACGTTTTCCTGATTTCGACCCTGGTCGCCTACATCAAACTGGGCGACGTGGTGCAGGTGGATTTCGGCAGCTCATTCTGGCTGATGTTCCCGATGGTGCTGCTGCTGTTGCGGACCACGCTGTCCGTTCCCGAACACTGGGTGTATTACCAAATCCACCGCCTGCGCGGCCACACCACGATTTATGCCGACAACACAGGCAAAATCTGTTGCAGCCACTGCCGCTACTTCAGGCCGTCTAAAGAAATCCTCTGCCAAGTGTGCGGCACCCACCTTTTCACCCGCAGGCCGAACAGCGAGAAACTGTCATGGGCCTTCCTGCTGGCGGCGGCGATGTTCTACCTCCCCGCCAACATGCTGCCGATTATGATTTCCTCCAACCCGACGGTTACCGAAATCAGTACCATCATGGACGGCATCATCTTTATGTGGGACAGCGGCGACCGCGCGATTGCGGCGATTATTTTCAGCGCGAGCATCATGATTCCGGTCTTGAAGATTTTCGCCATGGCCTTTTTGCTGCTGTGCAGCCGCTACGGCGTGCCGTTCGACATCCGCAAAGTTTCCCTGATTTACCGGATTACGGAAAAAATCGGCCGCTGGTCGATGATTGATATTTTCGTCATCATCATCCTGATGAGCACGTTCCACACCAACATCGCCCGCGTTACCCCCGGCCCCGCCTCGCTGTATTTCTGCCTCGTGGTGCTGCTGACCATGCTGTCGGCGCACTATTTCGACCCGCGCCTGTTGTGGGACAAATACGGTTCGGCACAGGAAAACGGACAGGCGTAAAGCAAATGCCGCCTCAACGGCAAAGGCCGTCTGAAAGCCGTTCCATGCAGGATGCCACACTTTCAGATGGCCTTTTAACTGCGGCCTTTTGCCTGAAATCAACATGGAAAACGCCGAATCGTCTCATTCCCGCCCAGGCGAGAAGGACGGCATTGAAACTCCTTTTTTCGACTCACCATAGGCCGGGCATCGCGGCACGGGCATACTTCTTCAGACCGAACTATATCCCGCGACCGGCCCTGTTCCGACCGTGCAAACAGCCGCCGGGCCAATACAAAAGGCCGTCTGAAAACCAAGTTCCAACCAAGCGGAACAGGTTTTCAGACGGCCTTTTTATCGGATGATATTCGGATTTACCAATCGCGCTCAAACTTATCCAAGCGCGCATGCAGGCGGGCAATGTCGTCGCGCAGGCGTTCGACCTCTTCCGCCCACTGCTCGAATTCTTCGCGCGAAACCACGGGCGATTCGGGTTCCCGGGAAAAATCCGCGCCCTGCTCCAACAGGCTGCGGCCGATTGATTTCAGCGTGCCGGCGATTTTCCGCCCTCGCCCGACTATGCGTTCCGCCGCCTCTTCGCCGAACAGGCGGCTCAAATCGCGGTCGGCCCGATAGCGCAGGCCGCCGATGACGGTCAGCAGCCTGAAGCCCAAGGCCATGTCGCCTTCGATTTCAAAATCGCCCACGCCGGGCTGCTGCCCGTTCAGCATTTTCCGCAATACGCTGTCGCGGAACACCAGCACGGCATCGGCGGCGTGCGGGCTGTGTTCGAGCAGGCCTTCGCTGTTGAAGCGGCCGTGCAGGGTGAAACCGGCGGCGCGGATGGTGAGGACGATGCCGTTGTAGCCCGCCAGCACGGCCTGCGTTTCGGGGTTTTGACGGATGATGTGGTTGAATATGGAAAGTGTCGGCATATCGTTTTCTGTCTTTCGAGGCCGTCTGAACGGTTGGGCTCCGTTAGGGCTTTGCTTTCAGACGGCCTCATTGTTTGTGCGGTGTTGCGTTGCGTGTCTCTGCCTGTCCGGCGTTTTTTCAGACGGCCTCAAACCGCCCGCGCCGGCCGCGTGTTTTATCCCGCCGTATCGGCAAGCTGCAATATAGCAGAAAAATCGCCGTATCGGGTTTGCACTGTCCTGCCCCGTCCGCCGCCTTCGGCAAATTGCGGCACGGGCAGGCCGAGTTTGGCGGCCTCGGCGGCGTAGAAGCTCCGGCGGGACGGGTGCGGGGTTTCCACCAGATTCCTCAGGCGGTGTCCGTCGGGCGTACAGGCCGTCTGAAACAGGGCGGAAACGGCGCGGTCGCGGTGCAGCATATTGACCGCTTCCCCGCCTTTCAGACGGCCTGCGTTTTTGGCAACGTTCGCCAGCGGATGCCGTTCGGCATCGTAGAGGCCGCCCAGCCGCAAAATATCGGTGGCGGCCACGCTGCTTGCCCGCACCGCCTGCTCTGCCGCCAGCAGCCGCATGGCTTTTTCATCTCCGTCATCGGGCGGACTGTCTTCGTCGCACACCCGCTCCCGCCGCCCGTAAACGCCTATGCTGCCGGTAAAAATCAGATGTTCCGCGCCATACCGTTCCGCTGCCGCGACCCATGCCGCAATCAGTGCGGGATAGTCGGCAAAGGCCGAAGGCGGCAGCAGGCAAATCCAAGTCGGAATGCCCTGCCAGCAGGCAAAGAGGCCGTCTGAAAGCGGGGTTTGGTTTAAATCGGCGGTGTGCAGCCCGACGGGCAGGTTGATGTCGTCGGACGTGAGCCGCCTTTTCAGTGCGGAGACGCGGCAGCCGTGCTGATAGAGCCGTTCGGCCAGCGGGCGGCCGAGGTAGCCGAAGCCGAGTATGGCGCAGGCGGCGGGCGTTGCGGTTTCCGGCTTGAAGCCGCAGGCGGGATTTTCCACCATGCTTTACCTCACCACCTTGTTCGACCATTCGACAAACAAATCGCCCTTGCTTTCCTGTTCCCCCATCTGTACGGGGGTAACAATCTCCGTGCCCAATTCGGGGATGGTGGTGCGGAAGGTGTTTTCCACCCATGTGCGGAAAGGCAGGTTGGGTTTGACAAAGAGTTCGTCTTCGTCGTGGTTCGGCGGCAGCGGCAGTTCGAAATCCCAGCAGATTTCGTCGTAGCCGATGGCCAGCAGGCGCAGGAAATCCAAGCCGTTTTGCGCCAACGTGCACAGCATGGTGGAACCCGAACCGGAGCCGAGGTGGACGATTCGCGTTTCGCCTTCGTCGTCCAGCCACAGCGCGCCCATCGAACCTTCCGCGCCCGTTTGGCTGAATATGCACAGACGGCTGCTTATTTCTTCATCCTTATTGCCGTAGTAGCGGGTAACGGTCTCGTCCTGTTCTTCCCTGCTGTCGGCATAGAACGAGATGATGGTGCCGCCTTCGCGTTCGGTATCGGTCCAACTGTCCCGTAACGCCTGCTGCGGGTACAGATAGCCGTAGCGGATGCCTTCGCGGTCTTCGTAAAACCCGTTGTCTTCAATCCATTGGTAAAGCCGGCGCAACTCTTCGGGAACCTTCATGCCTTCGCAAAGCACGTTTTCCAGTTGCCGCAATAAGATATTTTCCATCTCTGTTTCCTTAGTCGGGCGTTAAAGGCATGGAGGCCGTCTGAAAGCGGCCGCCGCACGGGGCGTTTCCCTGAATTTCGCCATCACAGCACGGCCACGGGGTAAGAGCCGATGATTTTGACGAAGACGTTGCGCTCGGCAAAACGCGCCAAGACGCGGCGGACGGTTTCGTCGTCCTTATGCCCTTCGATGTCGATGAAGAACACATATTCCCACAAGCCGGTTTTGCTCGGACGGCTTTCGAATTTGGTCATCGAAATGCCCGCCTCGCTGAACGGCGTGAGCAGTTCGGCGGCGGCACCGGCGCGGTTGGGAGTGGAAAACAGCAGCGAGGTTTTATCGCGCCCGCTCGGCGCAGTGTCCTGTTTGCCCAACACCAGAAAGCGCGTGGTGTTGTTCGGCTCGTCTTCGATGTTCCGCGCCAAAACGGTGAGGCCGTAGATTTCGGCGGCGGTTATGCCCGCAACGGCCAGCGCGGAGCCGTCTGCCGCCGCCAGCCGCGCGGCTTCGGCATTGCTCGACACCGGTACGCGGACGATGCTGTCCGACAGGTTTTTGCCCAGCCAGTCGTGGCACTGCGCCAAGGCCTGCGCGTGGCCGTAAACGGTTTGCACGCCGTCCAGCCCCTCGCGGTTGCGCAACAACTGGTGGTGGATGCGCAACACCACTTCGCCGCAGGCCCGAAGCGGCGAGGACACCAGCAAATCCAGCGTGCGGCCGACCGAACCTTCGGTGGAATTTTCCAACGGCACGACGGCATAATCGGCCTGATCGGATTCGGCCTGCCGCATACATTCGTCCACCGTATTGCAGCCCACCGTGTCGGCGGCGTGGCCGAAATGCTTGACGGCCGCCTGCTGGGTAAACGTGCCGGCCGGGCCGAGGTAGGCGATGGTCAGCGGGCGTTCCACCGCCAGGCATTCGCTCATCACTTCGCGGAACAGCCGCGCCACGCCTTCGTCCGAAAGCGGCCCCCGGTTCAATTCCTTAATCCGCCGCAACACCTGCGCCTCGCGTTCGGGGCGGTATACCGCGCCCGTCCCCTTCAATTCGCCGATGGCGCGCGCATGGACGGCGCGTTCGTTCAGCAGCTTCAAAACGGAGGCATCGATTTCGTCTATCGCATTGCGGTGCGGCAGCAATTGTTTTTCCAGCTCGGCGGACATGGTCGCTCCTTGTTTCCGGTGTCGTAAAATCGGCACCATTTTACCGTAAAACCCGCCTCCGCCCCACGCGGCGGAAAAAGGCCGTCTGAAAAACGTCCCGATGCTTTCAGACGGCCTTTCAAGATACGGTTTGCGTTATAATTGCCGCCTTTCACCCGACACATCAAAACAAAGGCAGAAACACCATGTCAGAACACCGCTACCTCCCCGACACCCGCCCCTACCCCGCCGAACCCGTCAAGCGCGAACTGCTGATGCACGCCGAACAGGCCGCGCGCGGCGGCGCACAGGGCAAACTGGCCGCAGAAGCACTGCGCGCGCAGATTTACGGCATGCTGTCGCAAAATTTCTACCTCAACCTTTCCGTCGCCCTCAGCATGACCCCGAGCGAGGCCGCATACGGCACCATGATGGCCGCGCTCAACGACGTATTGCAGGCCAAAACCGACGAAGAAATACAATGGTTCGCCCTGCCCGTGATTCTGGTTGCCGGCTGCAAACAAGCCGCCGCACTCACCGCCGCCGCACCCGCGCCCGAACTCTCCGCCTGCCTGGCCAACTACCCGCACACCCGAGCCCTCTCCCGCGCCACCTGGCTGCCGCAACTGTTCACCGCCGGACAAATCTCCGAAATCAACGCCGGACAATGGTTCAACGCCAAACAAAACGCCGAAGCCGCCGCAGAATTCGCCGCCTCGCTGCCGCAAAACGACAACCTGCCGCTGGTCGAAGGCCAATCCGTCAGCGCGGCCTTCGCACTGGGCTACGGCGGCCGCGAACTGACCGCCGCCTTGGGCAAAAACCTTCAAGAAGCCGCCCTGCCGCTGATGCAGGTATGGCAGCAGGCCCTGTCCGCCCCCGGCGTAACCCTGTTTGCCAACCCCCTCTCCCCCGACAGCCCGCCCGCCGCGCTCACCGACGCCGGCCACATGCGCCTGCGTATGGCTTTGGACGTTTTCACCGCAAACTCCATCCGCTCCATCCGCCTGCAAAGCCCGCGCGTCGGCGTCGTCATGGCCTCGCAGGAAGGCGGCAGGCTCGTATTCGGCTTCAACGCCACCGACAGCCAGTTCGAACTCCAGCCGCAAACCTTTACTTGGCCGCTCTCGCCGATGGACAAAATCGAAATCGTGCAGCAAAACTTCCTCGACCTGCTGGCCGAATGCCAAGTGGAAAACATCCGCCTGCTGCACGACCCCATAGGCGAAAACGACGAATTGCCCCCCTACTCGCAAGCGGTCAAACTGCCCGGCCACAACCCGCTCTACGGCGACGGCGGACACTCATGAACAAACGCCGCATCCTGTTTGTCTGCCTCGGCAACATCTGCCGCTCGCCGATGGCCGAATACGTCCTGCGCCACCAAGCCGCCGAACGCGGCCTGTCGCGCCTCGTCGAAACCGCCAGCGCGGGCACGTCCGGCTGGCACGACGGCGAAGACATGCACCGCGGCACCAAGGCCGAACTCAAGGCGCACGGCATTGCCGCCGACGGATTTTCCAGCCGCAAAATCCGCCGCGAAGACCCGGCGCATTACGACCTCATCATCGCCATGGACGACGACAACCTGGCCGAACTGGAACGGCAGTTCGGCCGCCGCCCCGGAAAACAGTTCAAACTCACCGACCTGATTCCCGACAGCGGCTACCGGGCCGTGCCCGACCCTTGGTATACGGGCGATTTTACCGAAACCTTCCGCCTCGTCTCCGCCGCCGCAGAAGCCCTGCTCGACAGGCTGGAAACGGCGGAATAAACAAAAAAGGCCGTCTGAAAACGCATTTCCTGCTTTTCAGACGGCCTCCCGAACAACTAAAACCCCGTTTACCGCCATGACCAAACGCCGAACCTTCCTCATTCTGACCGTCCTCTTCACCCTGCTCTTCATCGCATTGGTAACGCTGGGCGCGTACCTGCTTTCCATCCAAAGCAAACAATTCGCCGTCGCCGCCTTCCTGTTCGCCTTCGGCGCCGTCTTCGGCCAAGTCGGCAGCCTCGCCCTCTACATCCGCCATAAAGCCCGCGCACAAATCATGCGTGAGCAACAAACCGAATCCCATTAAGGCTGGGTATTGTTCGTTATCCGTTTGCCGGTTCTACAGGCTTTACATAGGTAAAGTTCTGTTTGCCGCATTGCTCCCCCCCCCCTTGCAATTTACACTGACACCGCATACAACTTGTATGTTCTTAAATCTTTCAACCCACGGGAGTAGACTTATGAAACAAAACATCATCGTTGCCTTATTCGACATCTCCAGCGAAGCTTATCAAGCCTTTTCTGAATTGAAAGCTTACTCGCAGACAACAGATGCTTTGGTGGCACAAGCCGTTTTGATTAAAAAGGAAAATGGTCTGATTATCCCAGCAGAAAGCACCGACTTTACCGCCAATACGGTCGAAGGCACATGGACGGGCGGCCTCATTGGTTCACTGGTCGGCATTCTCGGCGGTCCTATCGGTGTTCTGTTGGGTGGAGCTACTGGCGCACTCATCGGCAGTGATGCAGGCACTGCCCAAACATTGGGAGAGGAGTTGTTGCTGGAAAATACAGCCAAAAAACTGGATAACGGCAGTACTGCAATCATTATTTTGGCGCAAGAATCCGACGAAGCTGTATTGGATGCCTTCTTCCACCGTTTCAAAACCGTTATTCTCCGGCAAGATGCAGCCGTTGCCCAACAGGACGTATTGGCAGCAATAGAAGCGCAGGAAGAAGTGGCACGTCAGGCACACGAAGCTTGGAAAAAACAGCGCAAAGCCGAGCGCAAAGAGAAAGTGGAAGCCTTCAAGGCCGACATCAAACAAAAATTCGACAAATTGGCAGCCAAGTTGAAATAACACTGCCACCAACCCAAGGTATGTAACCGCTCAAATTTTCCGTTTCGGATGCATGCCAAACCGGTTTGAGGCTACCTGAAAATCTATTTTTCAGGTAGCCTCTCCCTTTTTCATGCCCCGAGACCTTTGCAAAGGTCTCGGCCTTTTTATAATTGGATTTTAGAGGGTTTAAAATTGATCCAATAGGTTCAATACGCTTCTAAGTTTGCGTTTCAGACGGCCTCAATGTTTGGCAAACCCGTTTCAACGCTGCCATGCGCTGCGCAAATATTCGATGCAGTCGGTCAGGGCGTAAAATGGGGCGTTGCCGTGATTGGCGTTGGGGTAGAGGGTGAAGCGGACATCTGCGCCGAGGTGGTGCAAAGTGCCGGCAAGGATTTTGGCTTGTGCGACCATGCCGCGGCTGGTTTGGTCGGGACGGTTGTTTCTGCCTTCATGCTCGCCTGCGCCGAGGCGGATGCCGATTCCTTGCGGCAAAGTGTCGGGCAGCCAATCAAATACGCGGCGGTCTTGCCACCAGATAGACGGCGAAACCAGCAAATAATGGCGGAATCGTTCGGGGTGGGTGAACAGGGAATAGAGGCCGTACAGTGCGCCGAACGAATGGCCGAAAACGGCTTGGTTTTGGGTATTGATGCGGTATTTGCTGTCGAGCAGGGCGGAGAGTTCGTCATCGATAAAGCGGCTGAAGCGGTCGGCTTGGCCGTATTGTTTGCGTTCGGATTCGGGCGCGTTGTCGGGCAGCGGCGGCGTGTAGTCGAGGGCGCGTTGGCTTAGGTCGCGGATGTTGCCGCCGGTGTAGCCGATACCGACAATCAGACAGGCGGCATGGCTTTTGGTGATGGGGTTGATGAGCAGGGATTGCGCCATATTGAGGATGGCGGGGAAAAAGGCATCCCCGTCAAGGATATACAGCACGGGATAGCCGCCTGCCGGACGCTCGCCGAGTGTCGCGGCTTGAATGCGGTAGGTGCGGCCGGTGTGGGTGGAGGTAATGGAGGTTTCTTCGGCTTGCAGCAGGGTGGCGGTTTGCCAGTTGGGACGGATGGGCATGATGGGGTGCTTTAATCAATGGGTTGCTTAAGTAAAAGGAGAGAAGGCCGTCTGAACAATGGATTTCAGACGGCCTTATTGTACGGATTTCTGCCTTTTTAACAATACGCGCGATTAGCGTACGTCAACGTATGAGCTGCTGTGCAGTTCGCGCAGGAGGTTGGTGGTCGCCTGTTGTGCTTTTTGTTGGGACAGGTATTGGCGGACGGCGTTTTGTTGGCGCTCTTCAGGCGTACCTGCTTCGCGGACGTCGTTCAGCTTGATGATGTGCCAGCCGAATTGGGTGCGGACAGGGGCGCTGATTTGGCCGGGTTTGAGTTTGTGGACGGCTTCTTCAAACGGGGCAACCATCATGCCGTCGGCAAACCAGCCCAAATCGCCGCCATTGCCGGCACTGCTGTCTTGAGAGTATTGGCGTGCCAAACCGCCGAAATCTGCGCCGCTGCGGGCCTGTGAGTAGATTTTGCGGATGGTGCTTTCTGCGCCGACGGCGGCATTGTCGTTGTCGGCTTTAATGAGGATGTGTTGGGCATGGTATTGGCGCACAGGGTCTGCTTCAGGCAGGGTTACGCCTTGTTGTTTGGCCTGCTCGATGTAACGTGCCACTTCGGAGTCGCTGACACGGCTGTTTTGCATGATGGCCTGTTGACGCACTTTTTCAACAATAATGCTGTCGGCGATGTCTTGACGGACAGCGGCAGACGGATTTTTGATGTTGGGGTTATGTGCGATAACGGCTTCGATCTCGCTATCGGTCGCTTGGATGTTGCGGCGTTTGCCTGCTTGGAGGATCAGGGATTGATTGATCATTTGTGCCAAAACTTGTTGGCGCAGCTCGTTGTCGTCCATTTGTGTGCCTTTAGGCATGGTTTGACGCGCTTGCGCTACGGCTTGTGCTACTTGGCGGTGGGTAATGACTTCGTTGTCGACAACCGCGGCAATGCCGTCTGAAAGATGTACGCCGCTTTGTACGGCAGGCATGGTGGTGGCGCTGACGGCAGCTGCTTTAGCTGCGCGCGCTTTGGTCGCTTTGGCTTTAGGAGCGGCGTGTGCGCCTACTGCGAGAGTGAGTGCGGCGACGAGAATCAGGGGTTTGAAGTTCATTGTTTGACTACCTCGTTGGTTTTGCTGTAACCGGGGATGGCTAAGCGGAGTTTTTCGAATGGGTTGTTGCCGATATTGCTCAAGTCTTTGAGTTGGAGGTTGAAGAATACGGCGTTTTTGTGGCTGTTTTCGCCGGTAACATAGCGTTGGCCGACCAAGCTTGCGCTCCAGCAGCCACAGTTGCTTTTGTATTCTGCACCGATGAGCATTTCCAGCGGTTTTTTGGCTTCGATTTCGTAGTTGTAACGGGCGACGGCGTACAGGTTTTTACGGATGGGCCATTGGGCGGCAAGGTTGACTTGGCTGAGCCTGTCGTAGAAATAGTCGCCGTTGGCTTGCAGATAGATGCGCTCGTTGCGTCCGTATTTGTAGCGTGCGCTTAAGACTTTGCCGGGTTCGGGGTTGTAGGTAATCCCTGCGGCGTAGCTCTCGGCACGGCTTAGGTTTTGGTTGTAGTGGATGTCCAAATCAATGCGGGTACTCGGAGTAAGGTTGCCGTGTGCAAAGGCTACCCAGTCGGATTGGCTGCGCGGATAATTGCTGACGTTGCCGTCAGGCAGGACGTTGTCTTTTTTGAAATAAAACTTCTGGCCGATACCTGCACGGAAGAGTTCCGCACCGGTATTGGGGTTGAGGATACGGCTTTGTGTGGCCAGCGTCAGGCTGTTGGCCGAATTGATGCGATCGTTGCCCGAATACAGATTTTCGCGGAACAGCTGCGAATAGGTAAAGCTGTTTTCGGAGCTGTCGAAATTAGGCAGATCATTTTGGGACTTGGTCGGAATGTAGTTGTAAAACAGGCGCGGTTCAAGTGTTTGCAGGTATTCCCCGCCGAAGAGTCGGGCCTTGCGTTCGAAAGTCAGGCCGCTGTCGACGTTGATAATCGGCAGGACGCGGCTGACATTGCGGCCGCTTTGACCGTTGAAGCTGTTGAGGCTGTAATAAGTGGCATGTACGCCGACTTTAGGCCGGATGTAGCCCCATTGGTTGTGGAAATCCCATTTGACGCTCGGGTAGAGTACTACGCGGCTGCCGTCTTGCTTGGTGTCGTGGTCAAAGCGGGTGAATTGGCCTAATACGTTGAGTTGAGCCTTGCCGATATGGCTTTGCCAACGGCCGGTCAGGCGGGGCATGATGGCATAAGGTTCGTCTTTATAACCGTCTTGGTTGGCCAGCGTTTGGTATTTTTGTACGCGCAACGAGCCATCGAAGCTGCCGCCCAACAGTTTGTCGCTGTAATTGAGCCATGCCTGACGGTCGAGGTTGACGTTGCGCGCGATGTCTTCGCGGCCGTAGAAGTCGCGGTAGTAATCATCGTCGGAAACTTGGTTGTAATTGATGCCGCCGCTGATTTTGCTGTTCAGCTGCTGCTGGTGTTTCCATTTGAACTGGTAGCGGTTGTTGTGGACGCTTTTTTGGTCGTTCGGCATCCAGTCGCCATCGATTTCGCCGCTGTAATTCGGTTGCAGGTAACGGACTTGGCCGCCCAGTTGCACGCCGCGTTTGCTGATGATGCCCGGGCGGATGGTGGCATCCAAATTCGGCGCAAGGTTGAAATAGTAGGGTAGGCTCAGCTCAAGGCCGTCTGAACCTGTGGCAATGGTCGGAACGAGCAGGCCGCTTTTGCGGTTGCCGTTGATGGGGAAGTCCGCCCAAGGCGTGTAGAGGACGGATACGCCGCCGAATACCAGCGAAGCGTGTTTGGCCACGCCGATACCTGTCGATTCATCGGCTTCAATGCTTTGCGCTTGGATATACCAGCTGGCATCGCCGGGCGAACAGGTGTTGAATTTGGTGTTGATGAGTTTGTAGAGGCCTTTGCCTTTGAGTTCGGCTTTTTCGCTGACACTTTGAAGGCGGCGGCCGCCTTGTTCGGTATTGAGGCGCACGGCAGTGCCGGAACCGGTTTGGTCTTTGAGGTTGTAAACCAATTGGTCGCCGGATACGGTCGAACCGTTTTGATATAGGGTAAAGCGGTCACCGGCGGTAACGGTATCGGTGGCTTGGTCGTATTGCGCCCAATCGGCGTTGAGAACGTCGGCATTGCGCTCGACGATGACGTCGCCTTCGGCACGGACGCCGACTTGGGTCTGACCTTCTATTTTATCGGCGTTGACGCGGGTGTAATCGGCAGGCAGGGCGGGTTCGCCGCTGCGTTTGATTTCGGCAGTTTCGGCCGGCTTGGCATCTTCGTGGTCGCAAAACAGGCAAGTGCTGCCCAAGGAAAGCGGATCGGCTTCGCTTTGGCTGGTTTGTGCCGGTTTGGACGCAGCGGTGTGGGCAGGGGTATAGTAGTCTTCTGCCTGCGGAACAGAAGCATCTTCCGCGCGCACGGCTGTTGCGCCAAAGCCCATAATTAAGGCGAGTACCAAGGGTTTGAGTGAAAATAAACGAGCCAAAATCGCCCCTTAAATCGGTTTGCCAGTTAGAATAGCGGTTATTGTAACCTGAAATTCTGCGATACCGCTATGCAACGACAAACCGAATTACAAAACTGGCTGGAGTCTGTTTACCCGAACCAGCCGTTCGAATTGAGCTTTGCGGCAGCCGATGCCGACTTCCGCCGTTATTTCCGTGCGACGTTTTCAGACGGCCAGACCGTTATCTGTATGGACGCGCCTCCTGAGAAGATGAGTGTTGCGCCGTATTTGAAAGTGCAAAAACTGTTTAACATGGTCAATGTGCCGCAAGTGCTTCATGTGGATGAAGCGTTGGGCTTTATGGTGTTGAACGATTTGGGCAATACCACATTCCTGGCCGCCATGAATCAGGAAAACAGTGAGACCGCCCACAAAGCCCTGCTGCTCGAAGCCATCGACGAACTGATCGAGCTGCAAAAAGCCAGCCAGCCCGGCAAACTGCCGGAATACGGCCGCGAAGTCATGCTGCGCGAGATTAACTTGTTCCCCGAATGGTTTGTGGCCAAAGAATTGGGTCGCGAGCTGACCTTCAAGCAACGCCAGTTGTGGCAGCAAACCGTCGATACGCTGTTGCCGCCCTTGTTGGCTCAGCCCAAAGTGTATGTCCACCGCGACTTTATCGTCCGCAACCTTATGCTGGCAAAAGGCCGTCCGGGCGTGTTGGACTTCCAAGATGCGCTTTACGGCCCGATTTCCTATGATTTGGTGTCGCTGCTGCGCGATGCGTTTATCGAATGGGAAGAAGAATTTGTATTGGACTTGGTCATCCGTTACTGGGAAAAGGCACGCGCTGCCGAGCTGCCTGTGCCTGCCGAGTTTGACGAGTTCTACCGCTGGTTTGAATGGATGGGCGTACAACGCCATTTGAAAGTGGCCGGCATTTTTGCCCGCCTGTACTACCGCGACGGTAAAGACAAATACCGCCCTGAAATCCCGCGCTTCCTGAATTACTTGCGCCGCGTATCCCGCCGTTACAATGATTTGGCGCCGCTGTATGCGTTGCTGGTCGAATTGGTCGGCGATGACGAATTGGAAACAGGCTATACCTTCTAAGCTTGGTTTTTTAAGATTTGATTCCACTTTTCAGACGGCCTGATCAACAAAAGGCCGTCTGAAACCTTTACAGAACACATAAAAATGACTTACATGATTTACCCCAAAACCTACGACGTGATTGTTGTCGGTGGCGGCCATGCCGGTACCGAAGCCGCGCTTGCCGCCGCACGCATGGGTGCGCAAACCCTGCTGCTCTCGCACAACATCGAAACCCTCGGCCAAATGTCGTGCAACCCCTCCATCGGCGGCATCGGCAAAGGCCACCTCGTGCGCGAACTCGACGCATTGGGCGGCGCGATGGCGTTGGCCACCGACAAATCCGGTATCCAGTTCCGCCGCTTGAACGCCAGCAAAGGCGCGGCGGTTCGTGCCACGCGCGCGCAGGCCGACCGTATCCTATATAAAGCCGCCATCCGCGAAATGCTGGAAAACCAAGAAAACCTCGACCTTTTCCAACAAGCCGTCGAAGACGTCACGCTCGATGGCGAACGCATCAGCGGCGTGGTTACTGCGATGGGCGTGGAGTTTAAAGCACGCGCCGTCGTGTTGACCGCCGGCACGTTTTTGTCCGGCAAAATCCACATCGGTTTGGAAAACTACGAAGGCGGCCGCGCCGGCGATCCAGCCGCCAAATCCTTGGGCGGCCGTTTACGCGAATTGAACTTGCCTCAAGGCCGTCTGAAAACTGGCACGCCGCCGCGTATCGACGGACGCACGATTGATTTTTCCCAACTGACCGAACAGCCCGGCGACACACCCGTTCCCGTAATGTCCGTACGCGGCAGCGCCGAAATGCACCCGCGCCAAGTGTCCTGCTGGATTACGCATACCAACCTGCAAACCCACGACATCATCCGCTCGGGCTTTGACCGCAGCCCCATGTTCACCGGCAAAATCGAAGGCGTCGGCCCGCGCTACTGCCCGTCCATCGAAGACAAAATCAACCGCTTCGCCGACAAAGACAGCCACCAGATTTTCCTCGAACCCGAAGGCCTGACCACCAACGAATACTACCCCAACGGCATCTCCACCAGCCTGCCGTTCGATATTCAAATCGCCCTCGTGCGCAGCATGAAAGGTTTGGAAAATGCCCATATCCTGCGCCCCGGCTACGCCATCGAATACGACTACTTCGACCCGCGCAACCTCAAAGCCAGCCTCGAAACCAAAACCATCCAAGGCCTCTTCTTCGCCGGACAAATCAACGGCACGACCGGCTACGAAGAAGCCGCCGCGCAAGGCCTGCTCGCAGGTGCGAATGCCGTGCAGTACGTCCGCGAACAAGACCCGCTCCTGCTGCGCCGCGAACAAGCCTATCTCGGCGTATTGGTGGACGACCTCATCACCAAAGGAGTGAACGAACCTTACCGCATGTTCACCAGCCGCGCCGAATACCGCCTGCAACTCAGGGAAGACAACGCCGACATGCGCCTGACCGAAGACGGCCACAAAATCGGCTTGGTGGGTGAAGAGCAATGGCGCATGTTCAACGAAAAACGCGAAGCCATCGAACGCGAAATCCAACGTTTGAAAACAACGTGGTACACGCCGCAAAAACTCGCCGAAGACGAACAAATCCGCGTGTTCGGACAAAAACTCAGCCGCGAAGCCAACCTGCACGACCTCCTGCGCCGCCCGAACCTCGACTACGCCGCACTGATGACGCTCGAAGGCGCAAGGTCGTCTGAAAACCTCTCCGCCGAAGTCATCGAACAAGTCGAAATCCAAGTCAAATACCAAGGCTATATCGACCGCCAAAACGAAGAAATCGACAGCCGCCGCGACATCGAAACCTTAAAGCTGCCCGAGGATATCGATTACAGCAAAGTCAAAGGTTTGTCGGCAGAAGTGCAGCAAAAACTCAACCAGCACAAACCCGAAACCGTCGGACAGGCAAGCCGCATTTCCGGCGTCACGCCCGCGGCGGTAGCGTTGCTGATGGTGCATTTGAAACGCGGGTTTAAGGGGGCGAAGTAGGCTGCCTGAAAGTGCAGGCTGCACACAAATAGCCGTCATGAAACAATAGGAATGAAATCCGTTTTTCAGACGGCACGAAGATTTTGAGCGCATACAACGCGCCCATACATGAACGTTTTTAAAATTATAGGAAAATCAAAATGAAACATTCTACAAAATTACTGGCAGCCGCATTGCTGGCTTTGGGTTTGAATCAGGCAGTGTGGGCGGATGACGCATCGGATTTCCGGCAAACCCTGCAGTTGGCGGAACAGGGGGTTGCCAAAGCCCAATTTAATTTGGGTCTGATGTATCACATCGGACAAGGCGTACGCCAAGACTATGCCGAAGCACTCAGATGGTATCGCCAAGCGGCGGAACAGGGGAATGCCAAAGCCCAACATAATTTGGGCGTGATGTATGACAACGGAGATGGCGTGCGCCAAGATTATGCCGAAGCGCTCAGATGGTATCGAAAAGCAGCGGAGCAGGGGTATGCCAAAGCCCAATTAAATTTGGGTATGATGTATGCCAACGGACATGGTGTACGCCAAGACTATGCCGAAGCACTCAGATGGTATCGCCAAGCAGCGGAACAAGGACATG
>ERZ773035.1532-NODE-1532-length-16526-cov-15.006739_pt1 | contig 16526 bp, 14 predicted proteins | sample MGYA00511487_ERZ773035 | MGnify/ENA primary metagenome ERZ773035 (study PRJEB29015, sample SAMEA2737985) | human oral metagenome | biome: human oral; feature: human-associated habitat; material: dental | place: China | collected 2024 ...
CAAAATAATAAAAGGAACGAGCCGGCACCTCATCTCATTACCGCAATAACACAGATGCTCTCCTTTGGTCTTTTCTCTTGTTTTCTCTCTATTTCCCTGCTTTTCCTCGTTTCTTGCAGCAATGTCTTCGAGGGTTTACTTTTGCACTCGATAAGTACGGCAATGGACTGCATAACAGTTTGTTTGCCGAGTAACAATAAAGTAATCAAAACAAAATCAAGGCAATGAAACTCATTATCATCGACCGTAAAACGTGGGAGCGACACCACTCCGAATTTGCAAACTTTATCCACAGTATCGAACAACTCATCGGCAATCCGCCCAAGACCGAGCAATGGCTCGACAACGAAGCTGTGTGCAAGCATTTGGGCATCAGCAAGCGTACCCTGCAATCATACAGAGATACGGGAAAAATCCCTTTCTCAATGATTGGACACAAGTGCTATTACAAGGAGAGTGACATCACGGAGTTACTGAACGCAAACAATGAATGAACTATGGAAGAAAATGAAATTATTACGCAGCAAGCCCCACAAATGCAGATGTTTTCGCAACTGATGGAGGGCACATTGAAGAAATTGGAGCGTTATTGCGCTACAGCCCGTCCGATGTTGGGCGGAGAGGTTTACCTCACGGGAGAGGAAGTCTGCCAGCAGTTACGGCTGAGTACCCGTACACTTCAGGACTATCGGGACAACGGTACGATTGCCTACTGTAAAATCGGCGGCAAGATACTCTATAGGCAGAGCGACATACAAGCCATGCTCGAAAGACACTATAACCCAATACCCAGGAAGCCATGGCGTCCATAGAGGAGTTAAGAAAAGCCCGTTTGGAACAAGCCCTTAAAGATATGGGGAATTATGGAATTAAGCTCCGTAAGCCTGAAGATTTGCCCGATTTTGACCAGCCTATAGATTATGAGGAGGAAAAGAGAAAATTTGAGCCTGTTAAAGTAGAGGAGCCAAACGAGAAGGAAAGTCCTGTGGAATACTCCCTAACGCCATGTCAAGAAACGGAGTTGTCCTCGACGGAAGAATCAGTTTCTGCCGGAGAGCCCCAACGGAGAGAGGGTAAAGTCAAAAGCAGAGAGCGTTTAGCCGACTTTCAGGGGAAATATCTCCAACCGCTTCGTGTCAGCCACCGCAAAGCCGTATATGTCTCAGAAGAAATACAAAAGCGACTGGGTTATGTGGTGCGGAAGATTGGCGAGCAGGGAGCGAGCATTTCGGGGTATGTGGAGCAAATCCTTCGGGAGCACCTTGACCGCTATAAAGATGATGTGGAAACATGGAGGAAACTTTGAACTACTGTATTCACGGAACGCAAGTCTATGTCGAGTTACCGTATTCACAGAATGCAGTAACACGGCGGGGCTTATCAACCTCTTTCTTGATATTGGCAAGGTGTGTCTTTGTAACACAAATTGCCATTTGTCCCACAAAGACCCTTTCCCAGAAAGGGGGATTAAATCACTCCAAAGTCGTGATTAGAAAGCAATGAAAAAGAAGAAACAGAACAAACCTGATGGAAGACGTGCCACTTGCCCACGATGGGACAGATGGCACGTCAGAATACTTAAATCCGAAGACCAGCAGAAGCTCATTGAGCTATACCGAAGGTCTGGTGCCGCATCAAAAAGTGATTTTGTCCGAGCAAGGCTCTTGGGAGAAACTTTCAAGGTCATCATAGAAAAGCCCTCGGCAGTCCTTTACTTAGAGAGACTCACTAAAATCGTTGCCTTGACGAATAAGATAGGTATACTTTACAACGAAGCCGTGAAAGTCCTCAATAGTTACCATTCTGTCGCCACTGCTCAACGAATGCTTGATAAACTCGAAATCTATTCCCAAACTCTCATCAGACTGCAACAACAAGCTGTGCAATTGACAGAATTGTTTGAAAGAAGACAGAACTGAAGGCTGATAAATCAGAATTTACCGACACCTGACCGTTCATCAGAAGTGGCAAAAGCTCATCACGCTGCTTAATCAATTTTGCTATTTCTAATTCATTTTTGATAACAGAGTCTATAATTGGACAAATACGCTTACTATAAATAATATCCAACTGATTTCTGGGTTTAAAAGTTTTATATATTTTAGCTGATTCCCAACTTAAAACAGGCTGTTCTGAACCATATGAATGTCTTGTTGCATATTCAATGAAAGCATCATCATTAACTATTTGATAAGCATATCCCAATAGTGCTTTGTTTTTTTGGTTTAGGATGATAACAGTATCTCTTGTAACACCGTCAAATGCGGCTATACAAACTTTATGGAAATACACTCTTCTATTTGATAGGAGAATCTGTTTTTTTCTAAATCTACAAAGACCACTTACTGCATTTTCTATTGGTGAACATTCATTGAAACTCATTCTTCGTCTCGGAAGAACTTCTATCGGTGCATATTTGCAGCTTGCACCAAGATTGTTAGCAGATACTTTTTCTGTATAAACATTTAAGTATTCTGATAAATTAACGACATCCCAGTCATGGGGTATCTCTCTATGGAGTTTTTCATTCCATACCATTTCTCCACCGCTTGACTTATATGGTTTGCCTTCCTCATTCGGAAAATCAAACTGCACGAACCAATAGTCGTAAAGCTGCTTTGCCACCGCCTCTAAATTCTGATTTAGCAGCTATTTTTCAACTTTCGTCTCGCTGAGAGACTATTTATTCACAGATGGGCATATTCCCATAAAATTAAAAGTATTACAACAATGAAGTACAAGTCTATCAGAACGAGATTGGTCAAAATCATTTGCGCATGTTGCGGACACGAGTTCTATGCAGAAACAGGTATCAATTTCTGCCCTGAATGCGAAGAGCATTGGAACAATGGCTAATTAAGAAAGCGCAAGAGGGGGCAATCTGGCCTTTCTTGCTTATATTCTATATTATAATATCATCAATTATTTATAGAATTATGAAAGAAAACATCATTCAGGCAATAGTTGCGAAAATGCAGCGTGACTTGGACTGTCGACAGATGGTACGGCTTAAAGCGGTGCTGGCATCAGAACTGCATAATGTGGAAATCATCGAAAAGGAGGATTGTATCATCCAGCAAGCACAAGAGAACGAGCATCTACTAAACTCATTTATTTCTGCAAAGAAGATAGAGGGGTGTTCGGATAAAACACTGGCATACTATCGCAATACTATTGAGCGATTACTACTTACGCTTTCTGTGGCAATTTGCCATATTACTACAAGTGACATTCGTACATATCTGTCTAATTATCAAGAAGAACATTTGTCCAGCAAAGTGACCATTGACAATATGAGACGCATCTTTTCCAGTTTCTTTTCTTGGTTGGAAGATGAAGATTATATTGCTAAAAGCCCCGTTAGGCGCATCCACAAGGTAAAAACGGATTCTCTTGTGAAAGAGGTACTTTCGGACGAGCAACTTGAGCAACTTCGGGATAGTTGTACTAACAAACGAGACCTTGCTCTTATAGACATTCTTTCATCTACAGGCATCCGTGTGGGGGAATTGGTAAAGCTGAATCGTGAAGACATTGATTTCTATGAACGGCAATGTGTGGTGTTCGGTAAAGGTAACAAAGAACGTGTCGTTTATTTCAATGCCCGAACTAAACTACATTTACAACAATACCTTGATGAGCGTACGGATGATAATCCTGCCTTATTTGTTTCCCTCAATTCACCTTATGCTCGCTTAACAATTAGCGGAGTAGAAGTAAGAATCAGGAAATTGGGGCAGTCCCTTTCTATGCCAAAGGTTCATCCTCATAAGTTCCGTCGTACTCTTGCTACAATGGCAATAGACAAAGGTATGCCAATTGAACAAGTGCAACGCCTGCTTGGTCATGTGCGTATTGACACCACACTTCATTATGCCATTGTGAACCAAAACAATGTAAAGTTGGCTCATAAGAAATACTTGGGATAAATAATCATGTTGGATTCTGCCTGAAAATGCGTAACTTTGCATCCAAATTAGGATGCAAATGGAAAAATACAACTTGGGAAACATCGCCACTGTTGAAATCAGTGGAGTAGATAAGAAGATAAAAGACGGAGAGAAAGAAGTCCGTCTCTGTAACTTTGTTGATGTCTATTACAACTGGGCTATTACCACGGCTCAGTACAATGGATTTATGCTTGCGACTGCTCGTCCCAACGAGATTTCCAAGTTCCAACTGAAAAAAGGTCAAGTAGCATTAACTAAGGATAGTGAAACCCGTGATGACATAGGCATTCCTACTTATATTGCAGATAAATTTGAAGACGTTATATTGGCTTATCATTGCGCCCTGATTACTCCAAACAAAGATCTTTTAGATGGACGTTATCTGAATGCACTTCTGCACACAGACTATGCAAAGAAATATTTCGCTTGCAATGCCTCTGGAAGCGGTCAACGCTATGCGTTATCCGTTGAAGCACTCAGTTCGTTTCCAGTTCCTATGATTCCATTACGTGAACAAGAACGAATTGGCGAAATATTCTCTGCGATAGATAAGAAAATTGAACTCAATCATCGGATAAATCAGAATTTACCGACACCTGACCGTTTATCAAAAGAGGAAGAAGCTCGTCACGTAGCTTAGTCAGCGAAAGTATCTCCTTCTTATTCCTAATAATCAACGAAAGCAATACATCAAGTGTCTTCCGTGAATTGAAGTTCATTGTGTTTATAGATTGTATAAGATACAATCCTTTCATATCCTTATCTGAAAGATGCCCAACGGTTGAACCTTTGGCACTCTGCTCCTTTGCCTTGATATAGGGACTTATACTATGCAAGATTTGAATTGAAGAAATGTCAGAATCACCATATGGTCGCAATCTCACGCATCGTTGATTAAGATATGCCTCATTATTATGCCAGAAGTTTATATGGAAATTACCGTCCATTCCGACGAGGACATCACCTTCATTCAAACGGTATTTTTCATCTGTGTCTTCGAGAGAGTATGCGGAATTCGTACCCTCAAGTATGTCCCTAATACGAACAACTGGAACATTTGTTATTTCCTCTGTAAATTGTTCAGTGGCAAAAGGGAATCCATATTGTACACTAATTGCTTCAAAAAGGGGCAATACTTCCCATCCTTCTGGTATTTCTCGCTTCAACTTCTCATTCCACACCATCTTTCCACCGCTGGACTTATACGGCTTACCCTTAGCGTTGGGGAAGTCAAACTGCACGAACCAATAGTCGTAAAGCTGCTTTGCCACCGCCTCTAAATTCTGATTTATCGCACGATTGATTTCGATTTTGCGGTCAATATCAAATAAGAAATTTCCTATTTTCTTTTGCTCCGCCAAAGAAGGTATCCATACGGTGCAATCTTTTATTTTATCAGGTGAGGTATGTCTAATTTTGGTTTGTTGGGCGGCTGCACTTAGTTGTTGCTTTACTATATTTGAGGAAATGAGATAATGGGCAAACTTCTTATCGAGCAGTTCTTCCTTACAAGTAATCTTGGCAATATCCTGGCTTTGAATGTATTTCCCACTTTCAGGAATCCAAGCGGTAGAACCGAGCAAGCCGATAGCTTGTTCGGTTAGTGGAGTTATCAAATCTCCCTTTTCAAGTAGAAAATCCTCCTTGAACTCTCCTGCATAATACAGATTATCCTTAGAAGTGTTCTCCTTAAAGCAGTTGTTGCGATAGTCAAAGTTACCACAGGTCAGGCGAATGTATTTGCCCGATGCAGCATAATAATTACCGTTAAGGCTTGTGCCTCTTGTTACCTCTATCAATTCTCCTAGTTTATATTTCTTCATTTTATATAGCTTAGGTATGTTACGACAAGAGTTACAAAAGAAATTAAAAAGGCAAATATTGATACGATAATACTACGGAATGCTATTTTCCTTGAATATTTTGCTTCAAGAAGTGATGCATATATAGAGTGATACTGCTGGCTTTTATAGACAGAGTATCCATGTTCCGTTAGTGTAAACTCTTGTTTGTCCTGATAGAAAGATACTAATTCTAACCAAATCATTTCATGAAGCCATAAATCTATTTGAACAGCAGGAACTGTCCACATATAGTCGTAAGTAGCTCGTTTATTTAGCCACTCACGAACAGTCATATAAGAAACCGCATCTTTAGCCCATAGAAATTTAGAGGTAACTAAATAATCTAACGTGGTTGTTATTATGTGATATTTAACGCAACTGTCAACAAGTTTACGTTTTTCTTGTTTTTGTAGTTTACTTAATGATGGGAATTTATCATCCATAATTTACAGCAATTTCTTTAATTCGTCAATACTTGGCAGAGCTTTACGCAGTTTCTCTGGCATTTCTGCGGATGTCTTATAGGTTGCCACTCCCATAGGCTTGTCATATTGGCGCACCATATACTCTGCGTAGTTCTTGTTTGCGCTTCGGCAAAGCACAATGCCTATCGTTGGGTTTTCATGCGGCTTGCGTATCTTGTCGTCAGCAATGGCAAGATAGGCATTGAGTTGTCCAAGATAGGAGGTTTTGAACTCTCCTGTTTTCAATTCGATTACAACCAAAGCATTGAGTTCTCGATTAAAGAATACGAGGTCGGGGAAATGCTCCACGCCATATATCTCCATACGATATTGATTGCCTACAAACGCAAAGTCGTGCCCAAAGGTCATAATAAACTTCTTGATATTGTGGATGATTTGCTGTTCCACCACACGCTCGTCTATATCCGCGGCATCACGTTCTCCTATTTCCTCAACATTGATGAAGTTTAGCAGATACTCATCCTTAAACGCCATAACCGCCTTACGTGCCAAATCTCCTTTACTGATAGTGGCTGTAAAGTTGTTGGGTATGTCGGACTGATGGTGGTAGTCGTCGTTAGCCATCGCCTTCTTCAGAGTTTCCACTGACATGTGTTCCTCGGCACAGCGATGGATATAGTACAAACGTTCATCAAACGACTTAACTTTGGCAAGAATACGTGAGTGATGGGTGAATGGAACCTTGAAAAAATCGTCTATTGGAAAACCTGCCGAATTTGTGAATTGCAATTCACGAATTGGCAACTGGAAATCTTCGGTATTATCTAAATCGTGAATCGCAATTAACGATTTATCCTTTTCTTCTTCGGCTTCCAAAGATGTAGCATCCAATTCTTTCCATTCTTCATAGAAGATACGCATCAGTTTAAGACTATCTGCTGAATATCCTCGCAGTCCTGGCAGTAATTGGCGCAATCGGGTACTTATAGCTTCCAATGCACCGGTCCCCCAAACTCCTTGTCGAGTGTTAGCCGAAACATATTTGCCCACACTGAAATAGGTTGCCAACTGAATGCGATTAACACCTTTGGCTGCTTCATACTGTCCTTGCAGAATAGCGTTCTTTATGGTTTCAGCCGCAATTTCGTATGCTTGTGATATATGATGTTGCTCCATAATCTATTTTACTCGTTAAATTTCAAACTATCCAACTGGCGCATGATTTCATTTTCAAGTCTGTGGCTTTCGGCAAACTGTTCTGTAAGCGTCTGACGGAAAGAAGCTATGCGAGCCTTGAATTCTTCTTCGGTAATATCCACATAGTCAATCTTGATGTTAAAATACTGACCTGCGGAGAAACTATAGCCTTTTTCTTTAATCTCGTCAAATGAAGGTGTAACAGAGAAATCCTCTACGGCTTCTTTGTTGCGGAAAGTTTCTACGATTTTATCTATTTCCTCTGCACGTAATTTTGTTTTCTGTATGCCATTGTCTTTAATGGTCTCTCCAAGCTTGCTTGCATCTATCAATACAGGTTTATCCGCTCCTGACTTGTCAATGAAAACAACGCTTACATTTGTTCCTGTATTGGCAAAGATATTACTTGGCATACTCACAACGCCACGCAAAATAGATTTTTCTCCATCTACCAAATGCTTACGAATTTTGTAAGCGATACCGCTCTTGGCTGTGATGAATCCCGTAGGGACAACGATAGCCGCTTTGCCATCATCTTTCAGACTGTAAAGCAAATGTTGGAAGAAACAGAGATAAATCTCCATCCCCGCCTTGTTCTTGTTGGGGATATTGGGCACCCCAGCGAAGAAACGGCCCTTATAGGTGTCGTTCTTCAAATCGCTATGATAGTCGGAGAAGTCGAGTTTGAAAGGTGGATTGCTGACTATATAGTCAAACTTCCGCAAAGATCCATCCTCGTTCTTATGGAACGGGTGTTTCAATGTATTGCCCTGTATGACATGTGTGAGCGAGTGGCTCATGCTGTTGAGTATCAGGTTCAGCATCATCATCGTAGAAGACTTGTCGCTGATGTCCTGTGTGTAAACCGTACAGTTCTGCTCACCTATAGCATGAGCCAAGGCGATAACCAATGTACCCGTTCCGGCGGAGGGGTCGTAGCAGGTAACACTTCTCACATCTTCAGATGGGGCAACAAGCAGTTTCGCCATGATTGCGGCAATGGAGTGAGGGGTGTAGTATTCAGCATAGTTACCCCCACCATTGGCATTGTAATCCTTGATAAGGTATTCGAATATCGTAGAGAAGAAATCATAGCCTGCCTCAAAAGCATTCTCGAAGGAGAAACTTGCTACATCGCCAATTAGTGAACGACAGAAAGCATTTTTCTTGTTCGTACCACCAGACACCACATCTGAAATAGGCTTCATAATGGATATTCTCGTTTCGTCCTCATTGAGAATATAGAAAATCTCCTCATTTTCATTGGCGATACTCTCCAATGTGGAATCAAACAGCTCCGCAAACTTATCCTCATTCTGCCTTTTGGCAAGGAAAGGTATCAGATGTTCTTTTTTCAGAATGATAGTGTCAAACATGCTGTCGCACATTTCCTCGTATTCATCTTCGGTCATAGCATCCAAAGCCGCAAAGAAATCATCAGCTGTTGCCAAATCAGGCTTTTCTTTCTTTGCCTCGTAAATAAACTTGTCGTTGAGGAACTTATAAAGGAAAGTTTCTACGATGACTACATACTCGTTGCCACTTCCTGCCAAGCCATTATTGGTTGTAGTACTCTTCAATCTGTCAATAAGAGCATACGTTTGCTGTTTTATTTCTTCTATATTGCCCATGTTTTTATCTTGTTACTTGGTATTCTCTGTTGATAACCTCACTTACATATTTCCGAACTTCACGGTCGGTGTTGATTTGCCCTTCTTTGAAATGGCGTGTAACGTATGTAAGTATGTTTCTCTTGAAGTAAGCGGGTACTTCAAGTATTGCCTGATTATGGAAATACACATCATCCACATCCTCCTTGATGGCAAGGAGGATAACGGTCATTTTCTCTTTTTCTTCTGTCCAAGCATAATTACGAGGCGATGTCTTATGCTCAATCTCTTCCTTGTCTTTTTCTTTCAGGCGTTTCTCCACTCGCACGAACTTTGTATCACCATTATATTTAATGGCTTCCAAGGCATCACGCTCGTTCAATCGCTTGATGCGCTTCAAAATATCATTGACATTCTGGACTTTATCGTGCATATTGAACTCTTCCTGTGATTCCATTTCTTTCCTGCGGAAAAGTCGGAGAAACTCTTCCAAAATGGAGCGGTATTCAGGGTCTTCGGTATCCATACATGCTTGCAACTGCCTACGTGCATGCTCTACCGACTGCCTGTATTGCTCCTGTATCTCCAACTCTCCCTCTCCCCGTTTCTCAAAGGAGAACTCGATGTTCTCTAAAGCCACGTTAAGAAGTTGGCGAGTATTGGATTTCTCGTCAGCATTATCAATAAAGCCCAGCAAGTCCAAACGATTTCGGGCAGCTTTTATTAAGTTGTGGATGTCACTAATTTCAACGACTGCCTCTGCCTCAGAACCTTGTGCGGTAAGCATATTCTGCAAGCTGCGCATATCTTCAAGTGAACGCACAATGCTGCGGACCACTTCTCGGTCGTCCTCCATGTTGAGTTGTCGGGAGAATATCTCAGGATTCCCCAACTCGTAGGGGTTAAGCACTTTTCTTGCCTCATCAACTCTTGATTTGGCTTCCTCCATAGTTACAAGAAGCCGGTCGGTATGCTTGAAGTTGTCTTTCCCTACCTCATGCTCAAGCTCCTCTTGGTATTCTCGGTTGGTCTTGCTGTATTCCTCCTCTATGTTGGCAAAGTCCACCACATAGCCATACTTCATTTCTTTGTAAGGTCGATTGACACGGGTCAGCGTCTGGAGCAGGTTGTGCTCCTTAACCATACGGTGCAGGTAGAGCTTCTTTAGACGAGGTGCATCAAAACCCGTTTGAAGCATTTGAAACACGATAAGCAAATCTATCTTACCATCTTTGAAAAGTTCTATCCACTTTGCTCTTGTTTCCTTGTCAAAGCTGTCATAGGTTATCAGTGCCGCACGATAGCAGCCTTTTCTGCAAGGGGTCTTCTTGGCCTCCATATCTCCTGCGCTAATACTGCGATATACCGTTGCTCCATCCTCGTCCCTTTCATTGTCAAGTTCGGTTTCATCGGCATACTTTTCAAGGAAAAGCCTGTACATCATTTGCGCTTGCTCCTTGCTGTTACATACCACCATACCACCCAAAGTGTTGTCTTCGTTTTTGACACGAAACTGCTGCAAATCATTTATCACATAGTCAAGAAGTGGCTGAACGTATGTTCTGTGTGCATATACATCGCTTTCCTTAACGCTATAAGTCTTTACGCGAATGCTGTTCAAAGCTTCTTGCAACCTGATTTTGTAATTGGAGCCAATATCTTCCCGTATCAGGCGACGCGTATAGCCGTCCGCAATGGAGGCATTGTAGAAATAAGTGTGTATGTAATCTCCAAAAATGTCTTTCGTGTTGTATTCCTTGCTGATGATAGGTGTACCCGTCAAAGCTATTTTCACAGCATTGCTGTCGCTGGATATAAGATTTTTCAGGAAACATCCATCAGGACTGTAATTGCGGTGCGCCTCATCAATAAAGTAGATGCGCTGCACAGGGACATTATAGGCGTTCTTTGGCAAAGCCTTTGAGTCGTTGGAAAACTTTTGTATATTCACGACGGTTATCTCTGGCTTGCCCTCTCTGTTCTGTGTGGTCAGTCCACTGCTGATAATCTTTGCGAAATCATCTTTTGTTTGCACCGAATTGACTTTGAGCCCCCTATATGAAAACTCTCTTTGGGCTTGTATCATCAAGTCCAAACGGTCAACAATGAAAAAGAATTGGGGAACAATCCCTTTCGAGGAATAATAGTCCGTCAGGTACTTTACGTTGTAAAAAGACAAGGCTGTCTTGCCACTTCCTTGCGTGTGCCAAATAATGCCCTTAGTCTTTCCAGCCTCCAAATGGCATTCAATGGCTTTGGTCGCAAACAGTTGTGGATAGCGCATGATATGCTTTTGGAGTCCATTTATGTAATCCACATAGGCTATGCCGTATTTCAGCAGAAAGTGGAAGCGATTGAAAGAGAACAGACTGTCGCACATACGCTTGGTTGGAGTATTTGCAAGACAATTTGTTTTGTACTCACTGCTGTTCTTGTATTGAGGCACATTGTTATCACGCAACAGGATTTCCTCCTCTTGCAGGGTTACTTGCCGAATGTGCCGTTCTATGGGGAAGCTGTCCTGTCCTTCCTCACGGAAACAGTTGTATTTGGTGTTTTTCTTACCGATTGTGGCATAAAAAGCACCGATAGTTGGAGTTACCTCGTTGTTGTCGTACTCCATGTCGTTGCTGAATACCATAATTTGGGTAAGATTAAGAAAACGCCTGTATTTGGGATTTACGAAGCGTTGTTTCATACGGTCGGTTTCCGCCTGTATTCCTTTATGATTGTTTTCTTTCTTTACTTCAATAAAAGCCAAAGGCAACCCATTAACAAAAAGGGTAATGTCCGGGCGATAGTTGTCACTATCCTTATCGCCACATGTCATTTCTGTAGCAACTTGGAAAGTATTGTTCTTGTAGAAATTTACAGGTGAGGACAAGTCTATAATTCGCTCACCTGCATTGAGCAGGATTTCATTATAGAATTGTCGTCCCAAATCATCATTCATTAGTGAAGACTGTATTTTTGCAAGCAGCTTTCCAGCCGCTCCGTTTTCTACATTTGGATTGAGCTTATTGTAGGCTTCCGTGAAATAGTCTGTCAGAATATTCGTGAGAGGGTCAAACTCCGTCTTAGGAGCAATGATATACTTTGTTTTCAGACCTTTAAGGGAAACATACTTGAATCCCATGCTCATAAGGTGCATAAGAGTTGGAAATTTCACTCTGCTGTCTTCGCTGAAAGCCGACTTTGATATTATTTCTTCCATACCTGCTTACTTATTTGTCGACAATTAAGTCCTTGATATTCACGGATAGATATTCAGCAATTTTATTCAGCAAGTCTAAAGAGGGCTGTTTACGATTGCTGCAATACGCATTGATTGTGCTGAAACTCTTGCCAAGTTCCTTTGCCAATTGCGTTTGGGAAACTTCTTTTTCCACAAGCACGAGTTTTATTCTGTTCAGTTTCATCTTCCGGGCCTTTGATTAACAATTATCAAGTGCAAAGATAACAATTCTATTTCACGAAACCGCTTGTTTTGTGCTATATTTATGGCTGTATGCTATCTTTTTAGCCGTTTGTAGTTATTGGAAAGTAAAAAATATGGAGCAATAAGTTTTTTTCTTCAATTATTACAGCTTTTCATCGGGAAATGATTATCTTTGCGCCATAAGATTAAGTGCTCTTTGAAGTAATGCAGAATAAAGAAAGGGAAAGAAACTCGCTCGTTTCCATCTCGTAACCCATTTACCCTTTATTCATTCTTATTTTATTGATTATCTGAAAGATGCAATATTCCTGAATCTTTTGCGCGCGTAGTCTGTTGCGATGAGCATCTTCGCTCTTTCCTCGCTCTCACTCAGTGGTGCTCGTCCCAAGATAGTGGCATCACCACTCTTGGCAAACTCCATCAGTTTGCCGATAAAAACCTCCTGCTCGGGTGTCGGCGGTATGTTGTGCAGTATCTCATTCTTCTCCGGGCGGTCGATACCGATGTCCTTTGCCGTGCGGAAATCGCATATCTCCGCATAGAAAGCAGCAAGTTCGGGCACTTTGATGAACGTCCTAAACCGCTCTTTCTGAATGATGTCGTTCGTGATGGAGAACTCATAGTCTGTCGATTTCTTGGCAAAGACGGCTGCCCATGCATCAAAACTATTGATACCTTGCTTTTCCAAAGCCTGTGGACGGAGATACTTGAACAGGAGATACAACTCCGTCAGGCTATTGGAGATGGTCGTTCCCGAAAGGAAAGTGGCTCCCAAGTCCTTGCCAGATCGTTCTTGTATGGTACGAATAGCAAAGAGCATGTTTAAGGCACGCTGTGAACCATCAGGATTACCCAAGCCCGACACACGGTCGTGGCGTGTGTTGAACATCAGGTTCTTGAACTGATGCGATTCATCGACAAAGAGGTGGTCGATGCCCATCATCTTGAAGTCCACAGCATCGTCTTTTCTTTCGGCGATGCTGTCCTGTATGTTCTGTAACTTGGCTTCAAGCGTCTGTTTGCGTTTTTCCAGTCCTTTGAGCATACCACGGGAGATGTCTCTTCCTTGTTGTCGCAACACTTCGAGATTCTCTTCCACGGAGTCCATCTCCTTCTGCAGGATAGCCTCCTGTATTTCCAAGGCTTGCGGTATCATGCCGAACTGTTCATGCGTGAGGATGATACAGTCCCAGTCGTTGTTCTTGATGTCGTTGAAAATACGCTGTCGGTTCTGTTTATTAAAATCGTTTTTCCCGGGATAGAGTACCTTAGCATTGGGATAAGCTTTCCTAAAAGTGTCGGCAATATCGAAGACGTTTGCCTTCAGTCCGATAATCATCGGCTTGTTTGCCAGCCCCAATCGCTTCATCTCGTAGGCAGCCGTACACATGATGAGCGTTTTGCCCGCTCCCACTTCGTGATCACAGATGCCGCCACCGTTGGTTTTGAGCATCCATACCGCATCCTTCTGACTCTTGTAGAGGTCGGTTATACCCAATCTTTTTAGATCAAGGTCGGGAAAAGTCTGGTGTGTGCCGTCAAAGTTCGGACGTACAAAACAGTTGAAAAGGCGGTTGTAACGGTCGGATAACTGCTGTTTGAACGTGTCTGGTGTGCGTCCGAGCCAATCAACAAAGCCCTGTCTGATTTCCTCAATCTTGGCATTTGCCATCTGGATGGCATGTCCGTCCCTTACTTTAATGGTCTTGGCCTCTCCCGTAACCTTGTCCGTCACTTCCTTGCTCTTGTTGATGTCGGGAATGGTGTTGTGCAGGGCATGCTTCAGGAGATTGATACCATCATAGCGGCGGAATTCCCCCTGTACGGCATACTTGTGCCAGATATTGGCATTCTTTCGGTCGCAGACAATGCTGTACTCGTCCATGTTGGAATGGTAGGATACGCCAATGTCCGTCCCGAAGAACTCTGAAGCGAACCTGCCATAGACCTTGGCTGGTATCCAGCGTTCACCAAGATTGAAGTCAAGGTCCGCAAATGGAATGGGTGTTGGCGTGGCTGCACGCAAGGCAGCAAGGCTCTGGTTTGCCTCTTCGTGGTCGGGATGGTCCAAGAGCCACGACTCGATACGCTCCGACTTTTCTATTATATTGCCCGAAATGAACTTGTCCGCCACCTCGTAGGCATTCGTTTCAGGATTAAAGTGGATACGACCTTCCAAGGAAGAAATGATGTCGCTTTCTTCCATATCAGGTAAAAGCTAACTCATGTAGTCAAGTTCCACCGTGCCGTACTTGTTGAGCGATGCACCCAGTGCCTCCATCGGGTCTGCGGCAACGGTCAGTTCCGTGGTAGAAAATGCCGTGGGATGGTCGAAGATGTCCGCCTTGACGTACCTGCCGTTCTCGGAGCGTTTCAAGAAGAGCATTTCCACGCCTGTAGCATCCATCTTGATAATGTCGGTGTTAGCCTTCTGATTGAAGTATCCCCAGCGTACAACATAGTCATCATACAGGTGGTTGAGCTTGCTGCGGTCCTCCTTGTCTTCTGCATGGTTCTCTGCCTCGTAGTCATAGAGACGATGATAGCACTCCCGTATCTCGATATAGGCTTTGAGACGGGAAAGCTGCGCATACGGCAAGTCCATCGGGTTAAAGGTGGGATGTCGCTTTAAGTCAGAAAGAAACCCCACCTGCCCTTTCTGCACGACAATGGAGCCGTCTCTCAGGTGAGAGTCCGGCGAAGAGAGAAAAGGGCGTGGCGAAGCGTCGAACTCCTTTCTGACTTCCGCTATCGGCTGCGGCTTGCGCTCCTCGGCTTCGTTTATGAAGTTGAAAAGCGACGGCTCACGTGGAGAGGAAGAAGCTGCTTTCCTGCTACTACGGGTACGCCGTTGAGGAGAGGTTACTGCCTTTTGTATTTTGGACTCCGATGATTTCTGGGGAGCAGTTTGAGTTATAGGACGATGCGCCTGTGAAGTTCCTGAATTATCCTTGATTTCATTGTTCACACGAGTAACTTCTCTTGTCCAAAGGCTGTATTCCTCCGGGGCAAACAGTGACAGCTGCTCCGGTTGTCCGATGTCTTCCATGTTATTGTCCACCACTGGATGATGATCGTCGTCAAAGAATATTGTCTGCCCGTTCATCTCTCTCGGGGCTTCAATATCCGTACGGATTTCCTGTTGTTCCTGCTCGTATTGATGATGAAGTGTCAAGGCGGGTACGCCTTCGGGAGCAGGTTCAACAGTTATGGAAGGCTGTTCTGATACTAATTGTTGTGGGTTAGACTCTGATAATGACGGCTGTAATGGAATTGTCTCTCCGCTAGGAACAGTATTTTCCATTATCTGCGTATCGTTCTCAGAAGCAACGGCTACAGTTTCCTTAATCTTATCGTTTATCTCTGTTTTTGTTACCAATTCTTCCTTGATTTCCTGTGCCACCACTTCGTCTTTAGTATATTGTCCCCTCATGATTTCTTCCAGTTCGGCTATCTCATGCAATTTCTTAGGAGAGAAGTACAGGTCGCGTTCAATGCCCAGTCCTCTTACTTTCACGCCTTCCATCTCATCGAGAGACATATTGCCAAGTTCCCAGCCGTAACCCATCGTGACAGCACCGAAGCCAATGCGGCTCTTAGGATCATATTCCAGAAGGTAGGCTGTGTATGCTCCCATAGGGAAGAAATAGCATGCGTAGGCAACCTTATCGCCTATGAGTTCCTTTTCCGTGCTGTAAAGTTTAGGCAACTGTTTCCTGATACTGTCAGGCATGAGGTTATAAGCATCGTTTATGCCCTTGTCTTCTGTCTTTATCCTCTCTGTTTCTACTTTCCGACTTATGGTAATACCCAACTTGCGAAGCTGTTTCTCCGTTTCTGCCTCTCACTCTGGCTCTGTCATCGGTATACCAGTTTCATATAGCTTACGGTCGATACGTTGTCCCATTTCAAGAGAGAGTTGTGTCCAGAGGCTTTCTGCCATTTCCTCCAGTCCTCCTGTGAACCGATACTCCCATGCAGGTCTTCCATAAGGGTCTGTACCCATTATGCGCTCTGTGGCAATGGTGCGATGAGATATGTCTTTCCAATCTCCTACAAAA